>PPYF01269007.1_pt1 | contig 11218 bp, 12 predicted proteins | sample 1559871 | NCBI WGS metagenome assembly PPYF01 (sample SAMN08240021, study PRJNA423297) | Human gut metagenome, whole genome shotgun sequencing project. | reverse complement strand
GCTGGGGGCCGGGGAGAGGCGGTGGCGGCGGCGGCGGTGACGGGGGCCGGAGACGCGGTGGAGCTGTGTCTGTCTATGGCGGGGATGCTATGCCTGTGGACGGGGGTGATGGAGGTCATGCGCCAGTCCGGGCTGGCCGGAGGGCTGTCCCGGCTGCTGCGTCCGGTTCTGGGGCGGCTGTTCCCCGATGCGTCGAAGGACGGGGCGGTGATGGACAGCCTGTCGGCCAACGTGTCCGCCAATCTGCTGGGCCTGGGCAACGCGGCCACTCCGCTGGGGATCGAGGCCGCCAAGGGCATGAGCCGGAAAAGTCCCGGCGTGGCCAGCGATGAGCTATGCCTGCTGGTGGTGTGCAACACCGCGTCCATCCAGCTGCTGCCCACCACGGTGGCCGCAGTGCGGGCGGCGGCGGGGTGCCGGAGCCCCTTCGACATTCTGCCGGCGGTGTGGCTGGCCTCCGCCCTGTCGGTGGCGGCGGGGATATGGGCCTGCAGGCTGCTCTCCCGGCTGTGGCGGGGGAGGTGAGGGCGTGGCACTGATGACCCAGCTGTTGGTCCCCTGTGTTTTGGCGGGGACGGCCCTGTACGGGACCCTCCGCCAGGTGGATGTATACGGGGCCCTGGTCCAGGGGGCAGGGCAGGGGCTGGAGACACTGACCCGCATCGCTCCGGCCCTGATCTGCCTGCTCACGGCGGTGTCCATGGTTCGGGCATCCGGCCTGCTGCAGGCTCTGGCAAGCTGGCTGGCCCCGGTTCTGGGGCGGCTGGGGCTGCCGCCGGAGCTGCTGCCCCTGATGCTGGTGCGGCCCATCAGCGGTTCGGCGGCCCTGGGTGTGGGGGCCGACCTGATAAACACCTATGGCCCGGACTCTGACCTGGGGCGGATGGCGGCGGTGATGCTGGGCTCCACCGAGACCACATTTTACACCATCGCCGTCTATTTCAGTGCCGCAGGCATCACCCGCACACGATATGCCCTTCCGGCCGCCCTGTGCGCCGATGCGGCGGGCTTTCTGGCCTCCGCCTGGGCGGTGGGCGTGGTGTTTGGGTGACAGAGAAAATTTCTGCCGAAATACCGCTTGACAGGGCAGAATAAAAGGCGTATATTAAGACTATAAATAAGAATAATTCTTGTTAATAGAAATAAGGAGGAAAACAAGATGCCTGAATTGAAAGGGAGCAAGACTGAGCAGAACCTGCGCACCGCTTTTGCTGGGGAGACCCAGGCCCGCACCAAGTATGACTACTTTGCCTCTAAGGCCAGAAAGGACGGCTATGTCCAGATCGCCAAGCTGTTTGAGGAGACGGCTGCCAACGAGAAGGAGCATGCGAAAATTTGGTTCAAGCTGCTCAGCGGCATCGGCTCCACCGAGGAGAACCTGAGGTCCGCCGCCGAGGGGGAGAACTACGAGTGGACTGACATGTATGCCCACATGGCCCAGGAGGCCCGGGAGGAGGGCTTTGACCACATTGCCGACCTGTTCCAGCAGGTGGGCCAGATCGAGAAGGAGCACGAGGAGCGCTATCGCAAGCTGCTTGCTAATGTAGAGAACGGCCTGGTCTTCTCCCGGGAGGGGGACATGGTGTGGCAGTGCAGCAACTGCGGCCACATTGTGGTGGGCAAGCAGGCCCCCGAGGTCTGCCCCGTCTGTGCCCATCCCCAGTCCTACTTCCAGCTGAAAGCGGAAAACTATTAAAAGAAAAGCAAAAATGTCCTGCCGCAGGGGCCAAAAGGCTTTGCGGCAGGACGTTTTTTCGTTTGGAAGCTTTACAGGACCTTGGACAAAAACAGCTGAGTCCGGGCGTTCTGGGGGTGGTCGAAGAACTCCTTGGGGGTGTTCTGCTCCAGGATATGGCCGCCGTCCATAAACAGGACCCGGCTGCCCACCTCCCGGGCAAAGCCCATCTCGTGGGTGACCACCACCATGGTCATGCCCTCATCGGCCAGCTGCTTCATGACCTCCAGCACCTCGCCCACCATCTCGGGGTCCAGGGCGGAGGTGGGCTCGTCAAACAGCATCACCTTGGGCTGCATGGCCAGGGCCCGGACAATGGCGATGCGCTGTTTCTGGCCGCCGGAGAGCTGGTTGGGATAGGCGTCCGCCTTCTCTTCCAGCCCCACCCGCCGCAGCAGGGTGGTGGCCAGGTCATCGGCCTGGGCCTGGGCCATCAGACCGGTGCGTACCGGGGCCAGGGTGATGTTCCTGCGGATGGTCATGTTGGGGAACAGATTGAAGTGCTGGAACACCATGCCCATCTGCTGGCGGATCTTGTTGATGTCCGCCTTGGGGTCGGTGATCTCGGCGCCCTGGAAGGTGATGGTGCCCTTGGTGGGGGTCTCCAGCAGATTCAGGCAGCGGAGAAAGGTGGACTTGCCGGAGCCGGAGGGTCCGATGACCACAACTTTTTCGCCGGGGGCGATGTGCTCGGAGATGTCGTCCAGCACCAGGTGGTCGCCGAAGGACTTGGACAGATGTTTAACGTCGATCACTTTGACGCAGCCTCCTTTCCAGCTTGCCCTGGAGCCAGGTGAGCAGCATCACCATGACCAGGTAGATGACGGCGATGCCGATGTAGGGATACATCACGTCATAGGTCTTGCTGCCTACGGCCTTGGCCGCGTAGACCAGCTCCTTGCCGCCGATGATGTTGATGAGAGCGGTGTCCTTGAACAGGGTGATGAACTCGTTGCCCAGGGCGGGCAGCACGTTCTTAAAGGCCTGGGGCACCACGATAAAGCGCATGGTATCCAGATAGTTCAGCCCTAAGGACCGCCCGGCCTCGTTCTGGCCGGGGTCCACGCTCATCAGACCGCCCCGGAAGATCTCGGCGACATAGGCACCGGAGTTGATGCCCAGGGTCAGAGTGCCCACCAAGGTGAACTCCCGGCTCTTGCTGAAAATGACAAAGCCCATGATCAGCAGCTGGACCATCATGGGGGTGCCCCGGATGATGGTGGTATACACTTGGCAGACGGTGTTGAGCAGACCCAGGACAGGGTTCTTGCGGCCGGGGCGCTGCTGGTCGTGGGCAGTGCGGACCACGGCCACCAAAATGCCCAGGATCACGCCCAGGATCAGGGCCATGGCGGTGATGCGCAGGGTGTTCAGCACGCCGTCGATATACAGCTGCCAGCGGCCCCCGTCCACAAAGGCCTTGTAAAAGCCCACAAAGGTCTTTTCCGCAAAGGGGAGCGTCTCTCCCCCCATGATGCGCTGGTTCAGGGAGGAATACAGTTCCGCCAGGTTCACAGACATGCTCCTTTCTGTTTGTTCTCATAGGGAAAAAGGGCGGCACAGCGCCGCCCTTTTTCTGCAAGCCGCGACAGATTTAGTTCGCGGAGATGTACTTGTCCACGATGGACTGGATGGTGCCGTCGTTGGTCAGCTCCTCCAGCGCGCCGTTGATGGCATCCAGCAGAGCGGTGTTGCCCTTGGCCACGCCGATGGCGTAGTCCTCGTTGGTGAACTCGCCGTCCAGGATCTTCAGGCCGGGATTGGCGGCCACATACTCCTGAGCGGGCATGTTGTCGATGACCACGGCATCGATCTGGCCGTTCATCAGGGCCTGGACAGCGGCGGCACCGTCGTCATAGGGGGTGACGTGGTCCTCGCCGAAGCCGCCGTTCTCGGGGGTGTCAGAGCAGTAGATGTAGCCGGTGGTGCCCATCTGGCAGCCGATCATGTTGGCGTTGGCCAGGTCGTCCACGGTCTGAATGGGGGAGTCCTCCTTCACGATGACCACCTGCACGCCGTTGGCATAGCTGTTGGAGAAGTCCATCACAGCCTGGCGCTCCTCGGTGACGGTGACACCGGCCATGACCATGTCGCTCTTGCCGGTCTGAGCGGCCTGCAGGGCGGCATCGAAGCCCATGTCGTCCACCTGAAGCTCCAGGCCCAGCTTCTCGGCGATGGCGCCGGCCACCTCGATGTCGATGCCCTCGAAGGAGCCGTCGTCGGCCACCATCTCATAGGGAGGGAAGGAGGCGTTGGTGGACATGGTCAGCTTGCCGGGGGTGACGGTGGTAAAGGCCGGGTCGCCGTTGCTGGCAGAACCGGAGACGGAACCGGCGGCAGAGCTGGAGGCGGCGGAATTGCTGCCGCCGCAGGCGGACAGGCCCAGCGCCATGACAACAGCCATGGCCATTGCAAGAATCTTTTTCATAGTAATGGAATCTTCCTTTCTTATTTCCCCGGGCGGACCCCAGGGCGTTAGCTTGAGTATACCCCAGCAGCCTATGCACAGTCAATAGATAAATATACAAATAACCCGGAAAAACAGGGTTTTTTTCGTGATACGGGAAAATCAGGGCCGGAGAAAGGGAAAGAACACAAAATGAATATACAGAAAAATATGTATATTGCTGAGACGGGCAGCAGAAAAATTTTTCTGCCCCCTTGCTTTTTTTCGCCGGCGCGGTATGCTATTACACATGAACCCGGGCCCGAGGCCCTGATCTCTAGGAGGAAACCATGATACAAAAAGAAAGAAAACACCCCCTGCAGTGGCTGCGGCGGGACATTGGGGAGCATCTGGATCGGTATCTGGCCCGGTTGGTGTTCCTGCTGGGACCCTGGCTGTGCCTGTGGATGGTGGAGGTACTCAACCAGAACGATGTATTCCAGGACCTGGATGTCTGGCAGGTGGCCATGAACCTGATCTGGTACTATGCCCTGTTCTTTGTCTGCCGTCTGATCCTGGGCCGGCTGCGCCGGGCGGCAGCTCTGTCGGCGGTCCTGTCCTTTCTGGTGGGGCTGCTGAACCACTATATCCTGCGCTTTCGCGGGCGCATTCTGTTCCCTGCCGACGTGGCTGGGTGGCGGACGGCGGCCAACGTGGCCGACGGCTTTGACTATTCCATGGACCAGTACATCGTCCAGGCGGCCATTCTGCTGGTGGGCTATCTGTTTCTGCTGTGGATGTGTGCCCCCCAGCGGAAGCGGGCCAGGCTGCCCCTGGCAGCGTCCATCCCCCTGTGGGTGGCCATTCTGGGCTATACCTACGCCTTTTTCTTTACCGGGATGCTGCCCGCCCTGGACATCTACACCCAGCAGTGGGTCACCCAGCGCAACGGCTTTCTGCTGAACTTCACCGTGGCCCTGCGATACAGCTCGGTGGACAAGCCTCGGGATTATTCCAAGCAGGCGGTGCTGGACCTGATGGAGCAGTACCCCACCGTGGCGGGGGACGACAGCGTCACCCATCCGGTGAACATCATCGGCATTATGGACGAGTCCTTTGCCGACTTTACCATCTTCGACAGCTTTGAGTCCTCAGAGGACCCTACGCCCTTCCTTCACTCCTTGAAGAAAAACACGATCAAGGGCTGGATGTACTCCCCCGTCACCGGCGGGGGCACGGCCAGCGTGGAGTTTGAATATCTCACCGGCTTCTCCACCTACTTCCAGCCCCCCCACACCGTGGCCTATCAGCTGTATGTGGACGAGGGGATGCCCTCCCTGGCCGCCCTGGCGGGGAGCCAGGGGTATGAGACCACCGCCTTCCACCCCTATAAGTCCTCGGGCTGGAACCGGCCTGTGGCCTATCACGACCTGGACTTTGACAACCAGATGTATGAGGAGGACGTGACGGACCCCCAGTATATCCGCCACTATATCTCCGACGCGTGCGACTTTCAGACCATCTTCCAGACCACCCAGCAGCAGGTGAAGTCCTTCTTCTTCAACGTGACCATGCAGAACCACAGCGGCTATGCCCAGGGGTGGAACAACCTGGAGCGGACCATCTCTCTGCCCGACAGTCTGAAGCTGGCAGACAGCAACGCCGAGCAGTATTTTGCCCTGGCCCGCCAGACGGACAACGCCCTGCGGGAGCTGATCGGCTATTACAGCCGGTGCGACGATCCCACCATGATCGTCTTCTTCGGCGACCACCAGCCCCCCCTGAAAAACGCCTTTTACGAGCGGCTGTATGGAAAGCCCCTGGACCAGCGGACCACGGAAGAGGTGATGCAGCAGTATGCGGTGCCCTTCTTCATCTGGACCAACTACGACCTGGGCGGGGCGGAGGAGCTGCAGACCGAGGACGTGGTCATCAGCCCCAACTATCTGGGGGTGCTCACCGCCAAGCTGGCCGGGCTGCCCCTGACGGGCTATATGAACTTTTTGGACCAGATGTATGCGGAGCTGCCCGTCGTCACCCCCGTGGGCTTTGTCTCAAAGGACGGGGTGTTCCTGTCCAAGAAGGAACTGAGCGACCGGCAGCAGGACTGGCTGGACCAATACGCTATTTTGAACTACTGCGGCATGGTGGACCTGTTTGACCAGGCCAGGCCCATGTTCTGCATGGACGAAAAATAATACAAGGCAAGGCTGCTGCCCTGATGCCAGGGCAGCGGCCAATTTTTACCCCTTCGGCTTACTTTTGAATATCGCAGCAACCAAAAAACCAAAGAAGATGGCTGCGGTAATGCCGCCCGCCGCTGCGGTGATGCCGCCGGTGAGGACACCCAGCAGGCCCTGCTCCGCCACCGCCTTCCGCACCCCCCGGGCCAGCAGATGGCCAAAGCCGGTGAGGGGGACGGTGGCCCCGGCCCCGCCCCAGTCGGCCAGGGGCTGGTAGAACCCCAGAGCGCTGAGCAGCACCCCGGCGGTGACATAGCCGGTGAGGATCTTGGCGGGGGTGAGGGCGGTGCGGTCGATCAAGATCTGCCCCAGGGCGCACAGCAGCCCGCCCAGCAGAAAGGCACGAATATATTCCATAGAGCATGACTCCTTTTTAAGTTCCCTCCGGGGCGGTCAGGACCACGGCGTGGCAGATGCCGGGGATGGACTCCCCCTGGGCGGTGGCCACGGGGGAGTGGAGGGCCCCGGTGGGGCAGAAGAGCAGATTGTTCCACCGCCCCTCCGTCAGTCCGGTGAGGAGATAGCCAGTGAACACTGCGGCGGAGCAGCCACAGCCCGAGCCGCCGCAGTGGACGTCCTGGCTCTTTTGGTCGAAGAGCAGACAGCCGCAGTCTGCGTGGTTTTCCAGGACGATGCCCCGGCGTTCCAGCAGCTCCAGAAGCAGCTGACTGCCCAGCCGCCCCAGGTCCCCGGTGACAATGAGATCATAGAAACCGGGGCTGCGGCCCGTGTCCCGGAGGTGGGCGGCGATGGTGTCGCAGGCGGCGGGGGCCATGGCCGCCCCCATGTTGTTGGCATCGGTCACCCCCAGGTCGATGACCCGACCCACGGTGACGTGGGTGATCTTAGGCCCTCTGCCGGAGCGGGACAGGATCACCGCCCCGGCGGCGGTGGCCGTCCACTGGGCGGTGGGGGTGCGCTGGCCGCCGTATTCCAAGGGGGTGCGGTACTGCCGCTCGGCGGTGCAGAAGTGGGAGGAGACCACCACCCCCGCCCGAGCGCCAAAGCCGCCGTCCAGGGTCATGGCCGCCAAACACAGGCCCTCCCCCAGGGTGGAGCAGGCCCCGTACAGCCCGAAATAGGGCAGCCCGTGGGCCCGGGCGGCATAGGATGCGCCGATGCACTGGTTCAGCAGGTCCCCGGCAAACAGCCAGTCGGGCTGGGGCGCACCGGGGCCCGCCCGGTCCAGAGCCAGGGAGAGGGCCTGCTGCTGCATCAGCCGCTCCGCCCGCTCCCAGGAGGGCTGGCCCAGGGAGTCGTCCTGGGCTACCACGTCGAAATAGGGCCCAAGGGGGCCCGCCCCCTCCTTTTGGCCCACCACATTGGCCCAGCCCGCCAGCACCGGGGGACAGGCCAGGGCGGCGGTCTGTCCGCCCAGCTTCTTTTCCGTCATAGAGCACCACCTCGCCCAAGCATTGCGGGATTAGCTTGCCCGGAAGGGAGAAAATTATCCCTGCTGCGACGAAACCACAAAGAATCGGCGCGTGAAACTGCATGAGAATTCTGTCTGTATGCCGTCAGATCGGGTTCGGCTTGTGGTGAACGCAATGATGATGACGGGCCGCGTGCGCAAAAGCAGTGTCGGCCGAACAACCGGAGGGAACTTTGTTTAAATTTCCTTTAATTTCTTTCCGCCCCCTTTACAGACGGGGAAATTTGGAGTAAACTAATCACAGTTGTTGTTACAGGAGGTGTTCCAAATGGAAGAGTTGGACCTGACCCGAAAGTTCAGTCTGGGCGACCAGCGGGACATGGAGATCAAGGCGATCTTGTCCACGGTCTATCAGGCCTTACAGGAGAAGGGCTATAATCCCATCAACCAGATCGTCGGGTACATCCTGTCTGAGGACCCCACCTACATTACAAACCACAACAATGCCCGGGCCCTGATCCGCAGGGTGGACCGGGACGAGCTGCTGCAGACGCTGGTGAAGTATTATCTGACCCACTAAAGCGCAAAAGGCTTATTTCAGACAAACAGCGGTCCGCCTGTCCCGGCGGGCCGCTTTTCTGTTTCTCCCAATTCTTTTTCCCATTCCCCGCCCCCGCAGGGGGCGGGGAATACAGGGCTTTGGTCGTCTAGGAAACACAAAATGAACTTGGAAGTTCTTTTTTAAGAGAAGGAAGGAGCCGACCATGAACATTCTCATCAGCCGATGTCTGCTGGGCGTGCCCTGCCGGTATGACGGGAAAAGCGTCCCCGTCCCCGATTTGGAGGAGGCCCTGATCCGGGCGGGACACACCCTGATCCCGATCTGCCCGGAGGTGGACGGCGGTCTGCCCACCCCCCGCCCCCCGGCGGAGCTTCAAAGCGACGGCCGGGTGGTGAACCAGGAGGGGAAAGAGGTCACCGCCCAATATCAGGCGGGGGCAGAGCTGGCGGCCAGACTGGCCCAAGAGCACGGCTGTACCGTGGCCGTCTTAAAGGCCAAGTCTCCCTCCTGCGGGGGCAGACAGGTGTATGACGGCAGCTTTTCCAAAAGACCCATCCCCGGTCAGGGCTGCGCCGCCCGCCGGCTGGCAGAGATGGGCGTGAAGCTGCTGGACGAGACAAATTGGAGAGAATTGGGGTAAAATTTAGCCTTCTCCCACACAGGGGGAAGGCCGGTCACATCTCTTTTCTGATCTGCCGCAGCGCGTTCTTCTCCAACCGGGACACCTGGGCCTGGGAGATACCGATCTCGGCGGAGACCTCCATCTGGGTCTTGCCCTGAAAAAACCGCAGAGCCAGTATTTTCCGCTCCCGGTCGCTGAGCCGGGACACCGCCTGGCCCAGGGCGATGCGTTCCACCCACATCTCGTCGGTGTTCTTGCTGTCCTTCACCTGGTCCATGACGCACAGAGTGTCCCCGTTGTCAGAGTACACCGGCTCGTACAGGGACACGGGGTCCACAATGGCATCCAGGGCAAAGACGATGTCCTCCCGGCGGATACCCAGAACGGCGGCGATCTCATCCACGGTGGGTTCCCGCTGGTGCTGGGCCATAAAGGCGTCCTTGGCCTGGAGAACTTTATAGGCCGTGTCCCGCATGGCCCGGGACACCCGCAGGGCGCTGTTGTCCCGCAAATATCGCCGCACCTCGCCCAGGATCATGGGTACACCATATGTGGAAAACCGCACGTCCAGGTCGGTGTTGAAGTTGTCTATGGCTTTTATCAGCCCGATGCAGCCCACCTGGAACAGGTCGTCCAGATTCTCCCCCCGGTTGGCAAAGCGCTGGATGACGGACAGCACCAGACGCAGATTCCCGGCGATCAGCTCATCCCGGGCCTGTGCGTCCCCCGCCTTGGCCCGCAGGAGCAGGGCCTGGGTCTCCTCGTTTTTCAACACCTTCAGTTTGGCGGTGTTCACCCCGCATATCTCTACCTTGTGTTGCATAAAACAAAGCCCCCCGCCTGTGATACTGTACTTCCAGTATCTCCTGGCGGGGGGCTTTTATCCTTTTGGCGGAGGGCAAAATATTTTATCGTGGGACGGGTTTCGATGGATTTTTTCTCCCCACCAAATGCGCTGCCGTCAGCTGCAGCACGCAGGACAGGGCGGCCAGATAGAACACATAGGACACGCCGAACTTGGCCCAGATGATGCCCATGACGGGGGAGACGGAGATGGCCATGATGTGGTCCACGCTGAGCCCCACGGACAGGGTCTCCGTCACCTCCTCCGGGTCCAGGGCGATGGAGCGCATCAGAAAGGAGTGGACCATGTTGAACTGCTCGAACAGGATGCACAGCACATAGGCGGCGTACACCAGCCAGCACTGCCAGCCGTCAGCGGCCAGTGCCCCGGAGGACAGCATCCCCGCCAGCACGCCCATCAGGGTGAAGGAGGCCAGGATATAGCCCGACTCCAGCCACAGCATCTTCCGGGTGCCCAGCTTGTCCAGCATCCGCCCCAGCAGGGGAGCAAACCAGCTGCCCACGAAGTAGGTGGCGATGGACAGCAGGGCCACCGTGTCCGCCCCCTTGCCCAGCAGCTGGATGATGACCCAGGGGGCAAAGACGATCTTGATGCGCTTCTGGCAGCCATAGGCCAGGGTGACCAGGTAATAGGGGGTGTACTGCCGCCGGAACAGCAGGCGGAAGGGGTGGGTGCGGCCCTTGGGGCTGCCCATCCCCCGGGCCATAACGGCCAGCAGCACGATGGCGGCCCCGGCGGCCAGGGCAGCGATGACAAAGGGCAGGATCACCGGTGCGGCGAAGGAGAAGATGCCCGTCCGAAAGCCCACGAACACGGCGCAGGCGGCCAGCATGGTCACCACCGTATTCACCGACTTGAACCGGCCCATCATAGCGCCCACTTTTCCCTGCTCTGCCAGGTCCATGGAGATGGCGTCGTTCAGGGGCATGAACAGGTGCATGCCCATGGAGTGGAGGAACAGAAAGACCAGCATCACCCCGTAGCTGGGGGAGAACAGTCCCATGACCACCAGGCCGATGAGGACCAGAGCCTGGGCCACCACCGACATCCACAGGTTGCCCAGGGGAGCCAGCACGGCCACCAGCAGCATACATAGGATGCCCGGGCTCTCCCGGGGGATCTCCAGAAAGCCCCGCTGGATGGCGTCGATGTGATAGACCTCGCTGTAGTAGTTGGAAAAGATGCTGGCCCCTAATCCCCCGGCCACGGCCAGAAAGGCCAGGACCAGAGTAAACAGGCGGATGCTGCGCTGACGGACGGATTCCTCCATGAAACTCTCTCTCCTTCAAAAGTACGGATCAACATGTCGGGGCGAAAGCCCCTCCTCGCAATGCAATGGCAGGAGGAGGGGCTTTTTGCCGGGAGGATTGGAATTATAACGTGTCCTCCTCCGTGCGGTCCAGGGGGGAGGGAACATCGGACCAGGGGGGAGG
>PPYF01306157.1_pt1 | contig 11220 bp, 9 predicted proteins | sample 1559871 | NCBI WGS metagenome assembly PPYF01 (sample SAMN08240021, study PRJNA423297) | Human gut metagenome, whole genome shotgun sequencing project. | reverse complement strand
CGTTGAAATACCGCAAACAGGTTTTCTGCGTCATGCAGAACCGCTATTCTCCTCCTTCCGTCTGGATCAAGGAAATGGTGGAATCCGGCAAGTTAGGCAAGATATACATGGTTCAGCTGAACTGCTACTGGAACCGCGACGAACGCTATTATAAGCCGGGCGGCTGGCACGGAGATGCCAAGCTGGACGGAGGGACGCTCTTCACCCAATTCTCCCATTTCATCGATATCATGTACTGGCTTTTCGGGGATATCTGCAACATTCAGGCCCGTTTTGCCGATTTCAACCATGCCGGGTTGACTGCTTTTGAGGATTCCGGCTTCGTGAACTTCAATTTTGTGAACGGCGGAATGGGAAGCCTGAGCTATTCCACTTCGGTCTGGAACAAGAACATGGAAAGCAGCATGCTGATCGTTGCTGAGAACGGCAGCGTGAAAATCGGCGGACAGTATATGAATGAAGTGGAATACTGCCACGTCAAAGACTACGAAATGCCCGAGTTAGCGCCGACTAATCCGGGAAATGACTACGGCCCTTACAAAGGTTCCGCCCAGAATCACAACTTTGTGATCCGCAACGTGGTGCGTGTCCTTTCCGGCGCTGACGCCGAATGCATCACGACCAACGTGTTGGAAGGCATGAAAGTGGTGGACATCATCCAGCGCATTTATGCGTTGAAGAAGTAGGCGGGAATGGTAAATTCGTCATCCTATTGACGAATTTAATATAAAAATCGTCAGTTGAGAGATCGTTTTTACTATCTTTGCTGTAAACTAAGTGGATATGGAGACAGTCAAACGAATCCTACAGGATAAAATATCAGAGCGGATAGAGCCGGGTAAGGCTATTCTGCTCTTTGGAGCAAGGCGAGTTGGTAAAACTGTCCTTATGCGCGAATTAATCAAGACGTTTAAAGGGAAAACGATGTTGCTCAACGGTGAAGACTATGATACAATCTCTTTGCTGAGTGAACGCAGCATATCCAACTATAAACATTTACTCGAAGGAATTGACTTGCTTGCTATTGATGAAGCTCAAAACATTCCGGACATTGGTGCTAAGTTGAAACTGATTGTAGACGAGATTGAGGGAATAAGAGTGATTGCAAGTGGTTCATCTTCATTCGACCTGCTTAACAAAGCCGGCGAACCGTTAGTCGGGCGTTCAACCCAGTTCCATTTGAACCCGTTTTCGCAAAAAGAGATATCTCAAATCGAGAATGCTCTGGAGACGAAGCGTAATTTAGAATCCCGGTTGATATATGGCTCCTATCCTGAAGTGGTAATGCTGGAGAGTTTTGAGCGTAAAACGGATTATCTCCGGGATATTGTTGGAGCTTATTTGTTGAAGGATATTTTGGCAATCGACGGTTTAAAGAACCCCGGTAAGATGAGGGAACTTCTACGACTGATTGCTTTTCAAATGGGAAGTGAAGTTTCGTATGAGGAACTTGGGCGGCAATTAGGCATGAGTAAGAATACAGTAGAGAAATACCTTGACTTACTTTCAAAGGTATTTGTTGTCTACCGTTTGGGAGCATATTCACGGAATTTGAGAAAAGAAGTTGTAAAAGCCGGAAAGTGGTATTTCTATGATAATGGAATTCGCAATGCTATTATTGGTAATTTTAACCCGTTGGCTGTGCGCCAGGATATTGGCGCCTTATGGGAGAATTATTTGATTAGCGAGCGTATTAAGAAGTGTAATAACCAAATGCAGATAAAGGAGTTTTATTTCTGGCGTACGTATGATAATCAGGAAATAGACTTGATTGAAGAGTCCCCGGACGGGATTTCTGCATTTGAATTTAAATGGGGCGATAAGAAGCCTTTAGCGCCGTCTGCTTTTTCGGCCGCATATCCGGAGGCCTCTTTCGACGTAATAAATAAGGATAACTATTTGGACTTTGTTTTATAGGTGAGTTTTAACCGTCAGATATGTATCCCGTATTGATGTTTCACCTCGGCCATTACGAATGTGCTTTCGAGGGAGCCGAGGCTGTCGATTGTTCCTAATACGTTCAGGATAAATTCCTGGTAGTATTTCATATTAGGTGCGTGTATTTTGAGCAGGTAATCATAGCGGCCCGATATATTGTAGCATTCCGTTACTTCCGGAATGTCTTGTACGATTCTTGTAAACTCGGCGGCAATTTCCTTGTTCAACCTTCTGAGCTTTACGCTGCAAAACACCACAAAACCCTGGTTCAGCTTTTCTGCATCCAGCACGGCAATGTACTTCTTTATATATCCTCCGTTTTCAAGACGTTTCAGGCGTTCGAAGACGGGGGTCGATGAAAGGCTGACGCTTGCCGCCAGCTCTTTTGTCGTCAGTCGGGCGTTGCTTTGCAGGGTTCGCAGGATCTGCAGGTCCACTTTGTCTAATTTCTCCGGTGTGTTCATAAGAATAAAATTCTATTGAGAGCTACTTTCGGCACGCTGTGCCTTACACTTGTTCTGTTTGATGCGGTAAAAATAGTATTATTTTCTGTATTTTGTGCAAATCTTGTTTGAAGTATCCATAATCTATAGTTTTGCTGGAAAATAAACAAGAAGAATAATTTAAAAGAATAAGACTATGTCAACAAAGAAATTGCATTTTGAGACTTTACAACTTCATGTCGGACAAGAGCAGCCGGACTCCGCAACAGATGCGCGTGCAGTCCCTATTTATCAGACAACTTCCTATGTGTTCCACGATTCGCAGCATGCGGCAGATCGTTTCGGTCTTCGCGACGCGGGTAATATCTATGGCCGCCTGACCAACTCGACACAAGACGTTTTCGAAACACGTGTAGCGGCTCTTGAAGGAGGTGTTGCCGGCTTAGCTGTCGCTTCCGGTGCGGCTGCCGTTACCTATGCGTTGCAAAATATACTGCGTGCAGGCGACCATATCGTTGCTGCCGATAATCTTTACGGCGGCTCTTTCAACCTGATCACGCATACGTTAGTCGGTCAGGGCATAAGTAATACGATTGTCAACGTAAATGACCTTGCCGCTTTGGAGGCCGCTATCCGGGAGAATACGAAGGCTGTTTATGTGGAAACATTCGGCAACCCGAACTCCGATGTGACCAATATCGATGCCGTGGCGGAAGTGGCTCATCGTCATCATATTCCGTTGATTGTCGATAACACATTCGGCACTCCGTATCTGATTCGTCCGATCGAGCATGGTGCCGACATTGTGGTCCACTCTGCGACCAAGTTTATCGGCGGTCACGGCACGAGCTTAGGAGGCGTGATTATCGATAGCGGCAATTTCGACTGGAAAGCGAATGCGGACAAGTTCCCGACATTGGCCCAGCCGGACCCGAGTTATCACGGCGCCGTTTTTGCGGATGTGGCCGGCCCGGCAGCTTTTGTGATCCGCATCCGTGCCGTCATCCTGCGTGATACGGGGGCGACTATTTCTCCGTTCAACGCTTTTATCTTGTTGCAGGGCTTGGAAACGCTATCGCTTCGTGTGGAACGGCATGTAGAAAATGCCTTAAAAGCCGTAGATTACCTGTCCCGCCACCCCAAAGTGTCAAAAGTGAACCATCCGTCCCTTCCGTCCCATCCCGACCATGAGCTGTACAAGAAATATTTCCCTAAAGGCGCCGGCAGCATCTTTACCTTTGAGATTAAAGGCGGGCAGGAAGCAGCCTGGAAGTTTATCGATTCATTAGAAATTTTCTCTCTTCTTGCCAACGTCGCCGATGTGAAGAGCCTCGTCATTCACCCTTACACGACCACCCATTCGCAGATGACCCCGGAAGAACTGGCCGGACAACGCATCACGCCTTCCACTGTGCGCCTGAGTATCGGAACCGAATATATCGACGACATCATTGACGATTTGGAACAGGCGTTTGCCCAAATCTGATAAAAGATATAATAATTTGCTACATTTGCAATGTCCGGTTAAGATTGGACACTGTAAACGTTAGTTTAATCATATCAATAAAGTTGCTTATAGTAATGCCAGCGAACGCTATTGTTAAGAAATCCGCCCTGTGGAATCCGTGGCACGGCTGTCACAAGTTGAGTGAGGGCTGCATGCATTGCTATGTCTATCGGGGAGATGCAAGAAGAGAGGTGGACAGTACTGTGGTGACACAGACCAAGAGCTTTGATGTACCCATCCGCCGGAAGCGTAACGGGGAATACAAAATCCCGTCCGGGACATTGGTCTATACCTGTTTCACTTCCGATTTCTTTGTCAGCGACGCCGATGAATGGCGTTCCGATGCCTGGGAGATGATACGGCAGCGCAGTGACTTGAACTTCATGATGATTACCAAACGGATCGACCGCCTTGCCCAATGTTTGCCGGATGATTGGGGAGACGGATACGACAATGTGACCATCTGCTGCACAGTCGAGAACCAGTCCCGTGCCAATTATCGTCTGCCGATTTACCGCACTTCTCCCATCAAGCATAAGATCATCATCTGTGAGCCGTTGCTGGAGCGGATCGACCTTAGCCCTTTCCATATAGGCGAATGGGTGGAACAGGTTGTCGTCGGAGGCGAATCAGGCTATGATGTCCGTCCCTGCGATTTCGACTGGGTGATGGAACTTCATGATGTTTGCGCAAAGAACGGCATCTCGTTCTGGTTTAAGCAGACCGGGGCAAAGTTTATCAAAGATGGCAAACTCTACCACGTCAAACGTCAATTCCAGCACTCGCAGGCACGGAAGGCGGGGATTAATCTCCTATAACCCATTTGCTGCCCGGTATATACGAGATAATCTTTGTTGTTACGAAACAGCAAATGAAAGTACTTACAGCAATACAGGGTATGGCGGCAACAGTAGGCAATCCTAATGTATGCTTGAATACTGTTACCCATAGTCCGAGCCAGAATATGTGCATAAGGTATATACCATAGCTAAGTTTTGACAATTCCGTTATGAGTCGTGGGGCTTTCGGCCGGCTTATGCATGTAAACATGAGGAATGTGCCGGTTGTGAGAATCACACAGTTAATTGTGCAAAAAGCCCATCCTATCTCTATAACAGGAGTGGTAAGGGTTTCTCCGGGTATAGCCTGGATATAGAACGAATAGATGGTCGATGCAGCTCCGATAAGCATTAAAACGGTTCCTATAGCGAAGCGTTTTGTGCGATCCCATGTCAGATGAACACGTATGTAGTGCGCCAATACGAGGTATCCTAAATAACCGGAAAAATACCACAACATATGGTATTCGTTCCAAAAACATTGTCCCCATACTTCACCGGACCATCGGTTGAGATACGGCATGCACGTCGATAACAGGAACAGCCCTATGAAGAAACGTTCTTCTTTTGCTGTGGCTTTGCTCAGCCATGGAGAAATTATAGGAATGAAGAGATAAAGACTGATCAAAGGATACATGAACCATAGATGTCCGGCCTGCGAAGGGAAGTTCAGTAATATTCGCGACAAGTCGGTTAATGATGTATCTTTGTCTATCTGTCCCCATAGCAGAGGCAGCGTGCTATACAGTATCATGAATATGAAAAACGGCGGCAGGATGCGGGTGAAACGCCGGCGGTAGAATTGCCACATACTTTGTTCTTCCTTCATCGGTACAAGAAGAAAAGCGGAAACAATCATGAACAGAGGAACTGCCATGCGTGAGAAACCGTCGTACACGGAAACCCAGAGCCGGTCGGCCTCGTTGGCCAAATAGGATTGTGGTCCCGCCATGTCAGTAGATCCGGCTGCACCATAAAAGTTCTCACTGGCATGGACAACAATAACGAGAAAGCATGCGAACACGCGCACATAGTCTAAAAAAACGATACGTTTCATTTTTGTAACTGTCTTATAAGGTAACAAATAAAAAAAGGCTTGGAGATAAGTCTCTAAGCCTTTAAGTTTGAGTGAACCGCCTGGGGTTCGAACCCAGGACCCCATCCTTAAAAGGGATGTGCTCTACCTGCTGAGCTAGCGATTCATCCTGTGCGTTACTTCTGTAATGCGGGTGCAAAGGTAGGGCTTTTTTTTATATATGCAACACTTCGGGTGAGTTTTTTACTCATCAGGTGTCGTTTTTCTCTTTTGAGCCTTTGATATCTCGTCCTTTTCCGTGAGTGAATGATCATCTTCCATCAGTATAAAACGTTTATAATAAGAGAGAAAGAGCGTCGTTAGAGGAAGTGCTATGATCAGGCCTATAAATCCGAGCAAAGTACCCCATATGGATAGAGACAGAAGAATGATGGCGGGATTCAATCCCATGGCCTTCCCCATGATACGGGGGGTGAGGAACAGATCCTGTATGCATTGTACGATACCGAGGACAAGAATACCCGAACCGAAGATTATCCAGAAGTTATCGCCTGTTTCGGCCGCCTTGAGGAGGCTGAGCAATATCATCGGGATAATACCAATGGCCTGCATATAAGGAATCAGATTCAGGACACCGATGAACAATCCTAAGATGACTGCCAGCGGGAAACCGACAATCCTGAATCCGATAGCCAGCAGAACCCCGACACTGAGCGCAATCAGTGACTGGCCGCGGAAATAACGGTTCATACTGTATTCGACATCGTCAGCCAAGCCTTGCACGAAAGGCCGGTAGCGTTCCGGGATCAGATGAATCCAGCCGCTTGCTATCCGTTCGTAGTCCAGCAAGATAAAGATGAAATAGAGGAAAATTACAAAGACAATTGTGATGCTGAAAAGTATGGAAAAAGTGTTGGTCAACACCACCCACATTTTCGGTGCGATCTGTTTGACGGCTTTCTCAATATTCTCCTTACTAAGCAGTTGGGCCAACTGGTCGGGGTCGATGTTTTTCTCGATATATTCGGTCCAAGCCTGCGGGATCATCGGAATACGTCCGTAGTTCCGGTTATGTTCTTGCATCAGTTCAACGGTCCTGTTGACCTCCTGTGTGACGGAAGGAACGACCAATACAGTGACTAACGATAAAATAAGAAGTGTGGAGATGAGTACGGCCAGAATAGATAATAACCGGCTTTTCAGCTTTACTTTATATTGGAAAAAACGGACAAATGGTTGCATCATATAGGCCAGCAGCCAGGCTATCAGGAAAGGCAACAAAGCATTACGCAGGACAGCAATCAGATAGATGATACCACTGATCACGGCGAGGCCGAAAAGGATACGCGCCACCCTGTCGAATGTAAACGGTTTATCGAATAGTGGGTTCATATATAATTATTATCTTTGGGCAAAGATAAAATAAAGTCTAATAGAAAGGATGATACGAAACAAAATATTACCGATTTGCCTGTTCTTTTGTTTTCAGCTGTTGGCAGAAGCGCAAGTACCCGCGCCTGTTAAACAATTGTTGCAGGCCCCTTATATGCAAGGTGCTTCTTTTTCACTGATTGTAAAAGACGTGAAGGAAGGCAAAACAGTTTATAGTTATGATACCGACCGCCTGCTTTCTCCGGCATCGGTGTTGAAGACTGTTACTACAGCTACGGCGCTTGAAATATTGGGGGAAGACTATCGCTATCCGACTTCACTGGAATATGACGGGAGACTGCAAGATGGTGTTTTGCACGGTAATCTGTATATAAAGGGAAGCGGTGACCCCTCTTTGGGCTCTTCACATTTCGCTCCGGAGCAAAACAAGTTCCTTGCTACCTGGATCGCTGCCTTGCAGAAAGCAGGTATCAAACAGATTACGGGTTCCGTTATTTCGGATGAAAGCATTTTCGATACGGAAGGCATCTCTATCAAATGGCTTCGGGAAGATATGGGAAACTATTATGCCGCCGGTAGCTATGGCATCTCCGTTTTTGATAACCTGTATAAGCTGTCTTTGCAGACCGGTCCTGCCGGGACACAGCCTTCCGTAAAGGGAACGGACCCGGATATTCCCTCTATCTGTTTTAAGAATTACCTGAAAGCCCTTTCCGTTTCTTCGGACAGCGCCTATATCATAGGCTCGCCGTTTGACAATGTGCGTTATTTATATGGAGTCCTCCCTGCTAACCGTGAGCAATATGTGTTGAAAGGGGATATCCCTGATCCGGCCTTGTTTATGGCAGAGTACCTGACTGCCCGGCTGCGCCAGAAAGGAATCCGGGTGGATGGAGCTCCTTCCTGCTATCGTATGGAAATGGAACAGAACCGATGGAAGAAACAAGAACGCACCCGTGTAGTCACCACTTATTCGCCTACTTTGGGGGAGATCGCAAGCGTGTGTAACCATGTCAGCCATAATCTGTTTGCGGACGCCTTACTCAAAACCGTCGGTTTGCAGTATAAGCCTCGCCGGAATGAAGTGATTTCTTCTTTTGGCCGTGGCGTACAGGTGGTAAAGGAGTATTGGGAGAAGAAAGGATTGGACGTTTTCCCGTTGAAGATGCATGACGGTTGCGGTGCTGCCCCTGCGGATAAGGTCTCTGCCGCGTTTATCGGGGAACTGTTGGTCTATATGGCTACGCAGTCTGACGTATCCGATGCTTTCATCGCTTCTCTTCCGCAAGCCGGGGTGGAAGGTTCCGTCCGTAATCTGTTAAAAGGGACGAAGCTGCAAGGAAATACCCGCCTGAAGAGTGGAGGCATGACCGGAGTCCGGAGTTATGCCGGCTATATCACCAAAGACGGAAAGACGTATGCCGTCGCCGTCTTCTCGAATAACTACTCATGCAGTATGGGGCAGATGACCAAAGGCTTGGAGAAACTCCTGTTGCAGCTCTTCTGATTACGGAAGCAGTGACCGTTGGGCGAGGAAATCCATGAACTTCTGTTTGTAGTTGTCGGAGATCGGGATGTATTCTTTGCCGAACACAATCCGGTTCCGTTCGATCACCCTGATTTTTTCCGGCTGGACGATGAAGGAACGGTGTACGCGGATGAAACGGTCTGTCGGAAGCATTTCTTCCAGCGACTTCATGCTCATCAGGGAGAGAACAGGATGCGCTTCATCCTCTATGTAAATCTTGACATAATCCTTCAACCCCTCGATATAGAGTATCTTGCGCAGTTCGATCTGCACTAATTTGTATTCCGTCTTGATAAAGATCGATTCGAAGCCCGTTGTCGTAGGGGTGGTTCGCGCCAACTCATACCATTGCAACGCCTTGTTGGCCGCCTTGAGGAAATCCGGGTAACTGATCGGCTTCAACAGATAATCGAGCGCATTCACCTTATAGCTGTCGAGCGCATATTGCCCGAAAGCCGTAGTGAAGATGATACGGGTATTGGCCTCCAGTATGCGCGAGAACTCCATGCCGCTCAGTTCCGGCATCTGGATATCCAGGAAAAGCAGGTCGACAGGCTCCTTGCTGAGTACGGGAAGCGCGTTGACGGCGCTATTATATTTCCCCGCCAACTCAAGGAAAGGCGTCTTGTTCACATAGCTTTCCAAAAGGCTGATCGCCAGTGGTTCGTCGTCGATGATGGCACAGGTCAGTTTCATATGCGGTTATCTGTTAGATGATGCAAGCAAAAGTAAGCAAAATCCTGTAACCCCGTCACATCCGGCCCATGAATTATGTCATATCATTGATCGATGAGGGGAGACGCCTGCAGTTCCAGCAAGCTATGGTAGTTGTCGCCCTCTGCCTTGCACGAGAAGATATGGCGGTTGGGATACAGCAACTCCAGCCGGCGGCGGAGGTTCTGCAAGCCGATGCCGGAACCGCTCTTGTCCTGGTCGGTATCTTTCGGGAAATAGCTGTTGCGGATGGAACAGATGATCCGCTCGTCCTCCTGATGGATGTCCAGATCGATGAAAGACGGTTTGTTATTGCTCACCCCATGCTTGAACGCATTTTCGATCAGCGAGATGAAAAGGAGCGGAGCTACGGGTGTTGACGGATTGACGGATGAGATGGCAGTGGTCAACCGGGCATGTTCCGGCAGGCGGATACGCATCAACTCCACATAATTACGGATAAAATCGAGCTCTTTCTCTAACGGCACGACAGGCTGGCTGCTCTCATAGAGGACGTAACGCAAGAGGCGGCTCAGGTCGTGCACCGCCTCCTGCGCCCGTTCGGGGCTGAAAGCGATCAGGCTGTAGATATTATTCAGCGTGTTGAACAGGAAATGCGGGTTCAGCTGGCTCTTCAGGTTCTGTAGTTCGGCTTCGGCACGGCTCTTCTCCAATTCCCGCCGGGCGGTTTCGGTCTGATACCAGCTCCCTGTCATTTTGATCGCGACGCTTAATCCTGCTACAAGCAGATATAGCATGGCATTCACGATGAAGAAACCGATGACCTCCTGTATCTCCTTCTCCGGTCTGGGATGCGTCCATTCCGGATGCGGAAGCAATTCGAACATCAGATGGACACCTCCCATTGCAGCGGCTATTAATACGATATTGCTGAGGAAGAATTTCCATGTATGCTTGGTGAACAGAAAATGATCGATCAACAGGACATAGTTGGCATAGAACACCAGCATGAACGACAGCGGAACGATGACGGAGCGGACGTAGCTGATAACAGTCACCGTTTGCGACTCCCGGCCTGTAAAGAAGAAGGGTAGCCCGAAGAGGATACCCCAGGCTACGATATGTATCAATTTTCCCATCCCTTTAAAAGGGGGAGCCGGCAGTGTATTATGCATTGTCTCCGTAGTTTTCATTTGTGCAAAGATACGTTTTATTTGCATTCTATTCATATCGGATCGCCTCTATCGGATCGAGTTGTGCAGCCTTCTTAGCCGGGTACCAGCCGAAGAATACGCCGGTGACGGTACATACGGCAAACGACAGGACCACGCTCCAGGGCTGGATGTAGATTGGAAAGTGGGCGACCCCGTTCACAATGAGCGCTGCGCCCACTCCAAAGACTACACCTATCAAACCGCCTGTCACACTGATCAGGATAGACTCGATCAGAAACTGTGCCAGGATGTCAATGCCTTTTGCCCCGATACTCATGCGGAGGCCTATTTCACGTGTACGTTCGGTGACCGAAACATACATGATGTTCATAATTCCAATACCACCTACGAGAAGAGAAATACCCGCCACAGCCGCCAACAGCACCGTCATCATATCCGTAGTACTTGTCAACATCGTGCTCAACTCCTGCTGGCTACGGATCGTAAAATCATCATCATCTGTATCCTTCAACTTATGGTTGCGGCGGAGTATCTCTGTAATCTCGTCGATGGCCTGGTCGGTGTATTCCTCTTTGAGGGCCGAACAGGTAATGCCTTGCAAATGGGTAATGGCCAGGACCTTTTTCTGAATAGTTGTGTATGGAGCTAAGATTAGGTCGTCCTGGTCCATTCCCATGCTGTTGTATC
>PPYF01002793.1_pt1 | contig 11220 bp, 10 predicted proteins | sample 1559871 | NCBI WGS metagenome assembly PPYF01 (sample SAMN08240021, study PRJNA423297) | Human gut metagenome, whole genome shotgun sequencing project. | reverse complement strand
GCTGTTTGAGCAATATCAATAGGTGCATCTGCTAATGCTGTTTTTAATGGTTTAGCCCCTGCAGGAGTTGCAAAAATTGCATCGATGGCCGTGGATGAATATAGATCATTTACACCTTTACCAATATTTCCAGCCAACACAATTACCGGAGCAGTTGGAGCCACCTCTTTAGTTGCCTTAGCGACTCCATATGGCGTTTTACCAAATTTAGTCTGGAAATCAATTCCTCCTTCACCAGTAAAAACATAATCAGCGCCAACTGCCTTTTTTTGTAGTTGAGTTGCTTCAATCACTAATTCTACTCCTCGCTTCATTGTCGCACCGGTAAATGCTATCACCCCGGCTCCTAAACCACCGGCTGCCCCTGCACCTGCCGTTTGTTCAACGTCTGGCCCACCAGCTGCAACTATTTTTCGGGCATAATGATGAAGATTTTTGTCCAAGATGTTCACCATTTCTTCATCAGCTCCTTTTTGCGGGCCAAATACTGGGGCTGCCCCATTTTTTCCTGTTAATGGGTTGGTTACGTCTGATGCAATCTGAATATCTACATTTTTTAAGCGAGGATCTAATCCTCCAAAATCTACTTGCTCTAAACTTGCTAACTCACCACCGCCTAAACCAATTTCATGATTATCAGCATCCAATAAACGTGCTCCAAGTGCTTGGGCCATCCCCGCTCCGCCATCAACGGTTGCACTTCCACCAATTCCAATAATTATTTTTTTAATGTTATGGTCAAGAGCATCCTTAATTAACTCGCCGGTACCATATGTAGTTGTAATAAGCGGGTTCGCAGTCTCCTTATTAACAAATTGAAGGCCACTTGCCGCCGCCATCTCAATCACTGCCGTTTCCCCATCACCTAATATTCCGTACTCAGCATTAACTAATTTATTTAATGGGTTGTGGACTTTAGCAATCATTTTTCGACCGTTAGTCGCATCAACTAAGGATTGAACAGTCCCTTCTCCTCCATCAGCCATTGGAACTAAAGCATACTCGGCATTCGGAAACACTCTTTTGATTCCTTCTGCCATCACATTTGCTGCTTCTTTTGCTGTTAATCCGCCTTTAAATGAATCTGGGGCAATTACAAATTTCATCACTGATCATCCTTTCATTTATAGTAAATGCAAAAAGCCATACAAGATAGTTGCGGTTAACATTGCGGAACCTCCAACTAAGAATTCATAAAAAATACCTTGCGATCGTTCTTTAATATCCATATGCATTGCATTCGCTGTAACATGGAAATAGTTTCCTTGTGGTAATTGGTCAATGACAATCGCCCCAGTATGAACCATTACAGCCGCTGCAAGTGGTGCAACACCAAATCCTAAAATAGACTTGGCAAAAGAACCAGTAGCTAAAATAACACCCGTAGAAGTTGAAGCAGTTGCTCCGGCCATGAGAATACCAGAAAGTGGTGCTAATAAGACACCAGGCACATGACTTGCCTTAATAAGATCGATTAATAACTCTGGGAAAGTAGACGCGGTGATAGTAGCACCAATTGCACCTGCACCAATTAAAATCATTACTACACCAGTCATTCGACTAACACCAGTCTGAGCATAACTCTTAATCTTCTCACCTTTTCCCATTGCTAAAGCACCTATTATTGCTGCAAATGGCAAAACATAGGTAGCATCTAAATTTACCTTTGCTAATAATGGTAAATGACAAATAGTTCCAATTGGTCCTAATAAAAGTAAAACTATTGCAATAACAGGAGCAACGATGGCTTGTTTAAACGTCGGCAAATCACTTTGCTTGATTGTTGTACTATCTTCAAGATCTTGTTCTAAAACTGCCCTACCTTTTTTGCGGATCATTCTAGCTACAACAACTGTAACTATTAAAGCGATTACGGCAGGAATAAAATCAGCAATCATTACTTGACTCAGCTCAAGACCAAATCCCTTTGCCGCTGCAATTGTATTTGCATTTGGTGAGATTATGTTACCTGCCTTGCCTCCACCAGATAAGGCAACCAATAAAGATAATTTTGAAATATGCATATTGCGACCAACTTCAAGGGCAATTGGTGCAACAATTAAAACAGCAACCGGGATAAAGACCCCCACAGCTGTAATTACCATCGTTGCAAGAGCTAATGCAAAAATAGCTAACCGATCATCAAATTTATTAACGATCGTCCGTGCAAGGGTTTCAGCAGCCCCAGAATCCATCATAACGCCAGCTAACATTCCTGCCGCTAATACTCGAAGGACCGTTCCCATTACACTTTGTTCACCTTTAACCAAAATATTAATAGTTCCTTCTAAACCAGCCCCACCAATAGTGGCGCCGACAATGGCTCCTAATAATAACGAATATACTGGATCTAGTTTTCGTAAAATCAAAAAAATCGCAAGTGCTAATCCTATTAATGCTCCCCACCAAGAAATCATTTTATAAACCTCCTCTTTGATTACTAGTAAAGAAATACTAAAATAAGATAAAACATCACAAGAAACAACATCCCTTTGTCACCGTTTACATTAACCTTTAAACAAACTTATAACAAGTTACGTTTTGCACAAAAATTATTATGCATCTTGTACATAGTTCCTATTATCAAAATATTAAAGGAGAAAAATAATGGAGCTCAAACCAAAACTTGCACAATCAATTGTCGATCATATGATGACGCAAATACCATATAACATTAATATTATGAATAAGAAAGGTTATATCATCGCCAGCGGTAACAAAAGTAGGATAAATACTTTACATGTTGGAGCTGTCGATGCGATAAAACAGCGAAAAACACTACCAATGGATCAACAATATGGAAATCACATATATTCAACAAAAACTTGAACATCAAGAAATTGAATACGGTATCAGTAATTGGGGTAATTTGCTTGGTAGATTAGCGGAGCAAGCAGTTGCAACACTGCGATTAAGTAGTATTTTTGGAAAACCATCATTTAGACATTACTCGCAAGTCTCTTTTATTAAACAGGTATTAGATAGTGATTTAAATTTAATAGCAGTTAATGATCAATATGAAGCCTTGCTAAAAAGAAAAGATGGGAAAGAATTGATCGATACAATCCGTGAGTTTATTAAGTGTAATATGAGCGTGAATCAAACTGCACATAATTTATTTGTACACCGTAATACACTCAATAATCGATTACTTCGCATAAAAAAACTTTTTGAACTAGATCCTAAAAATACTGAAGACTTATTTCAACTTTTTATTGGCTACATCTCTTTTTACTATCAACAAACTTTATAACCATACAAAAAATACTCCCTACATTCAGAGAGTATTTTTTATTATGATTATAAAATTTTAAACTAACCCATTTGCGACTAACCGTTCTGCATTTTCAACGGTATTCCAAGCCGCCCCCTTAAGGAGATTATCAGCAACAACCCACATATTAAAGGAACCAGGATTTTCTTCATCTGCACGGAGACGACCAACAAAAGTGTCACGCTTGCCAACAACATTAATTGGTTGAGGATAAACCTGGTGCGCAGGATCATCCTGCAGAACTACCCCGGGAGCGTCCTTTAATACTGCCCGCAATTGGTCAACAGTTACCGTTGGATCGTCAACAGTAAAGTAAATTGATTCTCCATGAGCAATTGGGACAGGTACACGAACACAAGTGGCAGTAACCTTAATATCCTTAGCGTCCATATCGTTTAACATGATCTTCTTTGTTTCATGGATCATCTTCCATTCTTCATGGGAGTAACCATCATCTTCAAAAACATCGATCTGCGGTAATAAATTAAAAGCTAATGGATAATGCTTCTTGTCACCCTTTGTTGGCAAAATCTTGGCATCTGCTTGCATGTCCTTACCCTCAAGGTAGTCTTGAGTTTCTTGTCGCAATTCATTTAAAGCTGATTGACCTGCTCCTGAAGCTGCTTGGTAAGTCGAAACAATAATTTGATTCAATCCAAATGCTTGGCGGATTGGTTCCAATGCTACCACCATTTGAATTGTCGAACAGTTAGGATTAGCAATGATTCCGTGATGATTTTTTAATGCCTCTTCATTTACTTCTGGAACTACTAGCGGTACATCAGGTTCCATTCGAAAAGCACTCGTATTATCAACACAAACTGCTCCCCGTTTTACTGCTTCTGGAAGGAACTTTTTTGATACTGATCCACCAGCAGATGAAAGCACAATATCAACCCCATTAAAAGAATCAGGTGTCGTTTCTTCAACAGTGATTGGTTGGCCTTTAAATGATAATTGTTTACCAGCTGACTTAGCAGATGCCAGTAATTTCACACTCTTTACTGGAATTGTTGATTGTTCCAATTGCTGAATCATCCGTGTACCAACTGCACCAGTAGCACCCAAAATTGCGACATTATATTCTTTACTCATCTTAGTTCCTTCTTTCAACCTATCCTAAATTATTCATAAAATTTTGTAACCGTTCAATCGCCGTATCAATAACAGAATCTGCCGCTGCATATGATAAGCGAATGTATCCTTCTCCACCAGGACCAAATGCATTCCCAGGAATTACGCCAACTTTAGCTTCGTGGGCTAGTTTACGAGCAAAAGCGAGATCATCCTTCCCAAATTGCGCAGGGATTTTAGCAAAAATATAAAATGCGCCATCTGGCAATGCAATTTCAAAGCCCATCTTTCTCATTGCACTCGCAAGTTTATCTCTCCGTTGACGATAGGCCCGCTTAAATTCTTGCGGATCATCATTCCCGTTTTCTAACGCTTCAATCGCGGCCGCTTGAGCAGTATCATTGGGGCACGTTACCATAAATGAATGCATCTTTGACATCGTTGAAATAAATTCTCCTGGGCCAGCCACATATCCTAAACGATAACCCGTCATTGCATGTGATTTTGATAAACCACTAATCAGAATTGTCTGCTCGGGCAAAAGTGTCGCAAGTGAATGGAAGGGTTGATCGTACATCAATGAACTATAAATCTCATCAACAATCGCATAGATATGATGATCTTCAATTACTTTAGCCAATGCTTTTAACTCTTCTTCAGTATACGAACGGCCAGTTGGATTATTAGGATAATTTAAGAGAACAGCCTTTACTGCCGGATCCTCTTTTGCTAATACCTCTTCTAGTCTTTCAGCGGATAACAAAAAGCCATCTTCAGCAGTGTTAACTTTGATCGGTTCAGCACCAGTTAGAGAAACACTCGGGAAATATAGCGAAAATGCTGGAGTGGGAATAATTACTTTATCTCCCGGATTTAACATTGCAAAAGTTGTCGCGGTTACCGCTTCTGTTGCCCCAATCGTTACTACAATTTCGGTTTCAGGGTCATAGTAAACGTGACGACTCTGCTCAAGATATTTACTAATCGCTTTGCGTAATTCAATCTTACCCTTGCTTGGTGAATAGTGAGAATCATCATTTTGAATACTTTCAATTGCCGCTTTTTTGACGTGATCTGGCACAGCAAAGTCCGGTTCACCAAGTGTTAATTTTACTAGTCCAGGAACGGCAGAAATTTCTTCATCAAATGCGCGAATCTGTGCTGGCGGAACAGCTGCCAGATGACTATTTACGGTAGTTGCTAATTCAGCATGAAGTCTTGGCATTTTTTCACCTTCTTATAAAATATTTTCTAAGCCAATTACCAATTTTGATAATCCATCAACTTTCTCCAGAGCAACCTTAACCCCATTCATAAAGGATTGACGGTCAAATGAGTCTTGGCGGATAGTTAGGGCCTCGCCATCCCCACCAAAGAGAACTTGTTCGTGAGCAATGTACCCCGGAAGTCGAACAGCATGAATCTTAATTCCATGGTAGTCGCCACCCCGCGCACCGGTTAAGCTCTCTGTCTCATCAGGATTCGTCTCATGTGCAGGACGGACTTGATCGATCAACTTTGCGGTACTCAAAGCCGTTCCCGATGGGGCATCTTTTTGCCTTTTGTCCCATTGCTCCAGTCGCACCAGCAATTAAAACTTTTTTCATGCTTTATTCCCCCAAATTTAAAGGTAAGTTCTTAGTAGTCAGTGAATTAGTAGGTAATGATAAGGCAGCCTCTAATTCGCGTTTTTCTTCTTCATTTAATGGAAGAATTGGTAAGCGACAACTACCAACGTTAAAACCTTGCGCATTCAAAACAGCTTTAACTGGTGATGGTGATGGGAACATAAACAAAGCGGCCATCCGGGGAGTTAACCACCGTTGCAACTTACCAGCAGTTTGATAATCGCCTCGGTATAGTGAGTCATACATTTGGCGCATTTGATCGACATAGGTATGGGAAGCAACCGAGATAACCCCATTTGCTCCTAAAACCCGGGCAGTTAGCGCCTGTGCATCTTCACCCGTGAAAACTGCAAAATCAGGGTCGCGGTGTTCAACAATGTATTCAAGTTCTTCCAAAGATGTACATTGTTTTACAGCGGCGATATTTTGATGGTGCGACAATTCTACTACGGTTTCCTGAGCCATCTTTACCCCTGTACGACCAGGAATGTTGTAAATGATGATTGGGAGGTCAACATTATCCGCAACTGCTGTGAAATGAGCAACCATTCCCCGTTGGTTAGGTTTGTTATAAGGAGGAACAACAACAAGGGCATAATCGATACCGTTAATTTGCGCAACCTCATTAGTAAAGGCAATCGTTTCCTTAGTATTATTGCTACCAGTTCCAGCAATAACTGGAACCCGTCCGTTTACAATTTCACCGAAATGTTGGTATAGCTCAATTTTTTCATCATGAGTGAGTTCTGGAGTTTCCCCAGTAGTCCCCCCGATAACAAAACCATTACTCCCATGTTCAATTAAGTAATTTGTCAAATATTCTAAACGACCATAGTCAATATTTCCCTCATCATCAAAAGGGGTTACAATTGCCGTCATTAAGTCTGCATTTTGTAATAATGTCATATTATTTCCTCCATTATTTGTTCCCTATTAATTTTGCATCCGATATTCAAGAAAACCAGTAATCGCATCTACTCCACGTTTAATTGCTTTTTCATTGGGGGTAAGGGTGGCCGAATGTAATTGTGAATCATCTTCAACCCCAAGCCAAAACATGGTTCCCGGAAATTTAGCCAGTAAGTAGCCAAAGTCTTCCCCAGTCATTGCTGGTTCTGTTTCGATAAAGTTTACAGTTGGTGTTTCTTCCATATAATGGATAAACCGTTTTGTTAATTCTGGATTATTCTCTACTGGCCAATAGCCACCCTGATTTAATTCAAGGGAAACATCCATGTTAAAACTACGCCCGATTCCTTCACATACGTCCTTCAAGCGGTCATCAATAGTTTCAATCATCGTCTGCGTTAGTCCCCGAATCGTTCCTTCAATCCGTGTATGTCCAGCGATAACATTTCGAATCGTCCCGCCGTCAATCTTTCCTAAGGTAATTACACCACTTTGAATAGGATCGATACTCCGCGAAATCACAGTCTGCACTTGAAGAATCAATGATGCTGCCGCAACGACTGTATCATTAGCATTTTGAGGATACGCCTGCGGCTGGTGTTCACTAAAATAATTCAATACCCCTAATGCAACCGTCATATGAATATCATGACCACAGGCGTGCATTATTCCCGGATGAGTTGATGAATATGGCAAGCCTGTTTGTTCCTCAACTGGTAAAGCATCGATGTCTGTTCGATACCCAATTGTTCGTTGCGGATTCTGCCCATGAACTAACACCATGAGAGCAGTTGGTAATTCCTTAAAAGTACGAACTTCTAAAAAGGCTTGGTTAAAACTAGCAATCGTCTCAACTAAGTATTGGTGGGTGTCAAATTCCTGGAGAGCCAACAGTACCAGCACCAATATGACAGTGGCGACCAACAATTGCACGGCCACCAAGAACTGCCCCCATATCAATCATCGAATCGGCACCAATTTCAGCACCAATATTAATTGTTGCGCCCATCATAATGACAGCATTATCACCAATAAGCACTTTATCGCGAATAATTGCTCCTGGCTCAATGCGGGCATTAATATCCTTCAAATCAAGCAAAGGAACTGCTGAATTACGCGCATCGTTTTCCACATGGTAAGATTCAATTGCTGAACTGTATTCCTTTAATAACGGTTCAATAACTGTCCAATCACCGAAAATAACACCCGTACGCTGTTCAAGAAATGTTTCTACTTCTGTGGGAAATTCTAAATCACCCAGATTTCCTTTAAGATAGACCTTTACCGGTGTCTTCTTGGGTGCGTTACTAATGTAGTTAATGATTGTTTGTGCATCTAATTCAGCCATAATTATTTACCTCTTTCTTCCTTTATATATGTCAAATTATTGTTGGTATGGTTCATCCAAATGAATTAAATCATCATAGGTTTCTCGTTTAATTACAACCTGAGCTGTGCCTTTTTCTGCAAAGACAACTGCTGGACGAGGATTCCGATTATAATTTGAAGCCATTGAATAACCATAAGCACCAGTATCAAGCGTTGCCAAGACATCCCCTGGTTTCGTAGCCGGTAATGCCTGATTCTGACTGAGGATATCACCAGACTCGCAATATTTTCCTGCCACCCGAACATGTTCAACCAATTCTGCCCGAGGATTATTTGCTAAGACCGTTTCATATTGTGCTTCATAAAGTGCTGGACGAATGTTATCGCCCATCCCGCCATCAACTGTTACATATGGCTTCAATCCGGGTACATCTTTACGTGATCCAACAGTATAAAGATTATAGCCAGCAGGCCCCGCGATTGAACGCCCTGGTTCTATCCAAATTTCCGGCATGGCAAGGTTTGTTTCTTTAATTTCAGTTTTGATGGCCTTAATAATTGCTGCCACAAATTCTTCTGGAGCAAGTGGTGTATCATCTTTTACATAACGAATTCCAAAGCCACCTCCAACGTTGATCACAGCAGCTTGGTAGTTGAATTTTTCCTGCCAGTGGGCGGCAACTTCAACTAACTTCTTAGCTACTCCTTCAAATCCCGCAAGTTCAAAAATCTGTGAACCAATATGGGCATGCAATCCTTTCATTTGCATCTGGGGATTTTCAAGAACTTTTGCTAACGCCTCATCTGCCTGTCCTGATTGAAGGTCAAATCCAAATTTACTGTCAACTTGACCAGTTTGAATGTACTTATTTGTATGAGCAGAAATTCCAGGAGTAATTCGCAACATCACATCAACATGCGTATCATGCTCTTCCAAAACGTCTGCCAGCAATTCAATCTCATGGAAGTTATCAATCATGATTGTTCCCACGTGATGGTCAATTGCCATTTCCAATTCTTCCCGTGATTTATTATTCCCGTGAAAACTAACATTAGCCATTGGAAAGCCCGCTTTGATTGCCGTATACAATTCACCACCAGAAACAACATCAACATGCGCACCTTCTGCAGCAACCACTTGATACATTGCGATTGCTGAAAAAGCTTTACTAGCATAGCTAACTGCATAATCAACACTGTTTTCTTCAAAAACCCGCTTAAACGCTCGGATCTGGTTACGAATCTGTTGAACATCATAAACAACTAACGGGGTACCAAACCGGTGAGCTAAATCAACTGCATCACATCCCCCAATCGTTAGATGACCAGCGGCATTTAATTGTTGATCAGAAATTTGTTCGTTCATTTGTAATTCCTCCATGAGATTTGTAGTAAAGAGGCTATAAAAAAATCCACTGTCTGCGCAAACAAACAGTGGAATTCACTTATCCATTCTGATTTGTCGATAGCGCAACGCAGGCTCTTATTGTCCCGCGACAGTCCGTAGCTTATTCAACTACGACCCAGCTACTTAATGTGCCAAACTAAGCGCTTCGGCAACTTCCCTGTTCAACTAACCTCAATGTCTTGGCGGACTAAATTAGTTTACTAGTGTCGGTTGCGCCTCTTCGATTTATACATAGCTTATAAGTCTTTTATGAGAATGTCAATACAAATAATTAAATTTAAAAAAGTTTTTTTAATCCATTAGATGTAAGAAAGTTAATTTCACTAAACTTTCGTAACTTAAAAGCTTGCATGTCACCTCCAATGTGTTAGAATTCGATTAAATTATTTTAGAGATAAATTAGCAACCCTAATTATCTCAAAGGAGTATTTTTAGTATGAAAGTTGTAAAGTTTGGTGGAAGTTCTCTGGCTAATGGAGAAGCCTTTCAAAATGCAATTAATATTATTACCGCGGACCCCCAACGCCGGGTAATTGTCACCTCTGCGCCGGGCAAACGTTTTGCCGATGATATTAAGGTTACTGACTTACTGATTAAATATGCCCAAACAGTAATTGCAGGCCAAAATCCCCAAGAAATCGTTGAACAAATTTTAAATCGATATCAAGAGATTGCTGCTTATTTTGGCTTACCAGCAGATAAATTAATTCCGTTAGCCGATCGACTGGAAGGCCTTCCTAACCATACGTATCCAAATGATAACTATCTCTTGGCCGCTTTCAAAGCTCATGGTGAACGCTTAAATGCCCAACTAATGGCCATCCTTTTGCAGCATTTAGGTTATGAGGCACGTTTTGTGACACCAAGTGAAGCTGGTATTATCGTTACTGGAACTCCCAATAATGCTAACGTTATCCCAGAAACATATGCAAACTTGAGTCATTTTACGTTTAATGAAAACGAATTATTAATATTCCCCGGTTTCTATGGTCTCACCCTTGCCGGACACATTGCTACTTTTTCCCGTGGCGGTTCTGATATCACCGGTGCGATTCTTGCGCGCGGTCTTCACGCTTCCACTTATGAAAATTTCACCGATGTTGATGCTATTTACTCAGCCAATCCACAAATTGTCGATCATCCGCAACCAATTACTACCATGACTTACCGAGAAATGCGGGAACTATCTTACGCTGGTTTTTCCGTCTTTCACGATGAAGCACTGATTCCTGCCATTCAAGGAAATATTCCAATTAATGTTCGTAATACTAATGATCCTGAAAAGCCGGGAACAATGATTGTCCCTGATAAAGATTTTCAACCAAGCGACATTGTAACGGAAGTTGTGAGCGGAAAACACTTTGCAGCCCTCTACCTGCACAAATATCTTCTTAACAAGCAAGCAGGTTTTACTCTTCGGATCCTTGAAATTCTCGCAAAACACAATGTTTCATACGAACATATGCCTTCAGGAATTGATGATATAACAATTATCCTTGATCGAAATGCAATTAATGATCAATTAATCGATACCATCTGCAATGAAATTCAAGAAGAGATTAATCCTGACCGTTTAGAATGGATTGATAATTATGCAA
>PPYF01066446.1_pt1 | contig 11221 bp, 12 predicted proteins | sample 1559871 | NCBI WGS metagenome assembly PPYF01 (sample SAMN08240021, study PRJNA423297) | Human gut metagenome, whole genome shotgun sequencing project. | reverse complement strand
TGAAAATCCTTGCCACAAAATGCGAGAAGGCAGGCTTTTGCCTGCCGTAAGCGAGCATTTCAAGTGTTAAATACTCTAAGGGGGCGCAGTCCTGCCCTCGGCCCCCTGCCCTCACCGGAGGCGGCCCAAACGCTGTATGCAGAAAAGCCGCCATGCCCGCAGGGCAGCAAAAATTCCCGACCAGGGCGCGGCCCGGCCCAGGCTGGGCCCGCCGAATCCAGCCCGGCCTGGCCAACCCGGTTTGCACAACAAAAAATTTAAGGTAACAGCATCATATGAAAAAAGTTGTCATCCATACGGACGGTTCCTGTTTGGGCAATCCCGGCCCTGGCGGCTGGGCCGCTGTTTTGTGCCTGGAGGGCGCAGCCCACCGCAAGGAGCTTTCGGGCGGCTACGCCCGCACTACCAACAACCGTATGGAGATTCTGGCGGTGGTGGAGGCTTTGTCGGCCCTGACCGAGCCCTGCGAGGTGGACCTTTTTACCGATTCGCAGTACGTGCGCAACAGCGTGGAAAAACGCTGGCTGTGGGGCTGGCAGAAAAAAGGCTGGATCAAGGCGGACAAAAAGCCCGTGCTCAATGTGGATTTGTGGCAGCGCCTGCTGCCGCTGCTGGAGCGCCATCAGGTGCGTTTTCACTGGCTGCGTGGGCATTCCGGCCATGTGGAGAATGAGCGTTGCGACGTGCTGGCCCGGGCCCAGGCCGGGCGGCGCGATCTGCCCCCGGATACGGCCTATGCGTGCTGAGGGCGGATCAGAGCGGATTTCCTTTGCGAATATAAAGGGTCCGGCACGCCCGTTTTGGCGTTTACGCGCGCAAAGACACAGCGCTGCTGCCTTGGCCCGTAACTTCCTTTGTCGTAACGGGTCTGGCTCCTGTGCCGCAACGGCTGCAGCTGTGCTTGCGCTCCCACGGCGGGCGTCTGTTTACGCAACGGCCAGGGCAGGGTAAAGGTAACATGCCCAAGTCTGTCGCGCAGGTTTTTTGTTGACGCCGCGCGTGTTGTGCGGGCGGGTACGGTAAGGCTCTGCGGTGCGGGTATGGGCGGCGTGCCCAGAAATCTTTGTGACAGGGGCGTTGCCTGGGAATGTTTGATGGACGGTCTTTCATTGGTTGAAATCTGGTCAGCTTTGGGGCGGCCGCTGCTGCGGCTGCTGTTGGGCCTGGCTTGCGGCCTGCTGGTGGCCAATCTGCTGGAGGCCCTGCGCTGGACGCGGCATCTGGCCCGTCTGGCCGCGCCCCTGGCCCGCGCCGCCCATTTGCGGGAGGTGGCGGGCGCGAGTTTTTCTTTGGCCTTTGTTTCTCCGGCGGCGGCCAATGGCCTGCTTTCGCAGAGTCACCAGCAGGGCGAGATTTCTGACCGGGAGCTTATGCTGGCCAATCTTTTTAACAGCCTGCCGGCCTATCTGGTGCACACGCCCACCATTTTTTTGTTGACCTGGCCGGTATTGGGCTGGCCGGCCCTGGTTTATGTGGGCCTGACTTTGCTGGCGGCAATCGGGCGTACGGGCTTTACCGTGCTGCTGGCCCGGCGCGTGCTGCCCGTGCCGCCGCGGGGCTGTATGGTCTGTCCGACAGGCGAGGCCCCCCCCACCGACTGGGGCGCGGCTCTGCGCAAGGCCTGGCGGCGGTTTTTGCGCCGTCTGCCCAAGCTGGTCTATTTTACTGCGCCCATCTATGTGCTTATGTTTTTGCTGCAGCGCTACGGTTTTTTTGACCTGGCCGAGCAGTGGCTGGCCGAGCACATGGGCTGGCTGGGATTTCTCAAACCGCAGGCCATGGGCATTATTGTGCTGCATCTGGCTGCGGAGCTGGGCGCTGCCTTGGGCGCGGCGGGCAGCGTGCTGCACGCCGGCGGGCTTTCCGCCCGCGACGTGGTGCTGGCCCTCATGGTGGGCAACATCCTTTCCACGCCCATGCGCGCCGTGCGGCACCAGTTCCCGTCCTACGCCGGTTTTTTCCGTCCGGCGCTGGCATTGCGTCTTATTTTGGCCAACCAGGGCCTGCGCGCCGCCAGCATGGCCCTGGTGACCGTGTTCTACTACTATGCCGGGCGGGCGTAAGGCTCTGTGCCTTGCGGACGTTTTGCAGCCCCCCAACAAACGGCTTTTGCCGGAGGGTTGCGTGTTCTGGCTTCAGCCTGCAGGCAGCGCAAACAGTACATAGTAAAATTCAAGGATATCCACAAGATGCAAGCAAATCCCTCTGCCGCCATAGCGGCGCAGCCGCAGCCCAAGGTTCTGCGTCCGGAACACACGGGCGCACGGGTAACGGTGCTGGTGCAGCCGGAAGAAAGCCTGCTCTCTTTGCCCCGGCCCAAAACTGCCCGCCAACTGCTGGAAGTGCTGGGGCTGGCGGAAGAGACCGCCCTGGTGGCTCGTGAAGGCCAATTGTTGACGCCGGACCGGCGGGTCTGGCCGGGCGACAACCTGCTGGTGCGCAAGGTTACGTCCTCAGGCTAGAGCCAGAGTATCGTTGAGAATATGTATTCTCAACGGTTACAGCACGCTCGGTCCGGCGCTTAAGCGGGCATGGACATAGCGCTGCTGTCTTTGTCCGTAACTTTCTTCGTCGTAACGGGCCAAGCTCCTTCGCCGCAATGGCTGAAGCTGCGCCTGCGCCTCCACGGCGGGCCGGCGGGCGTCTGCTTCCGCAACCGCCAGGCATGGTAACGTTGCAATGTCCGCGTTTTTGCTGCAGGTTTGCTGTTTTGCAAGCCGGGTTTCAGGGAGAGTTTGGCGGCGCGGCTTTGGACTTGCGCCGTTTTTTTGTCGTGGGACGGTGCGGCATGCGTTATTTTTATGCCTGCAATATTTATTAATTATAATACATAGTTATCTTGTTGTGGTTATGGTGCGTCGGCATTGCGGTTGCGCAGCGCCCGCCCCATCCATTGCCGCAGCTGTTCCAGGTCGGCTTGCTGTGTCTTTTCAGAGGATTCCAGTAAAATGCGCAAATGCGCAAGCTCGCGCTGCAGCGCGTCAACGGAGGCCGATGGCGTGCTTGGAGGCGATGCGGGCAGGCGTTCCACCAACAGGCGCAGCACGGCAGCAATGGCTTCCACGGCGGTGGTTTGCCGTTCCAGAAGTTGCAGGGCTGCGTCGGGAAAGGCGGTAACGGCTGCAGCGGTGTTCTGGTCCGGCGGCTGCGCCGGGGCCACCACCAGCGCATTGCGGGGAAAGCGCGTTTGCAGGGCTTCTTCCACTGTGGCGGCGGTGCGGGATTTTTGCATCTGTTCCAGAATGGCGGCAATAACCGTAAGGGTTTCGTGCCGGTAGCGACGGCGGCGGCCTTCGCCCACACTGGGAATATAGGCGGCAAAACGTTTGCAGTAGTATCTGGTGGTGGATTCCGGCAGGGAGAAATGGCGCGAAATATCCGCAATGCTCAACAGGCTTGCCGTCGCTGTAGCTTTGCGTGGCATACGTCCTCCCTCGCTGCGGGCGTTCGGATCAGGCTTTTTGTGGCCTTGCGGACCGGCATTCTGAAACGCATTTTCACTACGCTGCTGCGTTTAGAAAAAACGTAAGCAAAATCCTCTGCCTTGGCAAGCTGCCCGCTTTTTTTGCGCAGCATTCAGCGTTTTTTGAGGGCTTGCGGCCTGGCCGACATATGTGCCTTGCGGTTTGCTGCACTGGTGCACGGTCGGAGCCGTCCTTGATCTTTTGCCGCTTTTCTGGTGCGGCGTGGAAGCGTCCACACGGCCTGAAAGGACAGGCTTGCAGCACGGGGCTGCAAGCGGGCTTGCCCCCTGCGCGGTCCTCGTTGTGGTTTGACGGTCTTGTGGCTGTTTTGAGCTTGCAGAAAAAACGAACGACAGGGCCTGCCGTTGGGTGGAGTTGTGCTGCCTGGATAGCTTGTGGATTGGCGCGGGGGATTGCGACGTTATGCGGCGAGATGCCCACGAGGCAAGGCTTTTTTCTACGCTTTTTGCAGGGACGGGAGGGCACTGTCCGTCTCGCCCTGCTTGCGGTGATGCGAGACGGCAGAAGGACGTGGCGGAGAGGCTCAGCGCACGACGCGCCGCACTGAGACAAGCCGGCTGCGCCAATAGGGGATGTCCATATTCTCCATACGCACTTTTTCGCCCCTGCGCGGGCTGTGGATAAAGGAGTTGCCCCCGGCGTAGATGCCGGTGTGCAGTCCACGCGGGCTTGCGCTCGTGCGGAAGACCACGATGTCGCCGGGGCGCACTTGCTCGCGCGGCACAGACTGCCCGATTCTGGCCTGGTCCACGGTGATGCGGGGCACTTTTACGCCGTTTTTGTTGTACACCCACCAGATGAGCCCGGAACAATCAAAACCTTTTTGTGGCGAAGCGCCGCCAGATCGGTAGTTTTTTCCCATCTGGGCATAGGCGGTGCGCACCACCCCTTTGGCGGCCTCTGGCGTGGGGCCTGTGTCCACATTGCGCCCCAGCAGCCCGCAGCCGCTCAGCAACAGCACGCTGAGGCCCACCAACAGGGCGGAGCGTACCGTTTTGGCAACCGCGTGTCCTTGCATTGTCCTTCCCTTCCTTCGCCTACGCGGGGGCCTTGCCAGCCCCGGCGTGTTTTGCCTTTGTGCCGCAAGGCCTTGCGGGCTTCTTTGCACCTGTGGCTTCCCTCGGCTACAGGCTGTGCCGCGGCCATAAGGCTTTTTTATTGAGAGCTGTATGTTGCGCTTCTGCGGCGCTGGCCCTTTTACCGTATTTCATGGCCTGAGGCGTTGCTTTTTTGACACAACTGCCTGTGCGTATTGCATAGCAAATCTCGTGCCGCATTTTTCCCGCTGCTATAACTTCTATCTCCTATAAGCCGGGAATCGTCAAAAAGGTCAAGTCCCATTTTCTCTAGAGATTTGATATAAAAGTTACAGACACAGTGCGTCATCTGCGCTGTTTTTGCCAGGCTGCAGGGGAGTGCGACACCATCCCCCCCCCGTTATTTTGCCGACTTTGTAGCGCTTGCCGTATGGCGTCGCTGTTCGAGTACGCTTTACCCTGAGCCTATTTTTGTTTTTGTCGAGGAGTGGATATGTTTTGCCCCCCAGCACTTTTACCGTGAGGTTTCGGCAGCTTTTTTGTCTCAACCTCACGGTATGCAGCGTGGCGCCGGTGCCTACGTCTTTGTTCCTGGTAAAATTTCAGTTGCACTGGCTTTGGTGAAGGCGTGCACAGACGTCCACAGACACCCGTGGGCATCGGCGCTGCTTTTGGGGGCGGGAAAGCGTCTGCGGGAGCGTTTAAAAGTTGTACGAATATGCTTGCAACATGGAAATGCGCAGACGCTGCAAGCCCCCAGGCCGCACTGCGCGGTATGGGGGCTTGCAGGAGCTTGTTTGTCTGGATGTGGCGCGTTGGGGGCGAACGGCCCGCGTATGGTTCCGTTGCATGCGCGCGTGCGGTGGTCAGCTCTGCCGCCTGCGTCTTGTCGCAGGGTCTGGCTCCTGACGGGCACGGGCTTTGCCCGATCAGTTCTTATTTGTCGGCTTGTTTTTTGAGGGCCATGTCCACAGCGTCTTTAAACAGATCCAGGGGCAGAGCTCCGCGCAGCACCATATTGTTGACCAGAAAATAGGGGGTACCTTCCACGCCCAGTTTTTGCGCGTCTTCCTGGTCTTGGGCTAAAATGGTTTTGACCTTTTTGCTGTGCAGATCTTTGACCAGGGTTTTCATATCGACGCCCAGTTCCTGGGCCGTTTTTTTCAAATACGCTTCACCTTCCGTTATTAACTGGTCCCGGTTGGCAAAAAGCGTTCGGTAAAAGGCCCAGGCCTTATTTTCATCCTGCTGCGCAATAGCCGTAAAGTAGGCTGCAGAGGTGGCCCCCGGACCTTTTTCGTCCAGAGGCAGATTTTTGAAAACCAGGCTCACGTCTTTGCCGTATTGCCGCATGAGGGCGTCCAGGGTGTGAGACGCCTGCTGGCAAAAATGGCAGGTGAAATCTGAAAACGCCACGATCCTGACCTTGGCGTTGGCCGGTCCCAGTACGGGCCTGTCCGCCGTGCGTACGGACTTGGGCGTTTTCATGTCTTCTGCCCACTGGGCCTCCATGCTGCGCTTGCGCCGTAGGTTGGAACCTTGCTGTGCGATATCCAGGACAGATTCGCTGTTGCGGCGCAGCACGTCCATGACCAGATCCGGACGTTCTCGAAAGATTTTTTCCAGAGCCTGGGTCAGATTTTCATCACTGATGGGCGCAGCTTTGGTCTGCGCCCCCCAAAGCAGGCCTGCCGCCATAAGGGCTGCCAGCACAAATGTTTGCATAGTCCGCATAGATACTCCGCTCTGTTACTCTGTCCTTTTTTGCTGCTGTCGCTTGTGGCCAGGGCTATTCTCTGACGCACGCCGCTTTGCCCGTGCTGACGGTCACGACAGGCCTGCGCCTTGCCCCGGCGCTGTGTGCGTTTTTTGGGGGCGCGCAGTTCTCCCCCCTTCTCAGGCGGGACAGTCATGTTTAGATTGTTACGCCCGCGCTGTCCAGAGCACGACAGCCGCATTTTTGGCAGTGCGTTGTTGCCCCGCCCCTTCCCCCCAATCAGGGGCTTGCCCGTCTTCTGCCTGTTCTGCAGAGTTCTTTTTTTGGGGGGGCTGTGCCGCGACCGAGGACCCTTTGCGGCAGTAATCCATGGTCATATTTCCCCCCGAATGCCCGCCACCAGCCCTGCAGGTCCGGGTGAATTTCACCTTTGCATTTGTTGCCTGGTGTTTTCCGGCGAGGTGTCCGCCCCGACTTCAAGGCTGCTTTGGGTGAACGCATCTTCCAGTTTGAAGATTAATTCGTCCAGATCTACGGGCTTCATGAGATAGCCAAAAGCCCCTTGGCTCATGGCCTGCACTGCCAGCTGCATGTCAGCGTGTCCCGACAGCAGAATAACTTTAATCTGCGGCCACTGCTGGTGGATTTGCTGCAGAGCGGCCATGCCGTCCAGCACCGGCATCTTCACATCCATGACAACCAGGCCGCAAGGGTCGTTGGTTAGGGCCGCCAAAGCCTCTTGGCCGTTGCTGGCCATTGCGCAGACATACCCCCTCTTGCCCAGGCGCTTGGCTAAAATGCGCGTCACATCCGGTTCGTCATCCACCAGCAGGATTTTTTTTGTCCCCATAGTTGCTCCCTGTTCTGCGCCGTCCGTCACGTTTCACGTGAAACGGAGGTAAACATCGTGGCGTGCAGTCAGCGGTTGTCATTGCAAAAATTTTATACTTTTACCATGGTATTTGCCATAAGAATTTTTATCGCCCTGCAAAACGAACCGCAAGTGTTGGGCCTGGCCGGTACTTTGCTGCCTGTTGCTGTAAAAGAAATTTTTTATACAAAACATCGCTGAGCGCAAGGGGCTGTACGGCGGTGGCTGGTGCGTGGCTTTGGCAAACGTGTGCGCCTGTCTGTCATGATAGGTGGGGTGGCCTGCTTGCTCTGGTTTTAAAGGATAACTACACTCCCCCACTGCAAAAAGGTCAGGCCGGGGCACTCTCTCGCTGTTTTGCTTCGGCACATCAATGCTAACATCGGTTGCCGCAGTGGAATATCCCCCCGTCCGTGCGTGTGCCGCATGTCCACATTCTTCCACACACGCTTGACGAAAGGTTTGCAATGCACTACAAAAAAGTCGGCTTGTTTTGCGGCGTTTCATGAGAAACATGTTTGTTATTGCGTTTCACGTGAAACGTTGCCCGTGGTCTGATTTTTAAAGCAGCTCTGGCTTGTTACGCCTGCCAGACAAGATGGTTCGCCTTGAGAACATTCTGACGGCTGCGCAAAAGAACACCGTCACAGAAGCGTAAACGCAGCTTGCCCTGTTACGAAAGGGCCCTGGCCCGTTATGCTGCAGCAAGCCAGGGGCCAGAATCGCCTCGTGGTTGCTTGCGCTGCTGTACGTCAAGGGCGGACATCGTACAATTTTGAGGACGTCTGCGCTCAACATTGCAAGCCTTGGCGTTTTGTGCGCGCCGCGTTTGCGCGCCGTGGCGGTTGTCCGCTTACCTGCATCATTTCAGACCCCTGTGACCGGGAGGGACGCATGGCGCGCATTATTTCCATCGCCAACCAAAAGGGCGGCGTGGGCAAAACCACCACAGCCATCAATCTTTCGGCCGCTTTGGCGGTCATGGAAAAAAAGGTCTTGCTGGTGGATTGCGACCCTCAGGCCAACAGCACCAGCGGCCTGGGCCTGCAGCAGGAGAATCTGCACGGCGATCTGTACGGGGCCTTTTATGAGCCGGAAAAGGTGCGCCATTGTATTGCCAAAACCCGCTCTCCCTTTTTGGATATCCTGCCAGCCAGCACCAACTTGGTGGCGGTGGAGCTGGAATTAGTGGACAAGATGGCGCGGGAGTTTTTTTTGGACGAATGTCTGAAACCCATCCACAATGACTACGAATATATTATTCTGGACTGCCCTCCTTCACTGGGGCTGCTTACCCTCAACGCCCTTTGCGCCGGGCGTGAACTGCTTATTCCCCTGCAGTGCGAATTTTTTGCTCTGGAGGGCATCGTCAAGCTGTTGCAGACTTTTGAACAGGTCAAAAAGCGCCTGAACCCGCAGTTGCGATTGTTGGGCGTTGTTTTGACCATGTACGATACGCGCAACCGGCTAACCCGCGAAGTCAAAAACGAAGTGCGGCGCTGCTTCCCCGACCATCTTTTTGAAACCGTGATTCCGCGCAACGTGCGCCTCTCGGAAGCGCCCAGCCACGGTAAATCCATTATCCATTATGATATCAAATCCAAAGGGGCGGACGCCTACCTGGGTTTGGCCAAAGAGGTGGTATTGCGCCGTCCCGCAGCGCAAAGCCCCGTGTTGCAATAGTGCGGTATGCTAACGTAGTCATTATGTCGCGGTTTATTTGCATTTTCCAGAACCGCAATGTGCTTGCGTTGTTTGCTTGGGGAAAATTCTCGCGTCTGATGCGCCCAAGCGGTTCAGGCGCGCGGTCCCGCTGCGGCGCAGGCAAACCGGTTTTTGCAGCGTCGGCATATTCCTGAAGGATCTGTCGGCTTGAAAAGGCGCAAAGGGACGTCGGCAAAAGCTCACGAGGTCGCGCAGCGTCCATCAGAGGGCCAGCCCCGGAGCGAGTTTCGGCACGGCCCCTTACGGTCCCTTGTGCCGCCCACTACGCCCACATGGGGCAGAAAGTGCGCCCGCGGCGGTCAATAGGTTGCGCCAAAGGGGCAGACACAACGGCAAGGCCGAGCGCCGTAGCCGGGTTTTGCCCGGCGGTGCTTCGGCGCGCGGGTTCGACATCGGCGCGGCTGTGCCAGGAGGCAGCGGAGGGCGTTTCCTTTGGCCCAAGCGCCTTGGGCTGCGGCGCCATGTGGTTGGGCCATCCTCACCGACCGTGGTCGCGTGGGTTTGCCCACACTACTCCCCGCCTGTGTTGTCGGCCCGACGCTGACGCCCCAGGCGTGTGTTCGCTCAGCAGTGCGGCGTACTGTGCTCCAGGGCCTGGTGGTCGCGGAAGTGCTTTTGTCGGATGGTGGTGCCGCAGGCCCGGCAATGGAAGACCAGCAGCCCGCCGATATTGGCGTTGGTCAGTACAAAAGGCTGGGCTGGGTCCGTGCGCCAGTCTTCGGTGGCCGCGCCGCAGTGCGGGCAGGAAACGGCCGGGCTGTAGGGATAGCGAAAGTCCCAGGTCCGCAGCAGCGCGTCAAAATCGGCCAGCGGACCTGGGGGCTGCTCCAGATTTTCCGGCTGTTGGGGCTTAGCGTGCAGAGCGGCGGCCTGCGGCTCCAGGCGACGCCAAAGATCCCAGGGCAGGATCACATATTCCACATTGCCTTTGGCGTCGGTGACATAACGCAGCGCGTCTTTATACGACATGGTTTGCATCCCCTTTAATGATAGGCCGTAAGATGACGCGCGGCTGTAAAAAAAGTCAAGGCCCAGCCCGTCATCGGCGCACATCCGCAATAGCGCAAGATAGGGGCCGGTCAGCCTGGATAGACGGTAGCCTACATGGCATCTTAGTGATATATCGCACTATTATGCATGGTTCGGCGCGGCATGGAACGCAGGAAGAGCCCTTGGCAGAGCAAAACCGCAAGGGAAATAAAGAAATGCTATTGCAAAATGCAGTGTACAAGGAGCAGCCATGAGCGGCAGCAGCAAAGGACTGGGACGGGGGTTGGACGCCCTTTTCGCCGGCTCGGCGGCGCAGAAGGAAGTGAGCAGCGCTGTGGCGGAGGTGGCGGTGAAGGATTTGCACCCCAATCCGGATCAGCCCCGGCGGCGGTTTGACGACGCGGGCCTGCAGGAGCTGGCGCAATCCATCAAAATGCAGGGCATTATGCAGCCTTTGCTGGTGCGACCCCTGCCCGGCGGTCAGGGCTATCAGATTGTGGCGGGCGAACGGCGCTGGCGGGCGGCGCAGCTGGCGGGCCTGCAGCAGGTGCCGGTCTATGTGCGCCAGATGTCGGAAGAAGAGGTCATGGCCGCTGCGCTGATTGAAAATCTGCAGCGCGAAGACCTGAACCCCATTGAAGAGGCCGAGGCCCTGCAGGCCCTGCGCCGGACCCTGAATTTGACGCAGGAGGAATTGGCCCTGCGCCTGGGCCGCAGCCGACCTTCGGTGGCCAATGCCCTGCGGTTGTTGCAGCTGAGCCCGCAAGCGCGCAAGGATCTGGAGGAGGGGCGGCTCACCGCCGGGCACGCCCGCTGCCTGTTGGGCGTGGACGAGGCCGCGGCGGCGGAAAACCTGCGTTGCCGCATTGTGGAACACAATCTTACTGTGCGCGAGGCCGAGGATGCGGCCGCCTACTGGCGCGGCAACAACGCCCTGCCCTGGGATCTGGCGGATGCGGCGCCCGTTGTGCCGAAGGCGCGTGTTCCCCGCAAAAAAAGCCCGGAGCTGAAGGCCCTGCAGCAGGACCTCAGCCGCAGTCTGGGCTGTCGGGCCCGCATCAGCGGCGACGAAAACGCGGGACGCATCGCCCTGCCCTACGCCAGTCGCGAAGAACTGGGCGCCCTGCTGCACAGGCTGGGCATGGATGCGGACAAGGGCGAACAGGTCTGATGCGGGCCCGGCGGCTATGTCATTGACGGCGCTATCAGCGCCGCATGACCAGTACCAGGCCGGCCAAAATGAGCAGCAGGCCCACGGCTCTGCGCCAGTCCAGCGGCATGGGGGTCAGGCCAAACCAGCCAAAATGGTCGATGACAGAGGCCATGAACAGGTTGCCGAGGATCATGGCCACGCCCGTGGCCAGAGCGCCGATGCGCGGCACGGCCAGTACCGTGC
>PPYF01269370.1_pt1 | contig 11222 bp, 13 predicted proteins | sample 1559871 | NCBI WGS metagenome assembly PPYF01 (sample SAMN08240021, study PRJNA423297) | Human gut metagenome, whole genome shotgun sequencing project. | reverse complement strand
TGATGGTCCGGGCCTGATAGATACGCATGAGCACATCGATTGACGGGAGGTCCATCTTGCCGAGGTCGGCAAGTGTGATAGGTTGACGAGAAACCGTAGGGTGCGAAAAAGGCCGGGCCAACGGGACTCCGAAGCAGGCTGTCGCAGTACGCTGCCCAAAGGCGGGAGGCTTCGGTATCGGAACAGAAATCGATCTGGACCGTCCCCTCGAACAGCGTGGAGAAAGTCATGGTTCCGTCAGCGGACACTTCGGACAAGGCATTGGTGCCCACCCGCGACGACCCGGACAGCGTATAAATGATGTAGTCGTTGGTTCCTGACGGAAGGGCGTACCGATTTTCCCAGCCCCGGATGATGTTTTCCGCCGGGACGTAACGCACAAGGTATGTGCTCAGGAAGCCGTAGAAGGCATCGAGAATATCCGGCATACCGGCGCCGACCGGGGTATAGGCAGGCGGCTGGCTCATGCGCCCTCCTCTTCCGTTCCGCCGCCCGCGCCGGGAGGCTCGACACCCTCTGGGCCGTTCACCTGCAACGTGCAGCGCACCCGGCTCCAGCCCACCGAGGAAAAGTCCTCAACCACGGCGACAACCAGCCACCACGTCCCGTCCTGAGGACGGAAAAACATGTCCCCGTTACGCGCCAGAGGGCGGACGATGCCCGCGACACGGCTCCCCAAGTCCGCAGGGGTGCGCAGGTAAAATGTCCGGGTAATGCTGTTCTCGTCGGCGCGGCCGGCGTGGTACAGGGCGTCATCCTTCTCGCTCTGTATCTGCGCATCCAGCGTTTCTGGATCGGCGTAGGCCGGAACCATCTTCCCGCGCACATTCGATTGCCCCACTGACCGATAGCGGACGACGCGCTCGTCAGGATGGACGGCGGTGACGGCTCCGCGCACGACGGCATGAAGGCTGAGCATCATGAATCCCCTTTTTCTTGAATATCGCGTGAAAGCGGGCCTCATAACACCGTGAACAAGATTCGGCGGGAAATCCATACGATTATTCTTGATCTATCTTTCCCGGTTGGATAGATTTTCAAAATCGTGTTGCGGACGTTTTACCTTCAAGGATTATCCGTGCTTATCTCTCTTCATCTCCAGAATGTCGGACCTGCCGACGAAATGTCCCTAGACTTCGGCAGTCGCCTGAACATATTAACTGGGGACAATGGGTTGGGGAAAAGTTTCCTTCTCGATATCGCGTGGTGGGCCCTGACCCGAAAATGGCCTCAGGAAATCAAGCCGTCTCTGACGAGCGGTCTTATGGCGCGTCCGACGAATCCCAAAAAGGAAGCCCGGATAGCCTTTGAGCTGGATTCAAAAAGCAAAAGCATCAAGCATACGAGCACGTTTCAAACTAAAGAACAGGCATGGATCGCCAAACGCGGGCGTCCCCACAATCCGGGTCTTGTCCTCTATGCGATGCCCGACGGCGGCTTCGCCGTGTGGGATCCCGCTAGAAATTATTGGAAGACGAAGGGGGATTATGAATCCCCAGATCGGCCTTCAGCCTATTTGTTTACCCCGATGGAAATCTGGAACGGCCTGCGCGACAATTCGCGAGGCGTTTTATGCAACGGACTGATTGCGGACTGGGGCAACTGGTACCGGGAAAAAACGGAAACGCAAACGTTTGAACAGCTCCAGAAAGTACTCGAAAGGCTTTCGCCTCCGCATGAAAAAATCACGGCAGGACCGCTCAAGCGCGTCAGCATCGACGACGTCCGCGACATCCCGACAATCCGCATGCCCTACGGTGATGTCCCCGTACTACACGCTTCAGCGGGAATACGACGTATCCTTTCGCTCAGCTACCTTCTGGTATGGGCATGGAACGAACATTTACAGGCTGCAGAGCTACTGGGGGAACAACCGACGGATCAGATTATTTTCCTTATCGACGAAGTCGAATCCCATCTTCACCCCAAATGGCAGCGCGTGATCATCCCCGCATTGATGGAAGTCGTCTCTTCGTTGACGGAAAAGAGTTCAGGGATCAGAGTACAGATCATTTCCGCAACACATTCTCCGCTGGTCCTCGCGTCCCTTGAGCCGAGCTTTGACGACACGAGGGACGCATGGTTCGATCTGGATATGCGCGAATCGGAACAGGGATGCAGCGTTTCTCTTGAAAAAAGACCGTTTGAGAAATGCGGCGACATCACGGGATGGCTGATGAGCGAGGCCTTTGACCTGAAAACAGGCTATTCGCTTGAAGCGGAGCAGCTCTTTACGGAAATAGGGGCTTTTCTGCGGCAGGAAACACAGGCCACCGAGGAGGCCCGCCGTCTTCACAAGAGACTTTTGGAGCTTGTCGGCCCACGCGATCCCTTCCTTTTTCGCTGGCGGGCCGTCTGTGAACAAAAGGGCTGGCTCGAAGAGCCGACCTCGTCCACTGCAGCCGTGCGGAAAACCCCCGGGAGGACGCAGTGATCCCCGTTTCCCCGCAGCCGGAACCCGATGATTTCGACGAAAAGGTACGCAAACCGGGTACAGCGTGGCTCGCCCATAATCCGACGGTCAAGCCGGAAGACTACCCCGCCTACTGGAGGAAGGCGCTTCCCGACCTGCGCGTCGCCTACAGGAGCGTTTGCGCTTACTATTGCTACTTTCTCGAAGCGTGCGATTCAGGGACCGTTGATCATTTCGTTCCCAAATCCAAACGACCCGACCTCACCTATGAATGGACAAATTATCGGTTCGCCTGTTCAAAAGCCAATGCCCGCAAAGGAATAAAGGACGACGTGCTGGATCCTTTCACGCTTGAGACGGAAACCTTCCTTCTGGACGCAGTGACAGGCGCTATTGTCCCCAATCCCACCCTGTCGCCTCAAACCGCCAAAGCAGCTTGGGCGACCATCGAACGACTTGGGCTCGACAGGCCCGACATGCGGGATATGCGGACACAGCATATTGACCATTATCTTCACGGCAATGTCAGCCTTTACCATCTAGACTCCCATTCCCCGTTTGTCGCATATGAGATTAGAAGGAACCGGCTCCAGCCCGTGCAGACCCCGGTTCCTTATTCCCATCTGGACATCTTCTTTCCGTAATACGTTTGGAGTCGGTTCCCTCCGGCACACGTCTCCAATGGAATGCAACCTTATCCTTCCACCTCGTAGCTGATGGACTTGAGAAGGTGCCCCTTATCAATGAGCGTTCCCTTGCCCGCGCCCTTGGCGTTCTTGCGGCGTTTGGTCGATTCGGCATTGTCCGGGGCCAAGTTCGACTTGATGGTCGCCACGATGTCGTCCTGCATCTTCCTGCCGAGCAGGTTGAGCCCGCGCACGACGGCATCCCGCTCGTGGGCTTTCGCAACAAACGCATCGGCGAAGGCTTTCGCCCATGCGTCTTTCTGCGCCTGCACCGTGGAACGCATGAAGGGACGGGCGGGAATGGTGATCGTATGCCCGCCCACGGCCACGTCCTGCGCGAAGTCGCTTTTGTCTTTCCTGACGAAACGGTTCCCGACGGTTCCGTCCCGGTTCCGCTTGAAGTACAGCGTCTGCGTCCGCTCCGGCACTTCCACGGTCGCCCCGAACTCATTATAAAAGGCGTAGGTGGCCACGGACTCGCCGTCTTCGCTCGTCGCCCCTTCGAGCACACCGACCTTGAGGCTCGCCGCCTGTTTCGAGACGGCTTCAAGCGCCTTCTTCCACTTCCCGCCGCCAAGGACATGCGCGTTTGCCATGCCTACCCCCACGGATGATAGCGCCTGACCGCGTAGTAGCGTCCGCCCGTAACGTAGGGCTGGACGGCCTGCCAGAAGGCCTGTCCGCACGGCGTCTGGTTGTAGAACGCCTTCCCCGTCGCCGTGGGCACGGAGAAGCTCGCAGACACCGAACCCTCCGTGGCGGAGGACACGGGCCCGGACTGGCCCACTGGCCACAAGGCCAGCGTCGCCAAGTGGCAGACGAGGAGGTGCAGGAGCGTCTTGCGGATCATGACGCCGTGGGCCGGGTCATAGGGAACCGGGGAAGAGTCCGTGTTGTCCAAGAGCAGACAGGCGACGTCGAACGCTTGCCGAAGCTGGGCGTCAGTCAGGAGGGGCTGCCCGGTCTTCGGATCGACGAAGCGCGGATAGACCTCCAGGAACTCCTGCGGATCAAAGACGACCACGGACACAGGCTAGAACCCCGCCTTGCTCTGGAGCGGTTCGGTCTGCGCCTTGGGGTCGTTCTTCACGTCCACGGGCTCCAGCCCGTTGCGCAGTTCCGCCCTTTCGTCGGCCTCGTCCACGGCGTCGGCCTTGCGCGCCTGCGCGAAGATGAGGCCGGACTTGAAGATTTCCATGTGCGGGCCATAGGTCTTTTCGATGTACGCCCAATCGTCGGCGTTCACCCGCGTCAGCCCGAACGCGCCCACGGGCAGCACGCCCTTTTCCTTTCCGCGCAGGCTGGCGGCGTTGCCTTCGATGAGCACCTTGCGGCCATCGGGCATGGGGAACGTGATCCCGGTCGTCCGGTTCAGGGCGACCATCACGGTATCCGTCTTCGTCGCCTGCTCTGTTTCTGAGGCTATGTTCCTTTTGGGTCTGGCCATATCTGTCCCTCCGTTGTTTTGGTCATCATGGCAAAAAAACCGGGATACCATCACCATGAACAAGGTTCGCATGGGCAAAAGGAAAGCCCCATAGCGAGGCGGGGGAAACAGCGGTGGATTTTTAGAATGGCCGCCTTTTACTCTTGACGTCCACCTTATTTGTACATATTTTTGTACAAAATAAAGGAGGCACCATGTCACAGGCCATCACCTACTCCGAAGCCCGGCAAAACCTTGCGGAAACCATGAGCCGTGTCTGCGATCACCATGAGCCAGTCATCATTACCCGGCAAAAATCGCCCTCTGTGGTCATGATGTCGCTTGAGGATTACAACGCCATCATGGAGACGGCGTATCTGCTCCGTTCGCCCGCCAACGCCGCGCGGCTCAGGGAAGCGATACAGGCCGCCGATGCGGGCAAGGCCATGCCGCATGAGCTGGAGGATTGATCATGCTGCTCACGTGGACGCCGCAGGCGTGGGAGGATTACCTCTCCTGGCAGCATACGGACAAGCGCACGGTCAAACGGATCAACGAATTGTTGCGCGATGCCATGCGGAATCCTTTTGAAGGGCTGGGCAAGCCGGAACCGCTCCGGTTCGATCTTGCCGGATGCTGGTCACGACGCATCAATCAGGAGGATCGGCTCGTCTATAAGGTGGACGAAAAGAGCGAAGCCCTGATCGTACTCCAATGCCGCTATCATTACTGAGTATATACCCCAAAGGTACAAAGAAGCCCCAACCGTTGAACAGGCGGTTGGGGCTTTCGTATGGAGGAATGCAACAGCTTTACATGCCGGTCATCTGCGCGAAGGCGAAGGGCATGAGCACGATGCCGCCGTAGGTGGTGCCGACGAACTTCTGGCGGAAGCTGGACAGGTCGGGCACGACGCGGCCGGCGCGCATCTTTTCGCCGAAGGCCAGCGTACCGGAGCGCTGCCCGTTCACTTCGGGGGCGATGAGGAACATGGTTTCCCCGGCGGTCATGCTGTGCAGTTCGGGGACGGTCACGATGTCGATGCGGGTGAAGTACCGCTTCAACATATCCAGCACGGACACGTTGAAATCGGTAGCCGCGCCGAGGCGAACGGCCAGTTCGGGGGAGAGGCAGAGTTTCAGCGGGGTATCCTTGTCGATGAGGCCGCTGGACTGCTCGGAGAGCTGTGCGAACAGCGCAAGGACATCGTTGTAAATCTGCACCGTGGTCTTGTCGGCCCATTTCGTGGAGCCGCCCGAGCCCGTGGCCCCTGCGGTGATGGCCGCAGGGAGATTCGGGTCGTTCAGAATGCCGTAGATTTCCTTCCCGGCGACGCCGAGCAGGTAGAAGCGGTTCTGGTCGATGTCGATGACGTTGGCCGCCGCGCGCTGCTTGGAGGCCGCGAGGTTGACTTTCGCCGTGCTCGACATGTCCACTTCAAAGTCGCCGTAGGTGATGGACGTCTGGAAGACGTACTGCACGCGGGTCTGCCATTCGGAGTTCACGCCCGAAGTCGTGCCGTTGGCATAGTCGGAATACGGCTCGGTCTTCCCGGTCATTTCGTCGACGCGCCACTTCATGTACGGGGTCGTCCAGTCGCCCTTCTTCTCTTCGCCGAAGATTTCACGGGCGCGCCGGGGCGCGGTCAGGATTTCGATGACCATCGGGTCGATATACGCCAGAAGCTCGGCGGGGACGGTCGTGTTCGGCGTGGTGATGAGCGCCGCGTCCTGCGCGATGCGGGCGCGGTTTTCGGGCGTGGCCCACATGCGCGCATTGGGGAAGATGAAGCCGTAGCGCTTGGCCTGTTCAAAAGTCGGATTCATGTAGTACCTCCTACGCTCCGGCGGCTGCGCCGAGGTTGGTGCGGGCCTGTTCCGCAGTGGTTGCGCCGGTTCCGCCGTTGGCCACGCCGAGCGCTCCGGTGGCGTTGCTGAAATCTTTCTGCATCAGGTTCGAGGTGTCGCCGCCGGAACCAGACGCTGCGGCCTGCCCCCAATTGCTGATGATGATCGGTTCCCCGATTTCGCCGGGAGTCTTGACGACCCACCCCGTATCGAGATGCGTGGCGTCGGGGGTCCCGGTGCTGATGGAACCGTCGGCGGTGGAGGCAAGGACGGCCTGCCCCACCGCGGCCTTGGTCGTGGAAACGGCCCAATAGTCGCCCTTCACGGCCACGGTGAGGTTCGAGCCTTCCGGGACGGTCAGGGTGCCGTCAGAAAGCAATTCATAGTTCACATAATTGATGATGCGCTCAATGAAGCCGAGCACGGCTGTGGCGGCGCCCGCGACGTTGGTGGCCCGCGTGTTGTCGATCACCCCGGAATCCACGACCGGGAAGACGAAGCGCCCCACAGGGAGGGCCACCGCCGCCAGAGGGTTGAGCGGGGTGTAGACGCTCTGGTCGGGCGTCGCTTTGTCGCCCGCGACGCCGGGAGCGACGGAGAGATTGACTTGGGACTGCAAAGGCATGGTGTGCCTCCTATTCGGCAATGGTGATGTTGGAAAGCCCGGCGAAACTGCCGGACATGCGCCCTACGGGAGCCGCGTCACGGGCAACGGAAGGAGCCGCCTTCTGCTTGCGGAGGATATCGATCATGCCGGGCCATGCCTGCCGGGGATACTTGCGGGGATTCTCCCCAAGCTGCTCCAGCGCGTAGCCGTAGACGTCGGACGCGGAGTCGAAGGACAGCGGGTCAAGTTCGCCCACCAGCCCGCGCACGTCGCGCACGGCACGGGTGAGGTTCCGCATATGCTCCTGCGCTTCGGCGACTGCGGAGGCCTTGATGCGGGCGGCGTCCATCGCGGTAAGCGGACGCGGGCCACGGCGGCGGAACGCCCGGTCCTGAGCCGTTCCCTTGTCGTCCGGGTCCTCATCTCCGGTAGCCGGGGAATAGGCGAGATCGGCGAGGGAGTCGGTCAGCTTCTTTTTCTGCTCCGGCGTAAGGTCGGGGACGGAAGCGAGGATGCGGTTAATGGCCGCGTCCTTGTCCTCGTCCTTGCCGAGCTCGCGGCGTTCAAGGCCACCAACAAGGCGATGGCCGCCGCCCACAAGTACGCCCTGCTCCAGACGTTCTGCATCCCCACCGAGGACATCGGGCAGGACGACCCCGACGCCGAGACGCCGGAGCCGGTGCAGCCGAAGCGGGACGCCCGCCCGCAGGTCATGAACGGCCCCGTGGACTTCAACAAGGTACGCGCGGAACTCGCCCGCATGGCCACAGAAGAGGAACTACAGGAATACTGGAAGAAGGTGCGGGTTGAAGAAACCCACCGCGACTACAGGCAGCTTTCCCGGCTGTTCCTCGACCGCCGCAAGGAACTCGCGCCGAAGCGGGAAACGCCACCTCCCGAAAAGCCTCGCCCCACGTCCTCCATCCCGAACATCATCCCGGCGGATCAGGTCATCGCCGAGTTCAACGCCTGCGAGACGGTCACGGCCCTGCGTGCCACCGCCGACCGGCTCGCCGTCCCGGAGAACCACCCGGACATCGGGGCCATCCGTGAAGCCTACCGGACGCGCCGGAAGGAGATTGAAACGGGCCGGACCCGCGCCGCCTAACCTCTACCCCGCCGGGCAGCCGGACGGGGCTTTTTTTACCATAGGAGATTCCATGAGCCTCAACAAAGTGATGGTTATCGGTCGCCTCGGGCGCGATCCCGAGCTGAAATACACACAGGTGGGCGCACCCGTCTGCACCCTGAACGTCGCCACGGACGAATCCTACACGGACAACAGCGGGCAGAGGGTCGAAAAGGCCGAGTGGCACCGCGTCGTGGTGTTCCAGAAGGCGGCGGAAAACTGCTCGCAGTACCTCGCCAAGGGCAGCCTCGTGTTCGTCGAAGGAAGCCTGCAAACCCGCAAATGGCAGGACCCGCAGGGGCAGGACCGCTACGTCACCGAGATCAGGGCCCACCGCGTCCAGTTCCTCGACCGCAAGGGCGACAACGGGCAATCCGGCGGGCAACAGGGCCGACAGGGAAACGGACGCCCGCAGGGGCAACGGCAAGGCCAGCCTCCGGCGGACTATGAAGACCTCGGCCCCGCCTTCCCGTCCGAGACATCCGGTATCGACGAATGCCCGTTCTAGCAAAACCAACAGGATACAATCATGACCCAGACCACAGAAAGACTGGAAGCCCTCCCCCCGGCACACGTGCAGCCCACCGGACTGGCGCAGCTCGACCTTGCCGTCACCGCCACGCCGCTCGTCATCAACTGGAACCGGGACGCCGTGTCCGCCCTGCTCGACGCCGTGCTGGAGCAGTACGAGGGGCTCGCGGTGCGGGAGGAGGACGTGCCCGCCATCAAGGCCGAAATGGCGGGGTTGAACAAGCTCCGCGACAGGCTCGACGACGCCCGCAAGGAGATCACCCGCCGGATTGCCGGACCGCTGGACGTATTCAACGACGAGGTCAGGGCGCTCGTCGCCCGCGTCGTCGAAGTCCGCGCCGGACTCGACGCGCAGGTCAAGGAATTCGAGCGGATGGACCGCGAAGGCCGCCGCAAGTCCGTCCAGTTCGTCATCGACTCCCTGAAAAACGGCGAAAAGGTGCCTGAACTCGACATCCCCATCAAGCCGTCGTGGCTCAACAAAAGCATCAAGCAGGCCCAACTGCACGCCGAAATCCAAAACGTCATCGCCGAGTACAAGCGGGACAAGGACGCCGCCGAACAGCTTGAGCGGGCCAAGGCCGACCGCATCACGATGGTGGAATCCGTCGTGAAGGCCAAGGCCGAGGAGTACGGCTTCAGCCTCCCGATGGGCAAGTTCGCGCCCTGCCTGTCGCTGGACATCACTGGGGAGGAAGCAGCCTCCGTCATCGCCCAGACGTTCGCCGCCGAGGCCGGCCTGCGCGAACGGCAGACGCGGGACAAGGCCGCGCTCGAAGCCGCAGCCGAAGAGGCCCGACAGACACGTCGGACCATACCGACGACGCCCGCAGCCTCCTTCATCGAAGAAGACGACTTCCCCACCGCGCCCCCGGTCACCACGACCCTGATCCTGTCCGTCGCCTACGAACCGGCCCGCGAGCGGAGAATGACCAAACAAAAGGCGGCTCACCTGAATGAGTCGCCTTTCAGCGTTGTTACCGCCTACGCGGCGGATAACCGTGAGCGCTTGCTCCGCGAATCCGCCGCCAACTTCTAAACCGCCTACGCGGCGGATAACCTGTTGTACAGGGATATTACCGCGTTTTTGTGCTTCTAAACCGCCTACGCGGCGGATAACAGCTCCGCAGCGGCTTCTTTGTCCCCGGACATCTTCTAAACCGCCTACGCGGCGGATAACTCACGTTCGGCAATGATGGTAGCGTTGTTCATCTTCTAAACCGCCTACGCGGCGGATAACTTTAACAGCTAGCGCCCCCTTTGTTTCGCAGACTTCTAAACCGCCTACGCGGCGGATAACCATATCCGCGTTGAAGGGGCTGTTTGATCTCACTTCTAAACCGCCTACGCGGCGGATAACGTAAGCAGCCTTCCAGCCGACTCCCGCCGCAAGCTTCTAAACCGCCTACGCGGCGGATAACAGTCTCCTTCGCGCCGCAGAGCGCCGGGGAGACTTCTAAACCGCCTACGCGGCGGATAACCACAACGGGGAGGACAACCCGTTCAACGGGCTCTTCTAAACCGCCTACGCGGCGGATAACGGAAGTCCGCGTACAGGACGACGGCGTGTCACACTTCTAAACCGCCTACGCGGCGGATAACGTCAGGCATGGAAAGACCATAGAGGATTTTATCTTCTAAACCGCCTACGCGGCGGATAACAACCGCCTTTCGACGGAATGGACGCGGCTGAACTTCTAAACCGCCTACGCGGCGGATAACCTACAATCTCTCCAAACTCTGGAGGGATTCATCTTCTAAACCGCCTACGCGGCGGATAACGACGCATGGCTGGCCACGGGCAACCCTCTTGACTTCTAAACCGCCTACGCGGCGGATAACTTCCCGATTCAAGAATCACACATTATGAATCGCTTCTAAACCGCCTACGCGGCGGATAACGGATTGAAAAGAACATGACGTTCGGGACGGCTCTTCTAAACCGCCTACGCGGCGGATAACAAGCTCGTGGGCATGGTCCTTGCCCTGCACATCTTCTAAACCGCCTACGCGGCGGATAACACCCAAAGCGGAACTTGAGTTCCGGTCTGATCCTTCTAAACCGCCTACGCGGCGGATAACCTTCTTGTTTTGGCCTCCGGCGCAACTCTGGACTTCTAAACCGCCTACGCGGCGGATAACTAGAGCCCCTTACAAAAATCTCACAGCTTTCCAAGGTATTACCTTTGAAAGAACTTCAGAGACTTCGTTTTTGGCCCTATTCTCCAACTACCTTATTCTCAATCCTTTTTTTCGACAACTTTTTTCTGAAGCCACAGGAAGCCCGGAATGATGTCCGGGCTTTTTCCGTATCAGGAGCCAGAATCATGACGAAAAAACGCTTTCCGCCCCCGCCGGAGGTCGCGCAGCGCGCCCGGTGCTGCCTCGCGCTGCGGCTCCTGCGGACCTACGTCGATGTCATGGGCAAGACCCACGACCACCGGTTCGACGACCTCATGGACAAAATCCGGCACTGGCTCGGGGAATGCGAGGAGATGCTGGAGCGGCGGCCGGTGTCCAACCGGACAGACTCGGAGCTCATCGAAAAGCTGCGGATCGTCCTTTCCCGCATCGACTGCGGAC
>PPYF01242792.1_pt1 | contig 11222 bp, 10 predicted proteins | sample 1559871 | NCBI WGS metagenome assembly PPYF01 (sample SAMN08240021, study PRJNA423297) | Human gut metagenome, whole genome shotgun sequencing project. | reverse complement strand
CTCTTTTATTATATCCTCTCCTCTCTGTATCCACTCCTTCATTTCCTCTGTCTCCCCGAGGATTTCACAGAAAGTCGCATATTCATCATAAATTCCCTGTCCATGAAAAACCATGTATGCTCCGGCGTCGCTTCCGAGAGCCACATTCACCTTTTTTTCAAAAGCAAGTCTTAAATTTTGCTCTCCCGTTTCTATGATCGGAAGAAGAACTTTATCCTCATATCTTCCGCAGCCTAAAAGATTTCTCACAGTCACAAGAGTAGGCGTCCACACAGCCCCGCTCTGCGCGAGCATCTCTATGGTTTCTTCGTCGATATAATTTCCATGTTCGATGCTGTCCATTCCCGCTTCAATAGAAGCTCTGACTCCATATACTCCATTTGTATGGCTCATGACAGCCAGTCCCTCTCCATGTGCAATATGTACCAGCTCTTTTACCTCATCTGCCGGAAGGGGAGTTCCCGTAATTTTCCCCTGATCGTTAAAATCAAGAAGTCCGGTTGTCATAATCTTGATAAAATCCGCGCCCTCTCTTTTTGCCTCGAGAACAAGGGCGTGATACTCCTTCATGGTGGTGTAGGATTTTCCCACAATGCTTCCGTAATGTCCCTCTCTGTGAATAGCAAAAATGGGAGAACGATAGTCAATTCCATATTCCGGGGCAAGTTTCTTTGCCCTGCCAGAAACTCCAAGCGCATCTCCGCCGTCCCTGATAAATGTAATTCCTCGTTTTTGATACTCCCGAAAACAGTGGTGAATAATCCTGTCCTGCACTCCGTTTTTATGAAGGCTGACTGCCTCTTTATAATTCATTCCGTTCATGATCACATGCGCATGGCATTCTCCAAACATTTTTATCACCTCTCAAAAAACTTTCGGATTTCTTCCTCAGAAGCAGAAACAGATCCCTGGACAAAGAAGGGCTTTCCTCCGCCTCTTCCATTTAACGCCTGGTTCATTTCTTTTGTAAACTCACGGAGATTTCCGTCTTTTTCTCCCATCGCATACTTATATGTCCCGTCTCCGTTATCAGAAAAAACGGCGCAGCAGCCGCAGCAGGTCTGCATCACGGCGTCCGTGAGTTTTCTCACACTGTCCGCCTCCATATTTTTCTTAAAAATCAGAACGCTTCCGGCACCTTCCCATTTTTCTGCCTCTGCCTTAAAAATCTCCTCTTCCATATCAAGGATTTTGCCTTTTAAGCGGAAATTTTCTTCCTGAAGGCGCTCCACTGCTTTGGAGGTCTCCTGCGGTTTTGCGGAAAGAAGAACCGATACCTTACTGTTTTCCTTTGCTATCTTTGAAAAATAATCGATGACGCGTTTGCCACTTATCATTTCCACGCGCACTCCCTGGCGGAATTTCACAACAGACAGAAACTTGACGGCTCCGATTTCCCCTGTATGCGTCACATGAGTTCCGCAGCAGGCGCAGATGTCTGTTCCCGGAAATTCCACAATACGTACCTGACCTGTTAATTCTTTTTTACTTCTGTAAGGAATGTTTTCCAGTTCTTCCCCGGAAGGGTATGTAATCTGAACCGGCGCATTTTCCCAGATTTTTTCATTTACCCTGTCCTCAATTTCCTGTAGCTGTTCCTCGTCCAGAACTCCGCTGAAATCAATGGTGATCACATCGCTTCCCATATGAAATCCTACATTATTATATCCGTACTTCTCATGTACAAGACCGCTTACCATATGCTCACCGGAGTGCTGCTGCATCAGGTCAAAACGGCGCTCCCAGTTGATTTTCCCATGAACCTTAGCCCCTTCTTCCAGCGCCTTATCTGTATAGTGGATCAGCTCCCCGTCTTTTTCCTGTACATCCTTCACTTCTGCATCTCCAAGACTTCCAGTATCACAGGGCTGACCGCCTCCCTCCGGGTAAAAAGCGCTCTCGTCCAGAATAATCTCATAACCGTTTTTGCCTTCTCTGCACTGTAAAACCTCTGCGTCAAATTCCTTTATATATACATTTTCATAATATAAACGTCTTGTTCCCATCATATTTTACCTCTTTTCTGAAAAATTCCTTCCATATAATATCTACTTCATAGTGATACAATCCGCCGGGTATTCTCCGCTCCCGGCATCACAATACCAGTATATCCCCTGAAAAAAAGATTCGCAAGTAGTTCCTCTTTGCATAAAGAAATAGCAGTCTGCCTTAAGCGCTATTTTCTCTAAGACAAACTGCTATCTTCCTTTATAAATAATCCTTCCGTACGGAATCGTTGATTGCTTTGATTTTTTCCGGCGCCACTTTATACTTTCTGTCGTAAGTGAGAAGTCCGTTTACCTCCTGCTCCACATCGCAGAGCTGGGTATAGCAGAAACCGAAAAGGATTTCCGAATCCGCTATATCTTTTAAAATTCTTCCGTACACTTCCAGAAATTCCTCTTCGTTTTCAATGGTAGTATAGCCCCAGCCTTTTTCCCTGTCTTTTGCGTAAGCCAGGCCTCCAAATTCTGTCAGAAGAACCGGCTCTCCCTGATGACCAAAACCGTCTGCGTAAATCTGACGTCCTGCCGGCTGCGCCTTTAATATATCCTCTTTTGTGGACAGAGTTTTTCTGAAAATCTCCTGTTTCACAGGCTCGCTCTGCTCTCCATGCGCGTAATTATGTATTGCACAAATATCTGTTTTTGTAATTTCCCAGCCGTCATTGGAAATCACAAGACGTGTCGTATCCATAGATTTTGCATTATAATAAAGAGCGAGGGAATGTGCCTGCTGACGTTTATCAAAACAGATATTCGGAACGCCCCAGCTTTCATTTAACACGACCCAGGCAACAATACAGGGGTGGTTATAATCTCTCTGAATAGCTTCGCCCCACTCTGTCACAGTTCTCTGAGACGCTTCCAGCGAATAGGAAGCGCAGGCACTGATTTCCGACCACACAAGAAAGCCGATTCTGTCTGCATAATATAAAAACACAGGATCCTCTGCTTTCTGGTGCTTTCTGCAGCCGTTAAATCCCATCGCCTTCGCCATCTCAATATCTTTTACAAAATCCTGTTCGTCCTGTGCCGTCATAAGAGAGCCGGGCCAGTAGCCCTGATCCAGAATCAATTTCTGGTAATACGGTCTGTTATTTAAGTATACCATTCCGTTTTTCTGTTCGATTTTACGCATTCCGAAATAAGTACATACCTGGTCGATCGTCTCCCCTTCTTTTACAAGAGCTGCGCTCACATCAAAAAGGTTCGGGGACTCCGGTGACCAGCACCAGCCGCCGTCATGATTCATAGTGCGGAAAATATGGCGGTCAAAAAGAGAAATTTCCATGCGTCCGTAATCCTCTAAAAGCTCCATACCGCCCCGAAACACTTCTCTTTCTTTAAATATAATTGCAAATTCCGCATGACAACCGCCTATTTTTTCTTTTAATCCCGCTGCCTTAAATTTAACCTCCACTGTTCCTCTGTCAATATCCGGGGTAAAACGGATATAGGAAAAATGTACTTCTGACACAGGCTCTATAAAAACGCTCTGCCAGATTCCCGTACTTCTTGTGTACCAGATAGAATCCGGATCTTTTTTCCAGAACTGTTTTCCTCTGGGAATCGTCTCGTCTCTGCACGGATCCCACACCTGTACGCAGATTTCTTCTTTCTTCCACGTAAGCTCTTCTGTTATGTCAAAAGAAAACGGCGTATTTCCGCCCTGATGGCTGCCCACTTTTTTTTCATTGATAAAAACACTGCAGGCGTAATCTACCGCTCCGAAATGAATCCGGATTCTTTTTCCCTTCCATTTATCCGGAACACAGAAACTTCTTTTATAAGTAACGGAATCACACATTCTGTTTTCATGAATACCGCTCATTTCACTTTGAAATACAAAAGGAACTTCTATTTTGCGCATTTCTTCTCCCGGAAAGCAAAAATCCCATTGTCCGTTTAAAGACAGCCATTCCTCTCTTTTAAATTCCGGTCTTGGATATTCACTGCGATACATTGTCATCTCTCCTCTACTCTTTTATAATCTCCAGATGTTCTCCCTCTTTTACCTGAAACATAACAGGATACTCCTGCCCATGAAGAGTATCGTTTCCGTGCGAAATCAGATACAGCTCTCCTTCCAGGCTTCTGAAAAGAGATGAATGTCCTGTATTTTCATCTAAAAGCAGTTCTTTTCTATGATGCCAGGGACCTTTTATGGAACCGGAGGGACTTTCGCATACTGCCACTACATAGCCTCCGCTTCCCTTTCCCTGATAGCCCTTTACAGAATAGCTGGACCAGAGCATTACCAGCGTTCCGTTTTTCATTTTATGGAAAAATGGCGCATCTGTGAGATACCCCGTCTTACATACTCTCGGGTCTTTCATCTGACGGATCCAGGGAATCTCGTCCTTCTCTGTATCTACGATCACAACAGGTTCTGCAGAAACTGCCTCTTTTAAATCTTCTGTCAGAGGAAGCGCCTTTATCGTTCCAAAATACATTTCTGTCCACTCATGACAGAATACGATCCAAGGCTGCCCGTCTTCCACATAAAGCGTTCCGTCCAGACATTCATGCCCTTTTAAAGTAACGTGCCCTATGCTGTGCGGATAGTAAGGACCTTCCGGCAAGTCTGCCTTTAAAACTGCTGTCCCTCTGTCCTCCCCGATCCCGCCTTTAAAAGTGGCAAACATATAATAACTGCCCTTATATTCATGCACCTCCGGCGCCCAGTAATTGCGGACTCCCCAGAAGCCTTTTTCCGGCTGAAACGCCACAAACGGGCCTTCAAAATTTTTCCTGTCCCTGCTCACATACACTTCAAAATACGGGTCTACATTGGCAGCGCCGTCACAGATTCCCATATTCGTTCCGAAAAGAAAATACAGTCCTCTTTTTGTATCTGTAAACAGAAACGGGTCTCTCATATAAATATCCCCGGCTTTATATACTCCCGGTTCTCTTACTCCTCTTTTTAAACCAAGCCCTTTACTTAATTCCAACATTTGTAACTCCCTTTACGATATATTTATTTACCATCAAAAACAGCACGAGTGCAGGGAAAACAGCAAATACCGTCGCAGCCATCATCACGCCCGGATCAACAAAGTTTGCGCCCAGAACAAGGGAACCGATTCCTACCGTCACTGTCTTCATCTCATTGCTCTGAATAGCAATGGACGGCCAGAGATAATCATTATAAATATTCAAGAATGTAATAAAGCCAAGTGTCATGACAACCGGTTTAATGGACGGAAAAATTACTTTTCTAAGAACCGTAAACAGAGAAGCCCCGTCAATGATTGCCGCCTCCTCAAGAGCAACCGGGAAGTCTTTCAGGAAATTATAGATCAGAAATACGCCCATTGCATTTGAGGTATAGGGAAGTATCAGAGGAACATACGTATTTAACAGATCCAGATTTTTAAACATATAAAAAGAAGGAAACAGGGTTACAATTCCCGGAATGGTCATTACCCAGATGATCATTGTTATAATTTTTCCCGCAAAGGGAACGTGAAGTCTGGAAAGGGCATACGCTGCCAGAATATCAACAGCCAGAACACAGAGCGTTCCGATGCAGGTGATGATCGCCGTATTAGCCAGCCAGCGAAATACAGGCGCTGTCGCCACATCTGCCAGAAGACTGGTGTAATTTTCCATTGTCCACACCTTCGGAAGAAGAGTTGAGGAAGATATGGACTCCGACATTCCCTTAAAACTTGTAAATACCATGAACAACAGGGGAATCAAACAGAAATAAGCAATGACAGCCGCAATGGCAACTAATACAATATTAATTTTTCTGGAATGCTTCATAATGATTTCTCTCCCTTCAGTTCTTTTTTCTCTCTTGTAAGGAAATTCTGGAGAAGCGCAAAAATCATGACAACTACTCCCATTAAAAGCGCCATTGCCGTTCCCATTCCAAGATTATTTCCGTCAAAAATTGTCTGCTGGATCACCATGATCAGAGATTTTGTACTCTGTGTGGGACCGCCCTTTGTAATTAACTGCGGCTGTCCGAATACATTAAAAGATGCAATTACAGTTGTTAGTGTTACAAAGGCAAATACACTTTTAATTCCCGGAAAAATAATGGATTTAAACTGATTCCAGAAATTAGCTCCGTCAATGGCGGACGCCTCGTAAAGCGCAGTATCGATTCCGTTTAAGGCATTAATAAAAAGCATCATATTAAATCCGATGGGTCCACCAGATCGTGGTGATTACAAGTACGATCAGGGCAAAGGGCTGCGCTTCCAGCCAGGGCACCGGCTGACTGATGATGTGCATTTTTACAAGCATATTATTGATAAAGCCGCCGTTTCCACTGAAAAGCCACACAAAGATCGCAGATACAGAAGTAACGGAAACTGCGTATGACATAAAGAAAATGGTTCTGAAAAATCCCTGTACTTTTTTCGGAAGATTATCAACCAGAAGCGCAAGGATAAGGCTTACAAGCACAAGAAGAGGTACGCTTACAAGAACAAAGATCACCGTATTTTTTAATCCCAGAAAAAACGCTTCCGAGTACATGGAATCTCTGTTAAACAGATCCAGGAAATTCTGAAGTCCGATAAATCCCATATTCCCCCTTGTGAGGGACAGCTTATGAAGGCTCATATAAATTCCATATACAAAAGGAGCCAGCCAGAAAAGCCCGAAGCACACAAGAAAGGGAGCAATAAACATTGTGGATTTCCATTTACTTACTTTCATATTGTTATCATTCCTTTCAAAATGCAGGCAGTTTTAAAAAGGGAGGACAAAGCCCTCCCTCATCGCCTTTCCTTTTATCAGAAGCCTTCTGCTACCTGCTGCGCTGTCTTTGTCGCTTTTTCCAGTTCTTTCATAAGGTCTTCTTTTGTAAGGTCTTCTGTAGATACTACCATATTAAATACATTTTCATTTAAGTATTTTAACTGCTCTCCTACGTTGTACACCTGAGGAGCGATTTTGCAGTTTTCAAACTGCTCGTAGTTCGCACATGCCAGAGGATATTTATCTGCCTCTTTCTGAATAGCCTCCATTGTTGCGATATGTGTAGGAGCCTGTCCTGCATCTGCCCAGTTGATCAGGTTCTCCGGTGTGTAGAGATATTTCATAAACTCTGCAATACCGTCAAGGACTTCCTCATCTTCTACACGGGAAGGAACTGCGATCGTATGTGCGTTTCCATATACGGCTTTCTCTTTTCCAAGTGTTGGAACAGGTGCAATCCCAAGATCATCTCCGTATTTTTCTTTTGCTGCCTGATAGTACCACGGACCTGTAAGAGCGATTGCTGTCTGCGTTCCGCCTGCGCTTTCCTCGTCCTGTACAAAAGTCTTAAATTCTCCGTCAAGACCTAATTTGGAAGGACTTACCTTATCTGTGAAAATCATATCATGATAAGTCATAAGTGCATCTGCAAATTCTTCTGTATCGAATTTTAAGGCTTCTCCGTCCTGAAGCTCGATTCCGTTCTGATTCGCCAGGGTCATGTAATAATATTCAACAAGTCCAAGTCCCGGAATCCCCATTGCATATGTATTCGGATCTTTTGCCTGAAGCTCTTCGTTTAACGCCTTAATGTCCTCATATGTCTCAGGCGCTTCCGGGCAGAGCTGTTTATTATAGAACATAACGAGAGGGTGAATATCGAAAGGGAACGCATAAGTCGTTCCGTCTACCTGTACAATCTCCTGTGCAGCTTCCAGATAATCCGTAAGCTCGATTCCTGCTTTTTCATACACAGAAGAAACGTCCTGAATCATTCCGTCGTCTGCAAAAGTTTTCAGACGGTCTCCGTGAATGACTACAAGATCGTATTCTCCGGATTTGAATTTCAGGTAATGATCTTTTTCCTGAGACTCCACAATTTCATATTTGTCCTGAGATTCGTTGAAACCGTCTGTGATTTTTCTCATATACTCTCCATCGCCGCCTGTAAATCCATTCAGGAAGCGAATCTGTACCTTATCGTCTGCTTTTACTTCTGTCACGCCCTGTGAGCCGACTCCTGTAAGAAGCATGGAACACGCTGCGGCTCCCGCCATAAGAGAACTGATCGTTTTTTTGTTTTCATGTGAATATCCTCCTTTAATTAATTACATGATATTTGTAAGTTTTTATTATTCTTTTTTTCTCCGGAGTTATTAATTTCATTTTTTATGTAATTTTTCTCTTCTTATTTTCCAATTATACATTATTTTTTTGCAATGTCAATATGATTTTTGTGTATTTTACCCTATATAATCGCTTTTTGTTACATTTACACTGTAATAAACTTCCATTTTTGTTACATTGTTACAAAAACTTTATTACATAAAACTTGAATGTTTTTCCCTTTCATGGTATACTTTTCCTGTAACAAAGGAACGAAACTTCGTTTAAAAGGTAGGATAAGTACATGAAAGAACACATTGAACTGGATTTTTCTGAAAAAGAGCAGATTTCAAAAGTTGCAAAAGCCCTCTCTTCCAATGTCCGTCTTGAAATTCTGGATATTCTGAGAGAAAAACCATTAAATATCAGCGAGATTTCCGAAAAAATGGGAATCCCCATTTCCAGTACCGCCCTGCATATAAGGGTTCTGGAAGATTCCGGCATCGTGATCACACAGTCCATGCCCGGACTTCGCGGCTCCCAGCGGGTATGCGGTCTGAAGATCAATCAGGTTACTATGACTCTTCTCAATCAGCAGGAAAATTTTCCAAAAGATAACATTTATACGGAAACCATGCCTATCGGCAACTATTTTGACTGCAAAATTACGGCGCCCTGCGGAATCGCCTCAGAAAATACTTTTCTCTCTTCTGAGGACAGCGTATACGGCTTTTACAGCCCGGAAAAACATACGGCGCAGATTCTCTGGTTTACCCAGGGGTATCTGGAATATCGTTTTCCAAATATTCAGATGCAGAAATTAAAACACATTAAATCTCTGGAATTTTCTATGGAAATCTGCTCTGAAGCCCCCGGATATAACAATTCCTGGAAATCTGACATCACCTTCTGGATCAACGGAAAAGAAATCGGCTTTTTCACTTCTCCGGGAGACTACGGCGGACGCAAGGGAAAACAGACGCCGCAGTGGTGGGATAACAACATGACTCAGTTCGGCGTATTGAAGTCTCTTTCTATTACAGAAGAAGGAACTTTTCTGGACGGAGAATTTTTCTCCCCGCTTACTCTGTCTGATTTTTCTCTCCGGGATAACCCGTATATCTCTTTTAAGCTTGGAGTAAAAGAAGACGCGCACTATGTGGGAGGCTTAAATCTCTTTGGCGAAAAGTTCGGAGATTATGCCCAGAATATTTTAATGAAAATAATTTACTGATTCTGAAGTCTTCCCGCCCACTGCCGCGTTATAGTAAGTGAACGGGTAGAGAAAGGGGCTGATCACATTTCACAGGAAGAATATCTGGCATATTTAATAGAGCAGTATCAAAACTTAATATATTCCATATGTCTGAAATCAATCGGCAACCCCTTTGACGCTGAGGATTTGACACAGGAAGTGTTTCTGTCCGCCTACAAAAATCTTTCCCGTTTTGATGGTATGTATGAAAAAGCATGGCTCAGTAAGATAGCCGTGCGGAAATGTCTGGACTATTTAAAAGCAGCCGGACGGCGTACCATTCCAACAGAAGACACATATTTTTCACAGATTGCAGATAACGGTTCCTCCCCGGAAGAAACCTGTCTTCTTACAGCATCTGACAAAGAAGTGGAAAATCTCTGTATGAGTCTGAAAAGCCCTTATCGGGAGGTCGCAGCCGCTCATTTCTGCAATGAGCTTTCTGTGGCAGAGATTGCACGGCAAAAAGGGAAAAATCCCAAAACCATTCAGACGCAGCTTTACCGGGCAAAGGCTATGTTGAAAAAAATGCTGGAAAGGAGTGATTAGATGCACATAACCGAACAAGAAAAAGAAAATTTCCAAAACGGCTCTATGACAACAGATGAAACAATTATGCTTCTGGAGCATCTGAGTAACTGCGGCTTCTGTCTGAATGAACTTATATCAAACGAAGAACAGCGCCCCACCGCATCTGCGCCTGCTTATCTGCAGGAACAGATTTTAAAAAAAGCAGCTTCTCCTGAAATCCAGGCGCAGAAGGCTGTAAAACACACCTCGTACCGTATGCAGATGTTTTACTGCGGTCTCCGCGCCGCCACCGGAGTGATTGTGGCTCTTTTCCTTCTCTTCACTCTCGGATCAGTAGATTTTGCATCTCTGAATCCGCCTCAGAACATACACACAGAAGCAAGAGAAGCGCCCCCTTCCGGACGCCGCGGAAGCATTCTTTCCGATTTTTCCAGAAAGATACACAAAGGACTGTCAGACGGCACAACACAGGTTACCGATTATCTAAACGATATTTTCAACTAAAATCTTATAAAATAGAATGGAGGCAATTATTATGCAAAAAAAGAAAAAAGGACTATTGCTTTTCATTTCCTCGCTGATTCCGGGAGCAGGGGAAATGTATATGGGATTCAAAAAACAGGGCATCAGCATTATGCTTCTCTTTTTCACCCTGTTCGCTCTCGGTATGTTTACAGGGCTCGACTTTATCATCTGGTTCACACCCATCATCTGGTTTTACAGCTTTTACAATGTGCACAACCTGAAATCTCTTCCTGATGAAGAATTTTATTCCATCGAAGACAATTACGTGCTTCATCTTGACGAGTTTACAGGAGACATCACAGGACTTCTCAAAAAACATCACACAGTTGCGGCAGGACTTCTGATCCTTTTTGGAATCAGCATTCTCTGGAGAGGCATTTCCGACATATTTTACTGGTTTCTTCCGGGACCTCTTGCAGGTATAATAAACAATCTCGGTTACAGCCTTCCGCAGATTATCATTGGAGCCTTCATTCTTATTGCAGGCATTTATCTTCTGAATAATAAGAGACAGTCTTTCAACCAATACGAAGATTCTTATACTCAGGAAGAGCATTATTGGGAGCCTTACCGACCATATCAGCAACAGGGAACGCCGAATCCGGCTCCTTCCTGTCCGGCAGCGCCCGCTGAAACTTACGCTCAGCAGGAAACGCCGAAACCGGTCCCGCCAGCTCCTCATGAAGCTCCGGCACCTGCGGCTGCTCCTATGGAAGAGTCCGCTGCTTCTGCTCCGGAAACCACAGAAGAATATCCTCCTTATCCGGATATGTCTTCCGACAAATAATGAATATCAATCGGGTAGGAGGTAAATAATTATTTTATTTACCGTCCTCCCACACCACCTAGCATACCGTTCGGTA
>PPYF01306990.1_pt1 | contig 11223 bp, 7 predicted proteins | sample 1559871 | NCBI WGS metagenome assembly PPYF01 (sample SAMN08240021, study PRJNA423297) | Human gut metagenome, whole genome shotgun sequencing project. | reverse complement strand
GGCTTTCTTCGCATTTGTACAACCTACAGCAGTTAAAGTGATGAATGCTGCTGCCATCCAATAAAGATTCTTTTTCATCGGTTTAAGTTTTTATAAATTAATCTTATTATATAATATACCTGCCGCTTTCAAATAAGCCACATAATTCAGATAAAGTTGGAAATGTGCATTCACTTTCGTTTCGTATGCCTGTTGCCATAAGGCTTGTCCTTCCAGATGGTCGGAAAGGGTTTCCAATCCCACTTCATATTGGCTTTTGCTGACACGCCTGTTTTCCTCGGCCTGTTGGAGAGAACGGTCGGCAAGCTCGCTTTCCAGTTTCGCCTCATCAAGATTATTGGCCGCCCGGGTTAGTTCCAGCAACATCAGCTCGTTCAGGCTTTGCTGTTGCAGGCGGGTCTGTTCCAGTTTCGCCTTGGCTGCGCGCACTTTGTTGCTCCTTTCACCGAAATGGAAAAGCGGTATGCTGACATTGAGCAGGACGGAAAAACTGGCATTGTCCAGGAAATTCTTGTCATTCAGTTCCAAACCATGTACATAATCGTAAGAACCTTTGATACCGATTTTGGGCAACAATTCACTGCGGTTCAGTTTCACCTGCTGTTTGGCTATGGCAACTTGTTTATCCAGAATAGTATATTCAGGACGGGCAGTGATATCCAATACCTGAATTTCCAATCCCTGCTCTATCTCCGGAAAGTTACCGGAAACATGGATGTCGGCAGTCAATGGCTTTCCAATGAGATGACACAAATTCATGGTAGCCAGCCGAAACGCATTCTCCGCCTTACGAACAGCCAGCTCGCTCTCGTTCAGCCTGACCTGTACCTTCAATACATCGTTTTGTGGTTTCAGACCGTGTTTGTATGCACTTTCTACATTCTTCTTCAGCTCGGTAAGTACCGTATGATAGGCATCGGCTACTACCTTCATCTCTTTGGCTTTCACGACAAGAGCATAAGCCTGATCGGTTTTCAGAATCACTTCGGTAGCAGTCAGGGTTTCATTCATCTGCGCCATCTGTTTTCCCAGTACCGACATCTTGTAGGCAGCAGTGATTTTGCCCCCCATATAAAGCGGCTGTTCCAACTGTATCCCTCCCATATAGACCCATCCTATCTTATAATCCAGGTTGATACCCGGAAAATAGGCAAAGCCGCCATTAGGTATGAGTTGTCCGGTCGCATCGGGCAGGAAAGTGGGCAGATTGCCACCGGCTATCCCGTAACTTCCGTCGGCATTACTGTAAAGTCCGGTGCCGCTGGCTGTAAAATTGGGGAAGAAGTTCCCTTTGTAACTTTTGGCTGTGTAGTGGGTGCTTTCCGTCTGTTTAATGGAAGCCGCCATTTCTTTATTGTATTTCAATGCCATTTCGCGACACTCTTGCAGGCTGAGTGTCTCCTGTGCGAATGCCGGAGCACAGAAGTCCGACAACATAAAGCAAAGAGAAAGTATAATTATCTTTTTCATCAGTTCTCATTTTTTAATCAGTCGTTTCTTATCTTGAAGAATAAAGCATATAATATGGGTATAAAAAGCAGTGTGATAAGTGTACTGCATAGCAACCCTCCCATAATGGCTGCTGCCAGTGAACCGAACATAGCGTCGGACAGCAATGGAATCATCCCCAGAATAGTGGTGAGCGATGCCATCATTACGGGACGGAGACGGCTTTGCGAACTGTCTATCAACGCGGTGACCGGTTCTATACCGGCATTAATCTGCAAGGTGATTTCATCCATCAGCACAATGCCGTTCTTAATCAACATACCAATCAGTCCCAGTGTTCCCACAATGGCTACAAAGTTGAAAACCTTTCCGGTAAGCAGCATCACGCCCACTACCCCTACGAATATCATCGGCAGGCAACAGAAGATAATAATGGGTTTACGGTAATCCTTGAACAACATAATCAGAATAGCGATCATCAGGATTATCGCTAAGGGGAAGTTCTTGAACAAATACTTCATGGATTGGTCGCTGGCTATCTTTTCACCTTGCCACACCAATGAATACCCGTCGGGCAACCGTATCTGCTCTATCTTATCCGCAATGGTCAATCGTGCCTTCTCCGTTTCAATGCCCGGAGCAGGCGAGCATTGTACACGCTGACTGCGTTGTCCATTGTAACGGGGCACTACAGGGTCCTCCCAACGAATATCGATTCCTTTGCTGATCAGGGATGGTAAGGCAGAAAAGACTTGTGTATTGCCCAAGTCCTCTATCGGTTGTCCTTCCTTATCCAGACATTTCAGATAGATATTGTTCTTATGTATGCCTTCATAAAAAGATCCGATAGGAATGCCACCGGCAGCAGTCAATAAAGACATACTGACATCACTGCGGCTCAAACCCAGTGCGCGTGCGGCAGGTTGGTCATATTCAATGGTCAGGACAGGTATTTGAGGCTCCCAATCGGTAGTGATAAGACATACTTCGGGGGTATTCTTCATGATGTTGCGTGCACTGTCGGCCAATTGGTGAAGAACAGCAGGATCGGGTCCCAGAAATTGTGCTTCAATGGGGTATTTCTTGAACATCAGGTTATAGCGCTTCAGTTTGATGTAAGCATCCGGATAAGTTGCCGACAGATAGCGCTGAATTTCATCCATATTGTCTACCAACTCCTCGGGAGAGGTGAAGTCGATGATCAGTTCTCCATAAGAAAGTGACGGGTTAGCTACACTTCTCACCAGATTGTACCGCCCGGGAGTACCACCGATGGAAGCTGTGACATGGGTGATTTCCTTACGCCCTTTCAAGTAAGCTTCTATCTCTTTCAGATCCTGTTCTACGCGGGTATAGTTGTTCCCTTCGGGGAGTTTATATTCCATGTAGAGCTGATCGTAAACCATATCGGGGAAGAAACCCTGCCGCATGTACTGATAGCCAAAAACAGAAAGAGCCAGCAAACCGACCATGGTAAAGACAAAACTCCACCGGTGTGCCAATCCGAAACGAAGTGCCGTACGTAATGCGGCATAAATCTTCCCCTTGTAAACCCGTTTGCCACCACTATCGGCTTCTACGGCAAAATGCAGACGACGGTTAGCCATCAACGGTACATGAACCAACGCCAACACCCAGCTGAGCAGCAAAGAAACGGCAAGTACGATAAAAAGATCGCGCGTATAGACACCTGCCGTATCCGGCGACATATAAATCGGCAAGAAAGCGATGATGGCGATCAGTGTAGCTCCCAGCAACGGCATGGCAGTCTGCCGCCCTATGGCGGTCATTGCCTCCATCCGGTCCTTCCCGGCTTTCAGATCTACCAATATCCCATCGATAATGACAATGGCATTATCGACCAGCATCCCCATAGCCAACACAAAGGCAGCCAGAGATACACGTTGCATGGTTCCCCCTGCGGAATAAAGAAACAAGAATGAACCGAAAACAGTAACCACCAGGCTGATGCCTATGATAACCCCGCTCTTAAATCCCATGGCAATCATCAGGATAAGCACTACGATGATGACTGACTCTATCAGGTTGATGACAAATGTACCCAATGACTCGCCCACACGCTCCGGTTGGTAGAATACCTTTTGATATTCGACCCCGGCAGGCAGACGTTCGGCCTTGAGTTCAGCCAGTCTGGCCTCTACGGCATGCCCCACTTTCACGATGTCCGAACCACTGGTAGCGGCTATCAGAATGCCCAGTGCACGCTCACCGTCATAGTACATTTCGTTACGGACCGGCTCTTCATAGCCTTTCTCTATTTGTGCGATGTCGCTCAGACGCAGTTGGTCGTCATCATGTCCTTGAATAAGCATTTTGCCTATATCTTCTACCGTCTTGAATTTATCATTGACAGTCACACGGATCCGATTGTCACCATTGTCATAATAGCCGGTATAGGTAGTCTTGTTTTGACCGTTCAGGGTAGCAAGAACTTCAGCAGGCTTTACACCCAAATTTGCCATACGATCCTGCAACAAAGAGATGTTGATGCACTCCGGACGCTTTCCATACAGATCTATCCGGTCTACCCCTTCCAGTTCGCCGACTTCACGCTTAATCAGTTCGGCATAGTCCGACAACTCACGATCAGACAAACCATCACCGGTCAAAGCGTAAAACATACCGTACACATTCCCGAAGTCGTCTTTTACAATAGGAGCACTGACTCCTTCGGGCAGTGAAGCCCGGGCATCATTGACTTTGCGACGCAGCATATCCCAGCATTGCTCCACATCATCATCCGGCACGGTGCTCAGAAGTTCAATCTGTATAAGTGACAGATCATTATAAGAATAACTTTCTATATTATCTATATTTCCCATGGTGCGGATGTTCTTTTCCAGTACATCGGTCACCTCCAACTCTACCTGATGTGCCGAAGCCCCGGGATATGTGGTGATCACCATGGCAAGTTTTACCTTTATTTCCGGATCCTCCAGTTTACTCATCTGATAGCAGGAATAAGCTCCTCCGAACATCAGGACGGCTATCAGGAAATAAATCAGGTTACGATTATGGAATGCCCATTTACTTATATCCATTATAACAGTCCTCCTATATTTGTGTGAGTGATTTCAGGCAGAGTTTTTACGGTTTCCCCGTTTTCTATATGATGTACTCCTGAAGATACGATTTTGTCTCCGGGTTGCAGTCCGTCAGAAGAAATAAGGCTGTACCCGTCATTGGTCAACCGCAATACAGATACTTCACAATTGTGTACGGTATGGTCTGATGCATTGTAGATAAAGACATACGACTTTCCGTCTTTCTGCAAGATGGCACTGGTAGGGACGGATAACGTACCGGAGCGATCTGTATCGCAAAAGATAGTCACCATGGCATTCATTCCGGGAGAAGGAACAGCCTGTTTTCCGGGTATTAGCTGAAGTCGCATGGTATACAACTGATTAGCATTTGCTTTAGGAGTGACACTGATCAGTTGTAACGGGTAGGTTTCTCCCGGATAAATATCGAATGTACAGTGATAGCGGTTGAACCGGTTACGCCGGATATATTCAGCTGCCGGCAAGTTGATTTCCACCTCGGGTGCACCTGCACTTACCATCGAGATGACAGGCATGCCGGCTCCTATGGTCTCATGGGCTTCGAACAAACGTTTTTGTACATATCCGCTGAAAGGAGCATAAAGGCGGGTATATGCCAACTGATCTTGATGATGTTTATATTTGGCTGTGATTTGTTTCAGTCCATAGACAGCCTTGTCATTGGCATTGGGTGTGGTTCCGTTCTCTTTATAGAGAGCCATGACCCTTTCCGCTTCGGCCTTTACCTGACGGTATTCAGCTTCCGTAGCGTCCAGTTGTACCTGATAGTCAGTCGGATCCAATTCGGCCAGGATCTGCCCCTCTCGTACCTGCGCCCCGTCTTTCACGTATATTTTATTGATAGTGCCACTTACCCGAAAAGAAAGACTAATGTCCTGAGCGGCTTTTACTCTCCCCGGAAATTGTAGAAATTTCTGTTTATCAGCAGCAATGACTGTGTCTATTTTTACTGTTTGACAATCTTTATTTTCCTTGGTGTGCCGGGCACAGGAAATAAACAGCATAAGAAAAATCCCTGTCAGAATAAGATAAATCTGTTTCATAATTTGCGTACTTTTGTATTTCATATGCAAAGTTATTGGGAAGGGAGGAGATAGAAAGGTTGAAATGAATGATAAATTGTTCTATTTGTATCTTTTTCAGTCTGTATACAGGTAAAAACTTTGCGATTTGTATTTATTTTGTAGCCGGTTTATAATTTAAGAACAGAAGAATGATAGAACAACAAATGCCTTTTCGGAGAATTCTGCTTACCAGTGATACGTTTCAAATACTTAAAGAGGGACAAATAATTTCGACATTCAATAAATGTGGTATCTTCTATTGTCAACGCGGCAGTGTGGAAGTCTCTTTGGAAGGTTGCCATTATCATATCAAACCCGGGGATGTTTATATCTATATGGCTTCTACCTTGGTGCACTTGTTGCATAAGAGTGAAGATGCCGAGGGGATTATGGTTGAAGTGGACTTTTACTATATTCTACCGATTGTAAACAAAGTGATAAATGTGGAAAGCCAGCTCTTTATGCGGAAAAATCCATGTGTCTCCTTGTCCGGTGAACAATGTGCCCATTTTGAATATTTGCTGAATAATCTATGGGATAGGATAAATGCGGAAGACTGCCAGAAGGAGAATGTCCAGTACCAGCATCTGAAACTGGAACTGATAAAATCGATGGGACAGACTATCTGCTATGAAATCTTAAACATGTATTTTACCAACCAGCCCTTGCAGCCTTTACAACAAGGGAAAAAAGATGTTGTCTTTCAGAATTTCATGCTGTCTCTGTTCCGTTTCTATCGCAAGGAACGTGACGTCTCTTTTTATGCAAGGATGCAGCATATCACTCCCCGTTATTTCTCGGCCATCATCAAGGAGAAAACAGGAGATAGTGCCTTGCAATGGATCGTACGGATGGTGATAACCGAAGCGAAACAATTATTGGAGGAATCTGATCTGAGCATAAAAGAGATAGCGGACCAACTGAATTTTCCGACACAGTCTTTCTTTGGCAAATATTTTAAACAATATGTGGGAGTTTCGCCCAAAGAATATAGAAACAATGCTGCGACAACGAGAATAAAACGCTAAAATATAGCAGTAAAGATAGACGTTCATTTCCATATTTGGGGATATTCAGCTATCTTTGTCGCATAAATATTAATAAAAACGACATAATAATGAAAAAGACAATCCTCCTGGCCGCTTTAGGCCTGATCAGTCTGAGTGCATTGGCCCAAGACAAACCACAAGAAGAAGGCTTCGTTTTCACTACTGTGAAAGAAAACCCGATTACATCCATTAAGAATCAGAACCGTTCGAGCACTTGCTGGAGCTTCTCAAGTCTCGGTTTTCTCGAATCGGAATTGCTCCGCACAGGAAAGGGTGAATACGATCTTTCTGAAATGTTCGTTGTACACCACACGATGGTTGACCGCGCTGTTAACTACGTTCGCTATCATGGCGACAGTTCTTTCTCTCCGGGAGGAAGTTTCTATGATATCATGTTCTGTATGAAGAACTACGGACTTGTACCGCAGGATGCTATGCCGGGAATCATGTATGGTGACTCACTGCCTGTTCACAACGAACTGGATGCAACAGCAGGAGCCTATGTTAACGCTATTGCCAAAGGTAATCTGAAGAAACTGACTCCGGTATGGAAGAAGGGCCTTTGCGCTATTTATGATACTTACCTGGGACAATGCCCGGAAAAGTTCACTTACAAAGGCAAAGAGTATACTCCGATGACTTTTGCACAGTCTTTGGGACTGAATCCGGACGACTATGTATCTCTGACTTCGTACACACATCACCCGTTCTATTCTCAGTTTGCCATCGAAATCCAGGACAACTGGCGTAACGGATTGTCATACAACCTGCCGCTCGACGAATTTATGGCTGTAATGGATAACGCTGTAAAGAACGGATATACATTTGCATGGGGTAGCGACGTGAGCGAAGAAGGATTTACCCGTGACGGTATCGCTGTAGTTCCGGATGCAGCCAAAGGTGCCGAACTGACAGGATCGGACATGGCACGCTGGACAGGAATGACTGCTGCCGACAAACGCAAAGAGTTGACTTCAAAACCATTGCCGGAAATGAAAATCACTCAGGAAATGCGTCAGACAGCTTTCGATAATTGGGAAACAACTGATGACCATGGAATGATTATCTATGGTATCGCTAAAGACCAGAACGGCAAAGAATACTTCATGGTTAAGAACTCTTGGGGTACAAACAACAAGTACAAAGGTACTTGGTATGCTTCTAAAGCTTTTGTTGCTTACAAGACTATGAATATTCTGGTTCACAAAGATGCCCTTCCCAAGGATATCGCAAAGAAACTGGGAATTAAGTAAAACATTGCAAGACTAAGACAACAACAGGTCTTAAAGTCTCTTTCACCACAGATGAACAGATTTATAAGGATATACACTTACAGGCAACCGAAATCCCTGTACTGCCCTATACAATCTGTTCATCTGTGATAAACTTCCGGCACATGCTCAAAAAGAGCTTCACCAACCTAACATCCGGTCATTAACTGCTGACACAAATCTTGTTAATATATTCTGTGAATCTTTCCTTATAGTTATCTCCCACCGGTATATATATATTCTTATTGAAAATGATGCGTAACCGGGAAACTTCGGTTATTTTCCGAAGATTGACGATATAAGACCGATGTACCCTCATGAACATCTCCTGTGGTAAGCGTTCTTCCAGCTTTCTCATACTCAGCAAAGTCACTACGGGCTTATCCGCCGTATCGGTATAGATGCGTACATACTCACTCATACCTTCTATATAGCAAATGTCTGCCACATTGATGCGGATAATCTTATATTCGGACTTAACGAACAATGAACCGTCCTTTTCCAATAAATCAGTTTCCGTCCCTCCCCCGTTATCTTGCAAATGATACTCAAATTGCCGACGTGCCTTATCGGCTGCTTTCAGCAGATCCTGAAATTCAAATGGCTTCAGCAGATAGTCGACTGCATCTACCTTGAAACCCTCGACGGCATATTCCGGATAGGCGGTTGTAAACACAATCAGGGGCTTCACCACTAACGAACGCACCAGATCGAGCCCGTTCAAATCGGGCATGTGAATATCGACAAACATCAGGTCGACCTCTTCTTCCGACAACACCTGCATGGCACTGAATGCATCCTGGCACGAGGCTATCAGTTGCAGGAAAGGGACACGGGCTATATAGCCCGTCAATTGCTCGAGCGCCAAGGGCTCGTCATCAACAGCAATGCATTTGATCATAATAACGGAATAATTAGTAAAACATTAAAACTATCGTCACGTTCGTTGATAGATAAAGTATAATCTTGTCCGAATAGCAGCCTCAGCCGCTTGCGGATATTCTCCAACCCGATGCCGTGGTGTTGTTCCACAGATCGCCCGTGGTTGCTGTTCGAACAACGAAAGGCAAGTCTGCCATCCTCGACAGACATAAAAACCCGGATAAACGACTCTTCCTGATAACTTACTCCATGTTTGAAGGCATTCTCGACAAAAGAGATAAAAAGCAAAGGAGGAATTTGCACCTCCGGCACCTCATCGGGCATACAGCATTCGATCCGGACTCTCCCGGTATACCTCAATTTCATCAAGGCAATATAATTGTCCAAAAACTGTATCTCGCGTGAAAGCAAAATCGTCCGGTTGCTGGCTTCATAAAGCACATAACGCATCAGTTTGGAAAGTTCGACAATAGTACGTTTTGCCTTGCCGGCATCCATATCGACCAACGCATGTATGTTATTAAGGGTATTCATAAAAAAATGCGGATTTATCTGATACTTCAGATACTGCAACTCCGATTGCAAATGCTGGTGTTCCAACTCTTTCAATGCTTCTTCATCACGCATCGACTTGAACAAGAGTTTGATAGCCACATTAATGCCTACCACAAGCAATGCCAGTGAAAGTCGTCCGAGAAAATATCCCGGAAGAGGATGCGGGCCCCGCCAGCGCATATCAAGCTCCTGTTTCGGCAAAAGGAGCGGTGACGAATGCTCCGGAAATGTATTGGGAAACTCCCTCTCCCTATCCGGTAACACCTTTCCTTCCGGATAGCGGCGGGGTTGCATCGGCATCAGATTCTGAAATTGTTTATGTTGAGGAGGATTGATAGAAGGATACAAAATAAAAAGCAGAGTCACGACTCCTGCTAATGAAAGTGCATAAGCCCAATACCGTTTCCGAAGTAACAGCCGGGGAGCCAGAAAATAGTTATTGACTACGAAAAGCAGAATGAAAGGCAGAGTCAGCAACCATGCTACCCGTATGGTCTGCCAACTAAACGTATGTACCGGGCTAATGGAAGCAAACAGATAATCACCCACCAACGGCACAGAGATAACCGTCAGCCAAATGACGAGATAAACCATCTGCTCCAGTAACTTCTGTTTATTAATTTGTTTCATACTCCAAAAAGTTCGTCTTGAATGTCTGTTTACAAAAATACCTCCTTTGTCCTACCCCTGCAAAAGAAGTCGACCAAGAAGGCTCTTTTGACGATAAAGTCGCCTGCAAAGGAAATAGAATCAACAAACAGAGGGATTTTATCAGTAATTATCTATCTTTGCAGCCCGAAAAAGATACCTATCAGCAATATGAAGAAAATATGGATACTTGCAGTCCTGACCATCTGTTCGGTTGCAACACAGGCACAAGAAGTTTTTATCAATGCAGACCTTGTCAGCAGCTACATCTGGCGTGGAATGAAGAATGGAAATGCTTCCGTACAACCCACTTTGGGTGTAGAGTGGAAAGGATGGACCTTATCAGCATGGGGATCGACAGAATTCAGAAATGAAAACAATGAAATAGACCTTACACTGGAATACGAATATAAAAATCTGCAACTGTGTCTCAACAACTATTTCTATCAAAGCGAAGACGAGCCTTTCAAATACTTTCACTATACTCCCCGAACTACGGGACATACTTTTGAGGCAGGAGCCGTCTACACAGTCAGTGAACGTTTCCCTTTATCCATAGGCTGGTACACCACCTTTGCCGGAAATGACTATCGGGAAAATGAGGAGCGTGCCTGGTCCAGTTATTGTGAATTCAGTTACCCATTCGCAGTAAAGGGAGTAGACTTGGCCGTCGAAGCAGGATTCACTCCGTGGGAAGGAGAATATGCAGACAAACTGAATGTAGTCAATGTCGGACTTTCGGCTACCAAGACCTTGAATATTTCCTCCGGATTTACTCCGGCCATCTTTGGCAAACTGATAGCAAACCCTTACGAGAACCGGTTCTACTTCGTTTTCGGGATAAGTTTATAGCATGCTATCCAATCTATCATTTATTTATCCATCCAAGCAGTCACAAGCTTAAGAAGCGAACTCACCACCAAGTAGCTAATACCGGACAAACGTCTGACAAAAACAGCACAGATAAGAGAGCAGAGGAAGAAGTAACGCCTACAAAAAGAAAGATATAGATAAAATTAATATAATAAATCCAGCTCTTCGTTTATAAAAATATTGAATATTTTATTCGAAATCATCTCTTCATTCTTCTAATAAGCCTATAACGTCTCTCTTACGTAGCAAACCCTGATTCACATTAGACTTAAATTCATAGATCATTATATTACAATACATTAAGTACAAATCAAATGACATAAATCAGATTATTCCTGGCAGAACT
>PPYF01603612.1_pt1 | contig 11224 bp, 8 predicted proteins | sample 1559871 | NCBI WGS metagenome assembly PPYF01 (sample SAMN08240021, study PRJNA423297) | Human gut metagenome, whole genome shotgun sequencing project. | reverse complement strand
TGCTCCAGCTCAATGGGAACGCGTGTCGGTTCCAGCCGCGCATCAAGATTCTCGGAGGTGATGTTTTTAATGGCATTGCTGACATTACGAAGGGGCAGGTGCCCCTGACGGACAGCGATGCGAATGATCAGAACAATCAGCAGGCTTATCACGACGGCGATCGCAATCAGATTTTTTTTCAGCGCATCGAGGTAATGGAGATGGAAATTAATGGAGAGGCCAGTCAGCATGACATAATTCTGCTGTTTGCCCTGAAATATCGCCTGGCCAGAGGAGGCGATAATCCGGTATGTTTCCATCTTCATTTCAGACCCGGTATCCATCGGTCTCGCAGGATCCTCCACCGTCCAGAGAAAGACATCACGTGCACGGCTATGCTCGCTAAAATCGGCTGAACTCACAGCAGAGCGTAAAGCAGCCCCCTGCACAGAGCTGTACAGCACCTCTCCCCGGGGATTAAGTAGCAAAAGAGCAACGTTACGGTAGCTGGCGATCGATTCCTTTATTTTGCTTATTTTCTTTTCATCCGGATCAACCGGAGACTGCAGGATACGGTTTAGTGTGGTGCTGATTTGTTGCAGATCGCTGACATCCTGCTCGGCAAAATGCTTATCAACAGAATGCAGCATAAACCAGGTGAAGGCGATAAACGCCAGTATTGTGGACAGGCTGATAAAAAAGGTCAGCCGCAGAGCGAGTGAGAAAGGTCGTCTGGACGGTTTGCTATGCATCCGGGATCTCCAGCATGTAGCCCACGCCCCGCACTGTCTGGATCAGTTTTGTCTCGTAATCGTTGTCTATTTTAGCGCGGAGTCGCTTTACTGCGACATCAATCGCGTTAGTGTCGCTGTCAAAATTCATGTCCCAGACCTGAGAGGCAATCAGGGAGCGGGGAAGAACTTCTCCCTGATGGCGAATGAAGAATTCCAGCAGGCTGAACTCTTTACTGGTGAGCACAATGCGGTTCCCGGCGCGGCTGACTTTTCTGGATACGAGATCAATAGAGAGGTCAGCCACCTTAAACTGGCTTTCCGTGATCATCGTGTTTCCCCGCCTCAGAAGAGTTCTCACCCGGGCGAGCAGTTCGGCAAACGCAAAGGGTTTAACCAGATAATCGTCCGCACCCAGCTCCAGTCCTTTGACCCTGTGTTCGATCGTGCCCAGGGCCGTCAGCAGTAAGACCGGCGTACCCTTTCCGTATTGCGCCCACGATCGTTATCAACGGATTACAGCAAAAATGACAACATTGTCATTATCCTGTCACCCGGCAAACAGAGAGCGTTCGGTAAAGTATCCCTATCAATACTCTGGACTTCGATTGAACCATTTACCAGGTCTGCCTGTACGAGAAGCGTTATGTTCAAATTAAAATTACTTAGCATCAGTACCATATTCATCCTGGCAGGTTGTGTTTCTCTGGCACCTGAATATCAGCGTCCGCCAGCTCCGGTTCCCCAGCAGTTTTCATTGTCTAAAAACAGTCTGACGCCTGCGGTAAACAGCTATCAGGATACGGGCTGGCGAAACTTTTTTGTCGATCCCCAGGTCAGCAGGCTGATCGGTGAAGCCCTGAATAATAACCGTGATTTGAGAATGGCTGCCCTGAAGGTTGAAGAGGCCCGGGCCCAGTTCAACGTCACGGATGCAGATCGTTATCCCCAACTGAATGCCTCATCCGGGATTACATACAGCGGTGGTCTGAAAGGTGACAAGCCGACCACGCAGGAGTACGACGCGGGTCTGGAGCTCAGCTATGAGCTCGATTTTTTTGGCAAACTTAAGAACATGAGTGAGGCTGATCGCCAGAACTACTTTGCCAGCGAAGAAGCCCGTCGTGCCGTACACATCCTGCTGGTCTCCAACGTTTCACAGAGCTATTTCAGCCAGCAACTGGCGTACGAACAACTCCGTATTGCGCGGGAAACGCTGAAAAATTATGAACAGTCTTATGCATTCGTTGAGCAACAACTGGTGACCGGGAGTACGAACGTTCTGGCGCTTGAACAAGCCAGGGGGCAAATCGAAAGTACCCGCGCCGAAATAGCCAAACGAGAAGGCGATCTGGCTCAGGCAAACAATGCCCTGCAACTGGTGCTTGGAACGTACCGCGCAGTTCCGTCAGAAAAAGGGATGAAAGGTGGGGAGATCGCACCAGTAAAATTGCCACCAAATCTGTCGTCACAAATATTGCTGCAGCGTCCGGATATTATGGAAGCGGAATACCAGTTGAAAGCGGCTGATGCCAATATTGGCGCAGCGCGAGCGGCTTTTTTCCCGTCCATTACCCTGACCAGTGGTCTCTCCTCAAGCAGTACGGAGCTGTCCAGCCTCTTTACGTCAGGAAGTGGAATGTGGAATTTTATTCCTAAAATTGAAATTCCTATATTTAATGCTGGCAGGAACAAAGCCAATCTGAAGCTGGCTGAAATTCGCCAGCAACAGTCGGTGGTTAATTACGAACAAAAAATTCAGTCAGCCTTTAAAGATGTTTCCGACACGCTTGCGCTGCGCGACAGCCTTAGCCAGCAACTTGAGTCACAGCAGCGTTATCTTGATTCACTACAGATAACTCTACAGCGTGCCAGAGGATTGTATGCAAGTGGTGCTGTCAGTTACATCGAAGTGCTGGATGCAGAACGTTCCCTCTTCGCGACGCAGCAAACCATTCTCGATCTTACCTATTCCCGACAGGTTAACGAAATTAATCTGTTTACCGCGCTGGGTGGCGGTTGGGTAGAGTAAATTTATTCAATTAATCAGGAAATTAAAAATGCGTAATTCACTTAAAGCCGTTTTATTTGGTGCCTTCTCTGTCATGTTTTCTGCCGGTCTTAATGCTGAAACACATCAGCATGGCGATATGAATGCTGCCAGTGATGCTTCGGTACAGCAGGTTATCAAGGGCACCGGTATCGTTAAAGAAATTGATATGAATAGTAAAAAGATCACCATTTCGCATGAAGCAATCCCGGCGGTGGGCTGGCCTGCAATGACCATGCGCTTCACTTTTGTTAATGCAGACGACGCTATCAATGCCCTGAAAACCGGCAACCATGTCGATTTCTCGTTTATTCAGCAGGGCAATATCTCCTTACTCAAAAGCATTAACGTTACGCAATCCTGATTGACACTCCGGAGCGAATACATCCAGTGCGCCTGAACATTCATTATGGGATTACTGTGAATTAATGATCGGGCGCATATGCCAGGTGTTTTGATTTTTCAGCGAGAAATTGTATGGCTTCTTTAAAGATAAAATATGCTGCAATAATTATCAGCAGCCTCATAGCAGGAGGGCTGATATCGGTTACTGCCTGGCAGTATTTAAACTCATCACAAAAAACAGTACAAACAGAACAAAAGGCACCGGAGAAAAAGGTACTTTTCTGGTATGACCCGATGAAACCGGATACTAAATTTGATAAACCCGGAAAATCTCCCTTTATGGATATGGACCTGGTGCCGAAATATGCTGATGAAAGTGGCGATAAAAGCAGTGGCGGGATCCGTATCGATCCAACTCAGGTTCAGAATCTGGGATTAAAAACGCAAAAAGTCACGCGAGGAATGCTGAATTATTCTCAGACAATCCCGGCTAATGTCAGTTACAACGAATATCAGTTTGTCATTGTGCAGGCGCGTTCTGATGGTTTCGTCGAAAAAGTGTATCCCCTGACGATTGGCGATCATGTGAAGAAAGGCACTCCGCTTATCGATATCACCATTCCTGAATGGGTTGAGGCACAAAGTGAGTTTCTGCTGTTATCCGGTACAGGCGGTACGCCAACCCAGATAAAAGGGGTTCTGGAGCGACTTCGTCTGGCTGGTATGCCGGAAGAAGATATTCAAAGGCTGCGTTCAACCCGCACAATCCAGACCCGTTTTACCATTAAAGCACCTATTGATGGTGTCATTACTGCATTTGACCTGCGCACCGGCATGAATATTTCGAAAGATAAGGTGGTGGCTCAGATTCAGGGGATGGACCCGGTCTGGATCAGCGCTGCAGTGCCAGAATCTATCGCCTATCTGCTGAAAGATACGTCGCAGTTTGAAATTTCGGTACCGGCTTATCCGGATAAAACATTCCATGTCGAAAAATGGAACATTCTTCCCAGCGTGGATCAGACAACCCGCACGCTTCAGGTCCGCCTCCAGGTTTCTAACAAGGATGAGTTTCTCAAGCCAGGCATGAATGCCTATCTCAAACTGAATACCCAAAGCCAGGAGATGCTGCTGATACCAAGCCAGGCCGTTATCGATACCGGCAAAGAACAGCGCGTGATTACTGTTGATGATGAAGGCAAGTTTGTGCCGAAACAGATCCACGTTCTGCATGAATCACAGCAACAGTCCGGCATTGGCTCCGGCCTGAATGAAGGCGATACCGTGGTGGTCAGTGGCCTGTTCCTCATTGACTCCGAAGCCAATATTACGGGCGCGCTGGAACGTATGCGCCACCCTGAAAAAACAGAAAACAGTATGCCAGCAATGTCTGAGCAGCCTGTAAATATGCATTCAGGGCACTGAGGAGACGACGATGATTGAATGGATTATCCGGCGCTCTGTCGCCAACCGTTTCCTGGTCATGATGGGCGCACTGTTTCTCAGCATCTGGGGCACATGGACGATAATTAACACGCCGGTCGATGCGCTGCCTGACCTGTCAGATGTGCAGGTCATTATTAAAACCAGCTATCCCGGACAGGCCCCGCAGATTGTAGAAAACCAGGTCACCTATCCGCTTACCACCACCATGCTGTCCGTACCTGGCGCAAAAACCGTGCGTGGCTTTTCACAGTTCGGTGATTCGTATGTGTATGTCATTTTTGAAGACGGCACCGATCTGTACTGGGCCCGTTCGCGCGTGCTGGAATACCTGAATCAGGTTCAGGGCAAACTGCCTGCGGGTGTGAGCTCTGAAATCGGCCCGGACGCCACGGGAGTGGGCTGGATATTTGAATATGCCCTGGTCGATCGCAGCGGAAAACACGACCTTTCAGAACTGCGTTCTCTGCAGGACTGGTTTCTGAAATTTGAACTGAAGACCATCCCGAACGTGGCTGAGGTAGCCTCGGTCGGTGGCGTGGTGAAGCAGTACCAGATTCAGGTCAATCCGGTAAAACTGTCCCAGTATGGGATCAGCCTGCCCGAAGTGAAACAGGCTCTTGAATCATCTAACCAGGAAGCCGGTGGTTCATCCGTTGAAATAGCCGAAGCGGAGTATATGGTCCGCGCCAGCGGCTATCTGCAGAGCATTGATGATTTTAATAACATCGTCCTGAAAACAGGCGAGAACGGCGTGCCGGTTTATCTGCGGGATGTTGCCCGCGTGCAGACCGGGCCTGAAATGCGGCGTGGTATTGCCGAACTGAACGGCCAGGGGGAAGTTGCTGGCGGCGTGGTGATCCTGCGGTCGGGTAAAAATGCGCGCGACGTTATCACAGCAGTCAAGGATAAACTGGACACGCTGAAGGCCAGTCTGCCGGAAGGCGTTGAAATCGTGACCACCTACGATCGCAGCCAGTTAATCGACCGGGCGATTGATAACCTCAGTTCCAAACTTCTGGAAGAGTTTTTCGTGGTGGCCATCGTCTGTGCCCTGTTCCTGTGGCACGTACGTTCTGCCCTGGTGGCGATTATCTCTCTGCCGCTTGGCCTGTGTATCGCCTTTATCGTCATGCACTTCCAGGGACTAAACGCCAATATCATGTCGCTGGGAGGGATAGCTATTGCCGTCGGTGCGATGGTGGATGCCGCCATTGTGATGATTGAGAATGCGCATAAACGGCTTGAGGAGTGGGATCATCAGCATCCGGGTGAGCAGATTGACAACGCCACCCGCTGGAAGGTGATTACCGACGCCTCCGTGGAAGTGGGACCCGCACTGTTTATCAGCCTGCTGATCATCACCCTGTCCTTTATTCCTATCTTTACCCTGGAAGGTCAGGAAGGACGTCTGTTTGGCCCGCTGGCATTCACGAAAACGTACTCCATGGCGGGAGCGGCCGCGCTGGCCATCATTGTCATTCCGATCTTGATGGGATTCTGGATCCGGGGAAAAATTCCTGCCGAGACCAGTAACCCCCTGAACCGGGTGCTGATCAAAGCGTATCATCCATTGCTGCTGCGGGTCCTCCATTGGCCAGAAATGGTGGAAACCACGATCCAGCTCAAACCTGAGGATCAGTGGCGTCCAGGCATGACGATTGACAAGATTATTGAAGAACTCGACAGGACCGTCCGTTTACCGGGTCTGGCCAACCTCTGGGTACCGCCTATCCGTAACCGTATTGATATGCTCTCAACCGGCATTAAAAGTCCGATAGGTATTAAGGTATCGGGTACTGTTCTGTCGGATATCGATGTAACAGCACAGAGTATCGAAGCAGTCGCTAAAACCGTACCTGGTGTGGTTTCCGCACTGGCTGAACGACTGGAAGGTGGACGTTATATTGATGTGGACATTAACCGGGAAAAAGCTTCCCGGTACGGGATGACTGTGGGCGACGTCCAGCTGTTCGTCTCTTCAGCAATCGGTGGGGCTATGGTGGGTGAGACGGTTGAAGGCGTGGCCCGGTACCCTATTAACATTCGCTATCCGCAGGATTACCGTAACAGTCCGCAGGCGTTGAGAGAGATGCCAATCCTGACCCCAATGAAGCAGCAAATTACGCTGGGCGATGTTGCCGATATTAAGGTCGTTTCCGGACCAACCATGCTGAAAACCGAAAATGCCCGGCCAGCCAGCTGGATTTATGTTGATGCCCGCGGCAGGGACATGGTGTCGGTGGTGAACGATATTAAGACGGCCATCAGTGAGAAAGTGAAACTGAGACCGGGGACCAGTGTGGCATTCTCAGGACAGTTTGAATTACTCGAGCACGCCAATAAGAAATTAAAACTGATGGTACCGATGACGGTGATGATCATCTTCATCCTGTTATATCTGGCATTCCGCAGGGTTGATGAAGCCCTGTTGATCCTGATGAGCCTGCCGTTTGCCCTGGTTGGCGGGATATGGTTCCTGTACTGGCAGGGCTTCCATATGTCAGTGGCGACCGGAACCGGGTTTATCGCCCTGGCCGGGGTGGCAGCAGAGTTTGGCGTGGTCATGCTGATGTATCTGCGTCATGCCATTGAAGCGCACCCGGAATTGTCCCGTAAAGAGACGTTCACACCGGAAGGCCTTGATGAAGCCCTCTATCATGGTGCCGTACTGCGTGTCCGGCCGAAAGCCATGACCGTGGCGGTGATCATTGCGGGTCTGCTGCCAATACTCTGGGGAACCGGTGCAGGTTCAGAAGTCATGAGCCGTATCGCGGCACCCATGATTGGTGGGATGATCACGGCTCCGCTGCTGTCCCTGTTCATTATTCCTGCCGCCTACAAATTAATCTGGCTGCGCAAACATAAAAAAAGCGTGTCCTGAACCTGAAAGGGCACCCCCTGTGGGTGTCCTTCTTTACTGATTCACCCTGACGTCAGGGTTTATATCGATAATATACAGAGGTGAGTATGAAAAAAGTGGTTCTAATGGCGCTGGCTCTCGGCCTTTCACTACCCGCGATGGCGAGTGAAAAAGTGATTGATATGTACAAATCTGAAAACTGTGGCTGTTGTTCCCTGTGGGGCAAAGCGATGGAAAAAGACGGGTTTGAAGTACGAACTCACGTCATGAATGATCAGGCGCTGTCAGCCCTGAAAGAAAAGCATGCTATTCCTGCAGGACTACGAAGTTGTCATACCGCGGTTGCCGGTAATTTGATCATTGAAGGCCATGTGCCTGCGACAACGATACATAAGGCAATGCAGTCTGGTTCGGGTATATACGGTCTCGCCACCCCCGGTATGCCAGCAGGAAGTCCTGGAATGGAGATGGGAGCCCGAAAAGAGGCTTACGATGTTATCGCATTCTCACCGGATGGAAGTAAAAAAGTCTTCCAGCGAATCGAATAGTCAGCGGAACGGCTGATAACGGGACGCCGGTAGCAGGCACTCCTGTGCCGGCGATATTCGTGGTAATCGCATCCATGACATACCCTGAAGACAGAAGATGCTTCGGTATGCATAAGGAGAGTTACTGTGAAAAATGACAATGCAGTGCAACACAACAACCAGACTGCTTCTGAGCAGACATTATCCCCGGACGAGGGCCACGTATTGCATAAGGTGAGAGATCCCGTGTGCGGGATGGCCATCCTGCCCGACAGGGCGCACAGCAGCATTCGATACCAGGACCATCAACTTTATTTCTGCTCCGCCAGCTGTGAGAGTAAATTTAAAGCCCATCCCGATCGTTATCTTACCGAAGATGCCAGTGAACATTCCCATCACCATCACCACGATCATCACGAAGTTAGCCCTGATCAGATAAAACAGCCTCACCACCAGGCGGAAAAAGAGAATTCTGAAGGTGTGTGGACATGTCCGATGCACCCGGAGATACGCCGCAGTGGTCCCGGAAGCTGTCCTGTCTGTGGAATGGCACTGGAGCCGCTCGTAGCTACGGCATCCACGGGGCCGAGTGATGAACTTCACGACATGACAAGACGCTTCTGGCTGGGGTTGTTGCTGGCGTTTCCGGTTCTGGTACTCGAAATGGGATCTCATCTGTTTCCCGACTTGAGGAATACAGTACCGCCACAGTACAACACATGGCTGCAGTTGCTTCTGGCCTCCCCTGTCGTGTTGTGGTGTGGCTGGCCATTCTTCGCCCGGGCCGGAATGTCGTTACGTAACCGCTCCCTGAATATGTTTACCCTTGTTGCAATGGGGACCGGCGTAGCCTGGGTTTACAGCGTCATTGCAACCGTCTTCCCGTCCTGGTTTCCTGCATCGTTCAGAAACATGGATGGCCTGGTGGCCGTTTATTTTGAAGCCGCAGCAGTTATTACGGTGCTTGTTCTGCTGGGACAGGTTCTTGAGCTGCGGGCACGGGAACAAACCTCAGGCGCCATTACTGCGCTTCTGAACCTTGCCCCCAAAACCGCCAGACGGCTGGATCATGACGGTCATGAAACGGATATTAATGCGGAAGATGTCCTGCCTGGCGATAAGCTCCGCATCAGACCTGGAGAGAGTATTCCGGTCGACGGTATCGTGATCGAAGGCAAAACAACCGTTGATGAATCGATGGTGACCGGGGAGTCTATGCCGGTTACCAAAACGAAGGGTGACCCTGTCATTGGGGGGACGATTAATCAGACAGGTAGTCTTATCATCCGTGCAGAGAAAGTCGGTGATGAAACGATGCTCTCACGAATTGTTCAGATGGTCGCTGATGCACAGCGTTCGCGTGCCCCCATCCAGAGAATGGCTGACAGCGTTTCAGGCTGGTTTGTTCCTCTGGTGATACTTATCGCGGTTGTTGCTTTCGTGATCTGGTCTGTCTGGGGGCCCGAGCCCAGGATGGCGCACGGTCTGATTGCGGCTGTGTCGGTCCTGATTATTGCCTGCCCCTGCGCACTGGGGCTGGCCACACCGATGTCGATAATGGTGGGGGTAGGCAAAGGAGCCCAGGCCGGGGTGTTAATCAGGAATGCCGAAGCCCTTGAACGTCTTGAAAAAGTGGACACGCTGGTTGTCGACAAAACAGGCACGCTCACGGAAGGTTCGCCTACGGTGACAGGGATTATCAGTCTCAATCCGGGTGGGGAAGCATCTCTTTTACGTGTAGCGGCCGCAGTGGAAAAAGGCTCGCAGCATCCGCTGGGTATGGCTGTAGTCCGGGCAGCCCAGCACAGGGGGATCATGATACCCGCAGTCAGTGATTTCAATGCTCCGTCGGGGAAAGGTGTTTCAGGCGATGTTGAAGGTCAACGGGTTGTTATTGGTAATGAACTGGCTATGCAGGAAAACAGTATCGTTATTGATAATCAAAAGGCCGTTGCGGATACGTTGCGGATGGAAGGCGCTACCGTTATCTATGTGGCCACAGATGGGTACCTTGCAGGCCTGATAGCTATCTCGGATCCCGTGAAAGCAACCACGCCGGATGCGCTTAAAGCTTTGCGTCAGGCGGGGATCCGCATTGTTATGCTCACCGGGGATAACCAGCTTACTGCTGAAGCAGTCGCACGGAAACTGGGAATAGATGAGGTTGAAGCCGGGGTTCTGCCTGACGGCAAAAAAGCAGTGATAACCCGACTGAAAGCGTCTGGTCATGTGGTTGCGATGGCGGGGGACGGTGTAAATGATGCCCCGGCGCTAGCAGCGGCTGACGTGGGCATAGCTATGGGAACGGGTACAGATGTGGCAATTGAAAGTGCCGGAGTCACCCTTCTCAAAGGCGACTTGATGATACTGAACAGGGCCCGTCATCTGTCAGAGATCACCATGAAAAATATCCGACAGAATCTGTTTTTTGCATTTATCTACAACGCACTTGGCGTGCCTGTGGCTGCAGGTCTGCTTTATCCTGTGTATGGAATACTGCTGTCGCCAGTTATTGCGGCGGCGGCCATGGCTCTTTCCTCCGTCAGCGTCATTGTGAATGCGTTGCGTCTGAAAAGTGTCAGGCTCGGGAAATAACACTGAGTGAAGGGTCAGTTACGAACAGAAGGAGTCCAGTATGAAAAGTACCACCTATGCGCTTATTGCTGTCGCCGCGATCGCGGCATTTGCCCTCCTGCGCGAACACTGGTCACATGTGGCAGGTTACTGGCCATATCTGTTATTGCTGGTCTGCCCGCTAATGCATCTTTTCCACGGCCACGGAGGGCATGGAGATCATCAACATCACGGAAGTGAAAACGATAAAAAAAATTAATCCGGCAGACGGGGCCGCGTCGCGGTCCCGTTATCAGTCCAGGTATCGTTCGTAGTCTCTGACATGCGCAAAGGCATGCTGTTCGAGTTTGTTATCAGCGGGTGCCGCTGCCCGGAACGCCAGAGAGTTAACAGGGTTGTTATTGATGACCAGCTCGTAATGCAGATGAGGACCGGATGAACGTCCGCTGTTACCGGATAACGCAATAGCACCTCCCCGTGTAACCCTGGCCCCTTTAGTAACGAGTATTTTATTGAGGTGGAGATAGCGAGTTTTAACACCGGCTTTTCCCGTTACTTCAACAAAATATCCCATGGTACTGTTGTATTCGGCCCGGGTGATTTTTCCGTCGATGACGCTGACTATTTTCGTGTTCATGGGCATGGAATAATCAATGCCATTATGGGGACTCACTTTTCCCGATACCGGGTTAAGTCTTGCAGGATTGAAAGG
>PPYF01103486.1_pt1 | contig 11225 bp, 9 predicted proteins | sample 1559871 | NCBI WGS metagenome assembly PPYF01 (sample SAMN08240021, study PRJNA423297) | Human gut metagenome, whole genome shotgun sequencing project. | reverse complement strand
GGTTGATACATACACCCATTGGTCTTTCTTTGGTCAGTGTGTCATTCTCTGTCTGATTCAGATTGGCGGAATCGGATTCATGACACTTTGCATTTCGATCATGACACTCACGAAGCGCAAGATTGGTTTGGTATCCAGATCATTGATGCAGAACTCGGTCTCTGCTCCACAAATTGGCGGAATTGTAAAAATGACACGCTTTATCATAATAGGTACGTTTTCTATTGAATTTTTAGGGGCCTTTTTACTTGCATTTCACTTTTGTCCCAAGTTTGGGCTCTCAAAAGGAATCTGGTTCTCCATTTTCCACAGCATCTCCGCATTTTGCAATGCAGGATTTGATTTAATGGGGAGTGTACAGCCATTTTCCTCACTGACAGGAGAAGTTGGAAACTGGTATGTGAATCTTATCATTATGGCGCTTATTATCATCGGGGGACTTGGTTTCTTCGTTTGGCGGGACATATTAGCAACAAAATTACATTTTCACAAAATGCAGCTTCACACTAAACTTGTTTTGAGTGTCTCATTTTTCCTGATTGTAGCCGGCACACTTTTGCTTTTTGTATGTGAACGTGGGACAGGTGCCTATCAGGATCTGACACTTTCCGAACAGGTCGCAGCATCAGCTTTTCAGTCTGTCAGTGCAAGAACTGCCGGATTCAACAGTGTTAACCTGTCTGCTCTGACTCAGACTGGTCGATTTCTGATTATCAGTCTGATGCTGATTGGCGGTTCCCCTGGCTCTACCGCCGGTGGAATCAAAACAACAACTTTTGCCGTTCTGGTTCTTTCTGTCATCACGACATTTCGCAGCAGAAAATCTACCGAAGTGTTCGGCAGACGCCTGGAAGACTTTATCACAAGAAAGGCAACCTGCATTTTCTTTTTGTACATTACATTTTCGTTCTCTGTGGCTATGATCATATCTAGAATTGAGAACATTGACTTTTTAGATTCTTTATTTGAAAGTGTATCGGCAATCGCAACAGTTGGACTTTCCACTGGAATCACACCGGAACTGATGCCGCTGTCTCATGCGCTGCTTGCATTTTTAATGATATTCGGAAGGGTTGGCTCCCTTACCATGCTTTTGGCTTTTTCATTTACAAGAAAACAGCTTCCATCGGCTCTGCCACTGGAAAAAATTCAACTTGGTTAAGAGGTATTGATTATGAAATCTATTTTAGTAATTGGACTTGGACGTTTCGGACGTCACATCACACGTAAATTTTTAGAGGAAGGCAATTCGGTACTTGCTGTCGAAAAGAACGAAGAGCGTGCGGACAATGCCATCAACATTCTGCCGGACATTCAGATTGCTGATGCCACAAACGAGACCTTCATCAAATCTCTTGGTGTCAATAATTTTGATCTTTGTGTAGTCGCAATCGGAGATAATTTTCAAAGCGCACTTGAGATCACTGTTCTGCTAAAAGATTTTGGAGCGAAGTACATTCTCGCCCGCGCCTGCAGAGACGTACACCGCAAATTACTGCTTAGAAACGGAGCTGATCACGTCGTCTATGCAGAACGCGAAATGGCAGAGCGTCTCGCCATCAAATATGGCTCAAAAAATATTTTTGATTACATCGAACTCACACCGGAGGTTGCGATCTGTGAAGTGGCAGTTCCAGGCAATTGGATTGGCAAAAGCATCATCGAAAAATCTATACGAAACCGGTACAACATCAGCATTCTCGCAACAAAAAAAGAAGGGAAAATCTCCCCTCTTCCAGAACCGGAACACATTTTCACCCGCGATGAAACTTTAATCATCATGGGCGAAAAGAAAGTTATCCACTCTTTTACTTATTAACAACTCGAAGCATGCGGTAGCCGATGCCGATATGTGTCTGAATATATTGCGGCCGCGACGGGTTTTCTTCAATCTTCTTTCGAAGGGTTGCCATGAAAACCCGAAGTGATGCCACATCATTATCCCACGCACTTCCCCATATTTCTCTTGTAATGTAGGTGTGCGTCAACACTTTCCCCACATTCTTTGCAAGCAGACTCAATAATTTATACTCTGTCGAAGTCAGATGCAGTTCTTTTTCTTTCAAATATACACATCCGGACACATAATCAATCCGCAGATCTCCATTAACAAATTCTGTCTGCTCCTGCGACACACTCATGTACTGCAGCCTTCTTAGCGTCACGCGAAGCCTCGCCAAAAGTTCATCCACAGAAAATGGTTTGGTCAGATAATCGTCCGCCCCTGCATCCAGCGCATCAATCTTATCACCATCTTCGCTTCTTGCGCTGATTACAATAATTGGAAGATTTGACCAGGAACGAACTTTTTTAATAATCTCAATTCCATCCATATCCGGAAGCCCCAGATCCAAAAGCATAATGTCCGGCTTTTGAGACACCGACTCTAAAAGAGCCTGCACGCCGTTCGGCGCTGTATGGAAACGATAGTCCTGTGTCTCTAATGTGGTCGTGATCAGGTTCCTGATCGCTGTATCGTCCTCTACTACTAATATCAATGGTTTATTCACTTATCGTCACCTCCTCAGCCTGTAATGTAAATGAAAATATCGTTCCGCTTGGAACGTTATCCGCAACCCAAATTGTTCCGCCATGTGCATGGATAATAGATTTTGCCAAAAACAGCCCAAGTCCAAGTCCTCTTCTGCTGTCCGCCGGCTTATTCTCAGCCGTATAAAACATATCGAAGATTTTTTCTTTTGCTTCCTCTTTGATTCCCTTTCCATTGTCTGCAACCGATATTTCTATCATGTCTGCCTTTTGCACCGCAGAGACTTCTATGCGGGAACCTTCCTGTGTATATTTTATTGCATTTTCCACAAGATTGATCAGCACCTGCACTATCAATCTGGAATCCATCTTCGCAAGAAGCAATTCCTCGGACGGTTCATACACTAACTGATGTTCTTCCCGCTTTCTGCTAATATGGTTTAGCGCCTCCTCAATCACCTCGTCCACAAGCTCCACCTGCATATTGAGCTGCATAGAACTTTCTTCCAGGCGTGTCACGGAAAGCAGATTTTCCACAAGGTTGATCAGCCACATCGAATCGTCATAAATTCCCGTATACAGCTGTCTGCGTTTTTCTTTATCAAATGCTTCCTCGTTATTCAAAAGAATTGCCGCATTCCCCGATATACTTGTAAGCGGTGTTCGCAGATCATGCGAAATTGATCGCAGCAGATTTGCTCTCAGCTGCTCATTTTTCGCTTTTGTAACCGCCTCTTCTCGTTTTCGGTTATAGATCTCTTTCTCCAACGCCAATGCACATTCTCCCAAAATCGAGAGAAGCAGATTGCTTTCAAATGTATTTAACTGTACCCCTTTCAGAGCGATTCCGATCACACCATATACATTGTCACAATTGCGGATCGTCAGATACATACAGACTGCATCTTTTTTTACTTCTGTACCCGCACCGGCACGCTTCTTGCTCTCAAATGCATACCGGGCAGTTTCCCGCTCTTTCGCACTTATATAGATCTCTTTTTCCCGTTCTCCTTGCGCAAGACAGACCGACGGCTCACAAAGAATTCCGTCTGTACATTCATAATACACGACACTTTTCCCGATCAATTTCACAATCTGTCCGGCCGCCTCTCGTATGATTTCTTCTGCGTTTTCTGCCTTCTGCAGTATCTGATTCGTCTCCAGAAGAATTTTTGTGCGATAAGCCATCAATGCCGACTGTTCTGCCTGTTTTCTGAGCTGGATCGCTAAATTACTCGCAATGATCGCCGCAAGAAATGCAATCACGAACGTAATCGGATATCCGGAATCATATGCAGTGAGTGAAAATCTCGGCTCCGTATACAAAAAGTTAAAAAGCAGAACACTGAAAAGAGAGGAGAGCACGCTCCACATTCTGCTTGCCGTGATCACGGCAGTGATCATAACCCCAAGCACATATACAATCAATATATTTGCTTCTGTAAACCTCAGGTAGCGAAACATCGCTCCAATCCCTGTCGCTATTGCCAAAATAACTATTGTGACACCAATTCCTTTCCAACCGTCATTCTGACGTTTGGCCCCTTGTTCTCCCATACACCTCTCCTATCAGATTGTAATTTATACACATTATACCATACTATCAGCGAAATGTGTCTTGAAGTTTTACTCCGGTCTCATTTAGCATCGCAATCAACAGTCCATATTCAAATTCCTGCAATTTTCGGCGTTCTTCCAAATAGATTCCAAGAATTCCTTTCACTTCTTTTTCGTTCTGAATCGGAATATACATCGCCTTTGCAGTCGGAAGTGTATGCGTACATGTTCCCGCGCGGTGATGATTTGCAGCTGACCACTGTGCCACTGCACGCTCCTGAGAATCCAAAAGGAACTCCAGCTGCTCCTTCGTCACGCCTTTTTTCGGAAATACAAGCGCATCATTTAAGAGTCCTTTTTCATTTACCGGATAAATGATCAAAGATAAATTCAGCAATTTTCCAACCTGTCCTGCCACCTGGTTCCACACTTCCAGCTCTGATTTACAACGTCGAAGCTTCTGACTGTTTTCCAGCAAAATCTCTGTACGGTACGCCTTTTTTACGCTCTCCCTGTTTTGCAGTTTCAGTTTTCTTGTCTGGACAGCTGTAAACAATCCCACAATAAAGAGCATCAGAAATGTAGTCGGATACCCCTTGTCATAAGCTTTTAAGGACAAATACGGCTCCGTAAAGAAAAAATTAAACGCCAGCACACTGAACATGGAAGAATACACCGCAAACAATTTATTGTCAGAGATATAAGATGACAACAATACGCCCAGAATGTACACCATAATAATGTTGGATTCCGGAAGATTCCATTTTTGCAGGACAAAAGCAACCATCGTAGTTAAAATCATTACAACCGTAATTGCTGCAAATCCCCAAAAAATTCGTTTCCACTTTTTCTCCCATCTCTCCGATCTGATATTCATCCTTGTGCGTATCTTTTTCTGCTTGATGTCCGGGATTACATAGACATCGATATTCGGCGCCCGGTTGTTAAGCTTCTCCAAAAGTTCCGGTCTTGGTTTTTGAATAAAACGGTTGTGATTTGTTCTGCCAAGAACCACTTTTGACACATTTCCGACAACTGCATACTCCGCAATCTGAAAACCGATATCTGAACCAAATACCGTCACAATCTTCGCTCCGAGCGAACGCGCAAGTTCCATGTGATTTTGAAGGCTCTGTTTTGTCTTTTCTCCTGCTTCCTGCATTTCCGGAGTCTCTACATAGATTCCTGTAAACTTTGCATGAAAAGCATATGCAAGCCGCGCAGCAGATCGAATTACCTTTGGGCTGGATTCGGCAGCCGAGATACATACGAGCACATGTTCTCCGGTATGGTATTCCATATCTCCCATAATATTTCGTTCTTCTTCCGCAATACGGTTCACACGATCCGCTGTCTTTCGCAGTGTGATCTCACGCAGTGCCGCAAGTTTTTCTCTTCGAAAAAAATGATCCAGCGCCCTCTGCGCCTGCTGCTTTTGATAAATTTTTCCTTCCTGCATACGCTTGATCAAATCTTCCGGCTCAATATCAATCACTTCCACCTGATCGGCATGGTCAAAAATGCGATCAGGGACTCTCTCTCTCACCTCAATATGCGTGATCGTCCCTACAAGATCGTTCAAACTCTCTAAATGCTGGATATTGATGGTTGTATACACATCAATTCCAGCTCTCAGTAATTCTTTTACATCCTGATATCTCTTATGGTTTCTGCATCCAGCAACATTGGTATGCGCAAGCTCATCTACCAGAATCAGTTTCGGCTTTCGTTTCAACGCCTGCTCCAGATCAAATTCCCGGAATTTCACTCCCTTATATTCAATCCAAAGCGGCGGTATCATCTCCAGTCCTTCCGTCAGTTTCAAGGTATCCGGTCTATCATGCGGCTCAATATAACCGGCAACGACATCAATTCCATGCTTTTTTGCCTCATGCGCCGCCTCCAGCATAGTGTAAGTCTTTCCGGATCCAGCTGCATAGCCCAAAAATATCTTTAATTTTCCACGTGTCGTCTGTTTTTGTTCTTCTTCATATTTCAGCCTTCTTAGAAGCTGTTCTGAATTTGGTCGCATCTCTTCCATCTATATGATCCCCATCGCTGCTGCAATATCCAGATTACATTTCAGTACACTTACTTTTTCTTCCCCGAAAATTCCAAGAAATTTTTCTTCTGTATGACTCTTTACGATTTCTTTGACTTTTTCTTCTGATAATCTAGAATTTTTTGCAACTGTTTCAATTTGAACTTCCGCTGCTTTCGGGCTGATATGTGGATCCAGTCCGGAACCGGAAGCTGTAAGTAAGTCAGCCGGAATATCTTCTTTCTTTACATCCGGATGCTCTTTTAAAAATGTTTCCAAATCCTTCTCCATTCGTTTTTCCAGCTCCGGATTCGAATTTCCATAATTAGAGCCTCCTGATGCAACTCCACTGTACTCTCCATTTTCTTTTTGCTCTTCTGTATATGTATTATAGTTTACAGCAGATACTCTTCCATGAAAGAAATAGTCTTCTGTAAAATCCTGTCCAATCAATTCAGAGCCGACCGCCTCTTCTGCATTTGAAGTAGGTTCGCCGTTTTTATCGATCAGATTCCCGTTGGCTTTGTTTTTCATTGTAAGCTGACTAATTCCTGTCAAGGCAAACGGATAGATAAATGCACAGATCACAATCATCACAAAACAAAACACAATGGATTTCCTTAACATTTTTCCAAGTTTCTTCATAGAATTTTCCTCCTTACATTCCGATCATACTAAGCAGCGGAGCAACGATCATGTCAATCAATTTGATGCCGACAAACGGTACAATAATTCCGCCAAGTCCATAGATACTCATATTTTTCAAAAGAAGTCTTTCTGCTTTCATCGGTTTATATTTAATACCTTTCATAGCAATTGGAATCAACGCCGGAATAATAATGGCATTGAAGATCAACGCTGAAAGGATTGCACTTGCCGGTGTTGCCAAATGCATGATATTTAAAATCTGCATCTGTGGAAGTACCAGTGTAAACATTGCCGGGATGATTGCAAAGTATTTTGCAATATCATTCGCAATACTGAATGTCGTAAGAGAACCTCTTGTAATCAATAGCTGTTTTCCAATCTCTACCACTTCCAAAATTTTTGTCGGATCAGAATCCAGATCCACCATATTAGCCGCTTCTTTTGCAGCCTGTGTGCCGGAATTCATCGCAAGTCCGACATCCGCCTGTGCAAGCGCCGGCGCGTCATTTGTTCCATCACCTGTCATCGCAACCAATTTTCCTTCTGCCTGTTCCTTCTTAATCGCCTCGATTTTATCTTCTGGACGACATTCTGCGATAAATCCGTCTACTCCTGCTTCTTTTGCGATTGTCGCAGCTGTGAGTGGATTATCTCCGGTACACATAATTGTTTTGATTCCAATCTCACGAAGTCTCTCAAAACGTTCTACCAATCCTGGTTTCACTGTATCTTTCAGATAAATCACACCATAAATTTTCTCATTGACACATACAACCAGCGGTGTTCCTCCGAGATTAGATACCTCCGCTACAATCTCTTCCAGATCTTTCGGAATGTTTCCACCTTTTTCCTTTACAAATGTCTTGATCGCATCCGAAGCGCCTTTTCTTACAATCGTTCCGTCTTTGCAATCCACACCGCTCATCTTTGTCTGTGCTGTAAATTCCACAAAATTCATGCCCTCTGTATGAAATGCTTCTGTGTCACATCCCATCTGTCTTCCAAGATCTACCGTAGATTTTCCTTCCGGAGTCTCATCAAGTAACGAAGAAAGTACACTATACTGAATCAATTCTTCTTTTCCAACACCCTCAACCGGATAAAACTCTGCTGCCAGACGGTTTCCGTATGTGATAGTTCCTGTCTTATCCAAAATCATTGTGTCGACGTCACCACAAGCCTCCACCGCTTTTCCGGACATTGCAATAACATTGAAGCGAGTAACACGATCCATACCTGCAATACCAATCGCAGAGAGAAGTCCTCCGATCGTCGTCGGAATCAGGCAAACCATCAGCGCAATCGACCATGATATCGGAATCTCTACGCCCAAATAATTTGCAAATGGATACAGCGTGATAACCACGATCATAAAAATTACTGTCAACACGATCAAAAGTGTATTCAGCGCGATCTCATTTGGTGTCTTCTGTCTGGACGCCCCCTCTACAAGAGCGATCATCTTATCCAAAAATGATTCCCCAGGTTCTGCCACAATTCGAATCTTTAACCAGTCAGATACAACTGTTGTTCCTCCTGTCACGGAAGAGAAATCTCCGCCCGATTCACGGGTTACCGGAGCAGACTCTCCTGTGATTGCGGATTCATCTACTGATGCGATTCCTTCGATGACTTCACCATCATTTGGGATGACTTCCCCCATTTTCACCAATACGATATCACCTTTTCGAAGCTCTGATGCAAAGATCATTTCTTCTTCGCCATTTTGGCGGATCACTCTTGCCTTTGTATCCTTTTTCGTCTTCTTCAAAGTTGCTGCCTGTGCTTTTCCACGTCCCTCTGCCACAGATTCCGCAAAGTTTGCAAACAACACCGTGATAAACAAAACAACTGTCACAATACCATTATAAATTCGATTTTCTCCTCCTTCACCGAATAAAGTCGGAAAAATCGTAAGCACCAATGTAATGAAAAATCCTAATTCTACGACAAACATTACCGGATTTTTTATCATATATCTCGGATCCAATTTTTGAAATGCTCCTATAATAGAAGATTTCATAATATCCGGTGTAATAAATTTCGTCTTTTCCTTTTTAGCCATGTCCCTAATCTCCTTTTCTTTGCTTTATCACATCCACATTGACAGATGCTCTGCAATCGGTCCCAATGCAAGTGCCGGGAAGAATGTCAAAGCTGCAAAAATGTAGACGATAAATACAAGGATAATCATAAATGTCACATTATCTGTTCGTAATGTTCCGATTGTCTCATTCACTTTCTTCTTTGCAAGAAGTGAACCTGCAATCGCAAGCTGTGCGATAATCGCAATATAGCGTCCGAAGAACATCGCAAGTCCGGTCGTCACATTCCAGAATGTGCTGTTGTCAGCCAAACCTTCGAATCCTGAACCATTGTTTGCCGCCGAAGAAGCATATTCATACAACACCTGCGTAAATCCATGGAATCCCGGATTCGTAATTCCATCCGTACCTCCTGTGACAGACACAGCCAATGCTGAAAAGCCTAAAACTAAAAGCGGATGAATCAAGATGACAATCGCAACCAGTTTCATTTCTTTTCCTTCAATTTTTTTATTCAAATATTCCGGTGTACGCCCTACCATCAATCCGCAGATGAACACTGCAAGGATGACATACACAACCATATTCATCAGACCGACACCTTTTCCTCCAAACACACAGTTGAGCATCATATGTAGCAACGGTACCAGTCCTCCAAGCGGTGTCAGTGAGTCATGCATATTGTTTACAGTTCCTGTCGTAAACGAAGTCGTAACGGTCGTGAATAACGAAGATTGTGCCACTCCAAACCGAACTTCTTTTCCTTCCATATTTCCGGCAGTCTGATCTACTCCCATGTCACTGATCACAGGGTTTCCTGCCATCTCTGAATGGTAGCAAAGTGTGAGTCCTACTGCAAAAAGAATTGCCATTGCTCCAAAGATTACCGCTCCTTGTCTTCCCATCAGAATCCGTTTTTTTGTCGGCATTACTGCCTGCATCTCTTTTTTCTCTTTTTTTCTGTCATGCAGCATATGTCCAAATGTGACAACACATGCTCCCGGAAGAATCATCATAGAAATCAATTCTACCATATTCGAAATGATTGTCGGATTTTCAAAAGGCGTCGTTGAGTTTGCACCAAAGAATCCCCCACCGTTTGTTCCCAGATGTTTGATGGATTCCAGCGCTGCCACAGGTCCCATTGCCAAATCCTGAAACTTTCCTTCGATGGTGTTTACTGTCACATTTCCCATCAGTGTCTGTGGAACTCCCTGGCTGACTAACACCAATCCCAAGATCAGTGATACCGGAATCAAAATTCTTGTTATGATTCTCACCATATCTTTATAAAAATTTCCCATTTTTCTTCCGGAAAGGCCTCTGCAAAATGCCATACATGCTGCGTATCCGCTTGCTGCAGAAGTGAACATCATAAAGATGATGACACACATCTGACTCGCATAAGAAAGACCACTTTCTCCTGCATAGTGCTGTAAATTCGTATTTGTCATAAAGCTTATGATTGTATTGAATGAAAGGCTTACGTCCATTCCTTCAATCCCGTTAGGATTTAAAAACAATACATTCTGAATTCTTAAAATCAAATATCCGACAAACACCATCACTGCATTGACCATCACCAAGGTGAGCGCATATTTTTTCCAGCCCATCTCCTCGTCTTTGATGCCGCAGATTTTATAAATAAAATGATCAATCGGATTAAATACCTTATCTGCAAATGTTTTTTGATATGTGGCAATGTGGTACATATATTTTCCCATTGGAATGACGAGTATCAGAAAAATTGCCAGTGTAGCTATAATTTGTAACATGTCTCTTACCTCTCTCTATTCGTTTCATTCTTTTTCGGCTCTATCTGTGATTCGCAAAAATCAGCGAATAGTTTGATCAATCCGAAACTACCAAGTAAAATTCCAATCATAATAAGATCCATCATCTTTTTCTCCTCCTTGTTTCATAACATCTTTACAGTCGCTTTCATCAAACACGTAGCGACTATTTTGTGGAAACGCTCCAAAGGCTTCCAGATTCTCCCTTGTTGGGAGATATGCAGGATCTAATTCCCATGCCGCTCGGAAATGTCTCATTGCAGTTACATGATTTCCTTCTTTTTCCAACACAATCCCCATCAGATTGTGCGGTTCTGCCGCATGTGGGAATTCACTCATTGCACGCATAATTTTTTCTTTACATTTTTCATAATCGTGTTTCTCCACATTCTCCCTCACAAAATTGCAAAGCCTCTGCATCTCTTCTTTATCACTATTCTTTATTTTCATCATGACAAAGACCTCCTTATTGCTCTCTTTTTCTTTGCATGCTTATATTAATCTCTTTTTTGTGAGATGGGTGTGAGAGTTCCGCGTGATGCTGTGAGAATCCTGTGAGAAAAAAATACCGTTTTGGCTTTTTTATGCCAAAACGGTATTTATATTCTACACTATTCTATTCATTTACCAAACGATAACCGACTCCTATCT
>PPYF01660856.1_pt1 | contig 11226 bp, 20 predicted proteins | sample 1559871 | NCBI WGS metagenome assembly PPYF01 (sample SAMN08240021, study PRJNA423297) | Human gut metagenome, whole genome shotgun sequencing project. | reverse complement strand
CTGCTGGTGATGGCGCTGTCACAGATCTTTTAAGGAGGGAAAGACGATGAAGAAATCAAAGAGTCTGGCGGAATACGCCATGCGGAAGTGGATGGAGTCGGAAGGGCTTGCCATGGAGCATTTTAAACTGGAGATGACTGGAAGCCGTGAGGCTGTGCTGAAGGACGGTAACGGAGACCAGATGGGCCTGGAATATGATCCGGACAACCATGTGGTGATCCCGGAGGGGATGTGGATCTGATGCAGAACCTCAGGTACATTGAAAAAAGAAAACGCCCTGCATCACCGGAAATGATGTGGGGCGTCGGTCTACTCAGACCCTAAAAAATGTATGTCTTTATGATAACTGAGTGGCCGGAAAAAGTCAAGATATAAGCGGAAAAACATCCGCTTTTGGACTTGATAAAAGGACTAGACTTAGGACTGGAGATGACGGCCATGAGATATAAGCAGATAGAGTACAGGATGGGGATGGTGATCGAGGTGATCAAGTGCATCCCTGCGGGAGAGAGAAAAGGGCAGAGACGGGGACCGAAGAAAAGCAAAGAGGAGATCCGGAAGTGTAACGAGCTGCAGGCGGCAAGGAAGCTGGCCAGAAAGATCGAGGCGAACTTCGGGCCGGGTGACATGCATGTGATACTGACCTACCGGAAGGAATCCAGACCGACACCGAAGGAAGCAGCGAAAATTCTGAGTGATTTTATCAAGAAGCTGCGGGAACAGTACCGGAAGGCAGGCTTCCAGCTGAAATATATCTGTGCCACGGAGTATAAGAACAAAGCAATCCATCACCATCTGATCGTGAATAACGTCAATGATGGGGTACATACCACAAAGGATTATATCCGCCGCCTGTGGAAGGGGCGGGGAAATCCCAAATATGTGGATCTTTACGATGATGGGGATTATGGACAGTTAGCCAGTTATCTGATCAAGGAGACGGAGAAGACATTCCGGGATCCGGACAGTGTGGGAAAACAGCGGTATTCCTGCAGCAGGAACCTGGTAGAGCCTAAGCCGATGATTCGGCACAGAAGGACCAAGAGAGGCTGGCAGCAGGAGCCAAAGGCTAGACCGGGATATTACGTGAAAAAAGAGAGCCTGTATAACGGTTTTGATAAGCTGGGATATCCATACCAGCGGTATTTAATGATCAAGCTGGATCCGGAAGAATCCGATTGGCAGCCGGGAGTATGGCCGGAGGCAGATGAGGGAGGTGAGTAAGGTGTGTGAAGTAGATATGTATGTGACTGCAAGCGCTAGTAATTACTTGGCAAAAGTCCAGTTTAAGGATGGAAGAGGAAAGGTTCATGAGCGGGTATTGGAACGGGAACATGAAGGGACAGTAAATGGAAATTATCTGACTGCTATGACGGTGGCGTTTCGGATCCTGCTGAAGCCCTGCATGGTCACGGTCCACTGTGGATCAGATCACATTACGGCGTGTATCCAGAAGGGATGGGTCAGCGAATGGGAGAAGAGAGAATGGAGGAATGCCAAGGGAAATAAGGTGAAAAACGCGGAGCAGTGGGAACAGTACCGGAAGGTGTCGGCACCACATTCCGTTCGCGTATTGTATGAGAAAGGAGTAACTGTTGATGAAAACTAAGAAGGAAAAGCTGAGAGATGCCATGCAGATCGGGGACCGCCTTTATTATCCGCGTCTGGTAAGAAATGCAGCGACTACGGCAGAGGAGACAGTGATCGTGCCGGTAGTGGTTGTGGGTATTTACACCAATATGGTCCAGGTGGAGTATGTCGATAAGCCAAGTTTTACGGTAAAAACAATCACATATGACAATCTGATTGATAGTAAGTACCGTTACATGATCAAGGGCAACCAGAGGCTTCAGAACATTGTCAAAGCGCCGGAGATCCCGGCATGAAGAGCATCATGGAAGACCCGAAGAACCGGACCTGCTGGGCGTGTGGGGCATATGCGCCGGAGGAACATCATGTCTTTTACGGAATGGCGAACCGCAAGATGTCGGAAAAATATGGCCTTAAAGTGCATCTGTGCAGCAGGCATCACCGGGATCATCGTGAGGGTGTCCATGGGCAGAATAAAGAACTGGATCACCGGCTGAAAGTGACGGGACAGAGGGTATTTGAAACCCACCACGGAACCAGGGAACAGTTTGTAAAGATATTTGGGAGAAATTATTTAGAGGAGGACGATGACGAGATGAACCGAGTGATCTTAATGGGCAGATTGACCCGTGATCCGGAAGTGAGGTATTCACAGGGCGAGCGATCTATGGCGATTGCCAGATATACGCTGGCAGTGGAACGCAGAGGACGCAAAAGCCAGGACGGCAATGGGCAGCAGGCGGATTTCATCAACTGCATTGCTTTTGACAGAGCCGGAGAATTTGCCGAGAAATATTTCCGCCAGGGCCAGCGGGTGTTGATCGCCGGGCGGATCCAGACAGGCAGCTATACCAACAGGGACGGCCAGAAGGTGTATACCACGGATGTGATTGTGGATGAGCAGGAGTTCGCAGACAGCAAAGGTGGACAAAGCAGTGGCGGACGGCAGCAGGAGACGCCAAGTTCTGTAGGGGACGGATTCATGAATATTCCGGACGGGGTCGAGGATGAAGGGCTGCCGTTTAACTAGGAGGCAAGCGTGAGCGGAGTATATAAACTATTAGACCGCGGTCAGCCTGTTGGAGTGTTTACGGCCAAGGAGATTGCTGAAAAAATAGGATGCAGTGATCAGACGGTGTTCAAATATGAGCGGTCAGGAAAAATATGGAAGGACCGGTGGACGATTGAATACAGGGAAAAACAGAACACAGAAAGAGCTGCATGGGTAGGCGTATGGTCGAATCAGTGGAGGATAGAAACAGCGCGGTGGAAGAAGAGTGGACATGATCTGGCAAAGATTCGGATCGTGGGAAAGGACTGAGAAATGTACGAAAAATTTGGAGAATTTGATTCCTGTGAGGAACTGAACCGGGCGGCAGCCGCCCAGAAAGCGGAAGGTGATGACGAAGCGCTTTTTGCGCTGGCACAGGAGAATGGACTGGATAAGGAAGACGTGGAGGATTACCTGGACGGGATTGTGGAGGAGTTGGCCACGGTATCTATGGCAGCCATCGGAAAGCTGAAGCTGGAAAAAGAAGATCTGAAGCTTGGCGGAGTGCTGTCGGATTGGGTGGACGAGCTGATGGAAATGTGCATGGAGTCCCAGGAGCTGGCAGCAGCAGTCCGAAAGAAGGGAAAAGACCTGGCGGGATATATTGCGGCTACGGCGGACAGTGGCTGGAAGAACCGGGTGATTGTGGACAAGCGGATCGTGAGCAGGACCAAAGAGGTAAAGAAGATCATTGGAACCCATGAGTTTGCCATTGGCATTCCAGATCGGAAGACCAGGAGAGAACTGGCAAGAGCTTACTACCAGGAGGTGACGGAATGATTGCGTACAAGGGATTTACCCAGGATCTGAAAAGCATTATGGGGAATGGAAAGCCGGAAACCTGCAGCTTCCAGCCAGGAATCACCATGATGGAGGAGAGCAGTAAAACGGGACAGTCTGGTTATCACTGCTGCGATCATCCGTTTGGCTGCCTGGATTACTATGGGTGGAATGGTCAGAACCGCTTTTTTAAGGTGGAGGCATCGGGGGATATCAATGAGGACGGAAAGGGACGGATCGCCTGTACCGAGATCACTCTGTTGAAAGAACTTTCCTTGGCTGAGATGGCGATGGAAGAGATGGCATATATGGTAGAGCATCCAGACCGTGATGGCTGGGAATGTAGTCATAACATGGCCCATGTTGTAAAAGATGAAGGTGTATGTACAGATGGCGGGATTATGATCGTCCGTGGGGAAAATCCAAGGGTGAGCGGTGTCGAAGGGAGTATTGTGGGTCTGCTGAAGGATGAAGGTGGAATGATTACGATGGCCAGACTGTCAATCCTTGTGAATGATTTTACGGGTATATGGTTGGAGCTGACAGAGGATGGAAAAACCAGGGAGGTGAAAGGATGAAGCAGAAGCTTGTTGAAGCGATTCCTATCCCGAAGGTGAAAACAAAGTGGGATTGGTGGATTGTGGTGCAGCAGGCGGGGGATATCCTGATCCTGAATGTGTTTAAACACAAGATCTTCTTTGCCCGCCATTGCATCAATGTAAAGACCATGGATTATGCTACCTGGAGAGGTGGCTATTGGAGTAAGCGGAATCTGGATGATTCCATCGAAGTGGAGTTTTGGTCCTATGGAACAGACCGGATCAAAAAGCGGACAAGGATGTCAGAGGAAGATGAAAACCTGATATGGTCCTTGCTGGATCCAGATGAGAAAATCAGAAATCGAGGTTGGAACAATACCATTTATAGCCTGATTATTGAAAAAGAAAGGGATGCGGCAGCAGAATTGAGAGAACGAGCAGAGGATAACCGCGTGGGGCGGGTAAGAAAGCTTATGGCCAGAGTGCCGGAACTGCCGGAGAACATCTTTCAATGGATCGACCAGAGGGAAGACGGTGGAAGAAATTATGCGATCAAGAACCGGGAAACTGGATTATGGACCTGTTCAGCCTGCGGGAATGAATGGGAATTGAAAAAAGTGGGAAGGAAACCAAAAGACCAGGATCGAATTATTTGCCCGGTATGTAAAGCGGTGATCTATTACCAGGCGAGAAAACGGAAGATCGAGAAGAAAACACATTTCTGCCTGGTGCAGCCGATGGGGGATGATGTCAGCGTAGCAAGACATTTTGACGTATTGATCTGGTGTGAAGCTGGAAGGAAAAAGAAAGTGGTGATAGATGAGGCGGTCAGAATCATTCTGAATAAACGGATGATAAGCTTCCGGCCGGAAAAACCGTGCTGGATTTATTACAATCAGTTTATGATGGGAAAACAGTTTGATCCATATCTGTACTTTGACAACAAGGGTAATAAGGCAAATCGGCGGGAATATGCCGGGTATCTGTATGATGGGGGAATTGAAGAAGCCTTTAAGGGTACTTATTATGTACCATGGGCGAAGCTGTTTGCCCAGATGGCAGCAGCAGGCGTGAAAGCCAATTATAACAAGCTGATGACGGTTGGTGTGGACCGGTGGGATACCATAGGGCTGATAGAATATCTGTTTAAAGGACGTTTCTTCCAGTTGCTGGAAGAAGAGAGTGAGAACATCAGGGATTGGAATGATGGCAGATATTACGGAATCTTGGGGTTTGGCGATGACATTGAGACTGTATTTGACATCTATGATCGTCAGAAGATCAACCGGATCCGTGATCGGAACGGAGGAGAGATTGCCGTAGAGTGGATGCGGTGGAGCGAATCGCATAAGCAGAAAGTATCGGATAAGGTTCTGGACTGGCTGGAGCAGAATCGGATCAGGCCGGATGAAATGCAGTGGATCAAGTGTAGATTCAGTCCAGAACAGGCGATGAATTATCTGAACCGTCAGCAGAAAGAAAGCTACAAGGGATGGAAGATCCGAACGATTATGAGCCAGTACGAGGATTATATGTCCATGTGTGGAAAACTACACAAAGACACCAGGGATGAATTGGTGTACCGGCCGCGTGATCTGAAACGCAGGCATGACGAGGCGGTAGAAGAGGTAAGACTGAGAACGGCAGAAATCAAGGCGGAAGAGTATTCACGAAAGTTTGGAGCTGCAGAAACGGTTCTGGCAGAGATCAAGGAAAAGTTTGAGTATAGCGGTCGGGAATATTTTATCAAGGTCCCATCGAGAATCGCTGATATCGTGGCAGATGGCAACTATCTTCATCATTGTGCCGGAACAAGTGACCGGTACTTTGACCGGATCAAGCAGCACGAGACTTATATCTGCTTCCTGCGGAAAGTGGAAGAACCGGATACCCCGTTTTATACCATCGAGGTAGAGCCGGGCGGAACAATCCGCCAGCACAGGGGAATGCTTGATGAAGAGCCGGATCTGAATAAGATAAAGCCGTTCCTGCGGGAGTGGCAGCAGGAGATCCGGAAGCGGATGCGGAAAGAAGACCATGAACGGGCGGCGGTATCGAAGGAAAAACGGGAGATGAACCTGGAAGAACTGAGAAAAGAAAATAATACCAGAGTTCTACAGGGATTGATGGAAGACTTTATGGAGGCGGTTGGATGATGAATGAAATGACGGTATACAGAACTTACGGCCAGTTTAAACAGGCGTTTGACCAGGAGATCCGAGGACAGGCGGCCGGGTTTGTCCGGATGGGGTATCTGCTGAAGGTGGCAAGGGATACGGATATTTTAGCGGAGAGCAAATACCGGACGATTGCGGAATTTGCGCGTGGGGAGTACGGGCTGACGGATGACACCGTCTCCCGTATGATCAAGATCAATGACCGTTACTCAGAGGGAGGTTATTCCGAACACCTGGCGGATCAGTATCGGGGATTTGGCCAGACGTTGTTGGCAGAGATGCTGGTCCTGTCTGATGTGGTGGTGGAGAGCATCCCGCCGGAGATCACCAGGGCACAGCTCCGGGAAGTGAAAGAGGAGATAAAAGAAGAGGCAGCGATCACAGACCTGGAAGTGATGATGGAAGACACGGATCCGCAGCAGGAGAAGATCGAAAGTATTCTGGTGAAAGCCCTGTACCAGTATTACAAGGAGAATTATAGGGAGTATCCAGAATTACATAAGACGATAACCGGAGAAGGTGTCAGCGTGGAGACTGTGTTGGAACTGCTGGCCCCATCGGGAACTGCTGTGAAAATGGTCCGCATCCCTGGTATGGGACGGTACATGATCACGATCCGGGGAAAGAACCAGAATATCCGTGTGGTGAACATCCGGACGAATGATCTGGAAGAATTTACCTGGAGTGAGTGCATCCTGGCGCTTGGGGAGCTATGCAAGGGCACCGGATCGGCAGAGGAAGATTGGGAGAACTGTTATGGGGAGCCGTATCCTAAGGAGAAAAAAGTGGAAGTTGTGCCGGCACAAAAGACGGAAGAAAAGCCGAAAGAGCCCAAACCGGAACGATGTGGTTCAGAACCGGCTAAAAGCGAGCCCAAACCGGAACGATGTGATCCGAAACTGACAGAAAACAAGCAAAAATCGGACGCCGAGGAGAAACGGGAAGAGAACGGAAATCTTCCAGGGTCAGAGAATGCGAAGACGGAAGAACCAGAAGAACCAGAGAAGACAGAAGAACCAGGGAAGGCAGAAGAATCAGAAAAGCCAGGCGGGCAGCAGGAGCCTTCTGGCAAGTCAGATATGGATGCGGATGCTCAGATCGAAAGTCTGAAAGAAGATGCCATGGAAACCATAGAAGAGATGAAGCGAGCGTTGGAACGAAATTATTTTGCAGCGGTTCGGCGCAAAGCGAAAGAGGTGATCGACCTGATGACAGAGATCGGGAAGGAACTGGATCGGAAGCCGATGAAAGGGCAGTATGAGATGGGAGATCTGAGTGTTGGTGTGAAGACGGAAGGGGGAAACAGGTAAGAATGAGCGGATGTTATATTATGTGTAGCTTAAATGGATATAAAGTTGTTTATGGAGATAAAGTTTTAAATGCGCTGGAGTTGCTGGAGATGCGTATAAATGCACCAGAGAAACCTGGAGAGCGTGGAAATCTAATTAGTAAACCAGATTCTATAGCGGTTTTAGCAATTAATAGCGATGGAAATCTGATTATAGTGGACGATGAAGCTTGGAGATTCCAGTTTATACCAAGGGTAAATTAAGAATTTAAAGGAGATTGGTGGACAACATCAGATTTACTCTATACATATTGGGATCTGTGGGATTTTATTTTGAACATTGAAAACTGAATATGGTTAGTGGTATACTTTTTGTAAGGAGGTGCATTATGGCTTTATATCTACACTATCATCCATATGCCGGACCGCAAAATAGTATTGGAGAATTTGTTAATAAGCCAGGCGAAAACTGTTGCCCGGTTTATGAAAGCGAAGATCTACATGGAATATGGATAGAGTCCTGGCTAGTTATTACGAAAGATCAGAAAGAGGCCAGTGTTAGCTTCTCGTATTTATCAGAGTTACGAAAAGAGGAAATTTTGGGTTTTGAAAGAGATTTTACTTTTAAAGAAAGACACAATGTAATACCCAAACATCCGAGACGGTTGTCTATCCCTAAAGAAGATTATGAGAAAATAGAAAAAGAACTTGAAAACCACTAACCATGATCGGTTGGTGGTTTTTATTTTGCGAAAATTAGAATTTTGGAGGAATGACCAATGTACAAAAATAGAGAGGGTTATCCAGACCCAACACCAGGCAAAGCGATCCGCAGAGCAGACAAGCCACCGGAGGAGGTCGTGAACTTCCGGCGGGCGATGAAGCTGATGTGTGTGATCTGCCATGTGAGAGTGCTGGGGAAGATCACGGTGGTGGATGAGAGAGGAAGGCGGTGGTGAAGTATGGGAGCAATACTATTCTTGATAATAGCAAAGAGCGGCAGCTTTGCATTGATGGTGGCTTTGGGGTGTGGTGTTATAAAAAGAGGAAAGGCAGAGTTACATGAATATGCATGGATGTGGATGATGTGCATATTTTTTATGCTGGAATTTTTTGGAAGAATAGGAGTGTAAGAAAAATAAGATGTGGCTGATTTTTATTGTGGCGATGGTAGTAATATCTTTCATCGCCCTCGTGATGATCTGGTTAGGCGCTATGATCATTCGGTCGATCAGAAGAGCAGACCGGGAATTTGATCGGGAAACAGAAGAATACAAAAATACAAAGAAGAAGGAGAATGAAGAATGAGAAAAGCAGTGATTGTAATTGTGGCAGTAGTGGTGGGAATTGTAGGTGGAGTGATTACGTTAAGTTCATGTAAACGTGTTGGCCAGGGAGAAGTTGGTGTGGTCTGGACCATGAAAAATGGGGTACAGGATGAAGTATTGACACCAGGACTTCACTTTGAAAGCCCATAGACCAAGGTTAAGACCTATCCGGTATCCCAGCAGCAGTTGATCCTTTCTAACAATCCAAGCGATTATGGGAAAAAGGAGCATGAAGACTGGCATGTGGATGCTCCAGCAGATGGCGGTATGGTGAAACTGAATATGACTGTCAATTACAATTTTATTGCAGATCGGGTAACACAGCTTTATACCAAGTTTAATGGTATGGACGGTGATTCCATTGTAGATTCCATGGTTCAGAATTCCATCATTGCGTATATCAAAGAGGTGACACCGGAGTATACGGTTATGGATATTTATTCTGACAAACGGGCAGAAGTGTCCAAGAGTATTACGGAATATCTGAATAATCGCCTGACAGAAGAATATGGGATCAATGTGGCATCTGCACTGATCATTGACGTACAGTTGGATGATACGCTGCAGGCCAAGATTCAGGCGAAAGAACAGGCAAAGCAGGATGCTGAGAAAGCAGAGCTGGATCGTAAGACGGCAGCAGCCCAGGCGGAAGTGTCGAAAGTAAATGCGGAGGCGGATGCTGAGGTACAGAAAATCAAGGCAGAGGCAGAAGCGGAAAAGACCAGAATTGCAGCTCAGGCGGAAGCAGATGCCAATGCAATGATCAATAATTCGATTACAGAGGATCTGATTCGAATGAAAGAAGCGGAGGCCCGTCTGAAACATGGCTGGGTGACAGTTCAGGGAGCCCAGGCAGTCGTGACCGATAAATAAAGAAAGAGGGAGCAGTATAGGATCGGGATGGTGTATAGAGCATCGTTCCGATTAAGTGTGTAAAAAGACAGCGGAGGTGGTAGCACTTGGACAAGCGGATTCTGAACCAATATATAGATGCCTGCAAGGTTGTTGATGAAACCAAGGAGGAGATTCGAAAATTAAAGAGTAAAAGAAGTGTTGTGACAGATGTAGCGAAAGGATCATCTCATGACTTTCCGTATACATTGCAGACGTATCGAATAGAGGGGCTTGCATATTCAGCCGTGAAGGATACAGATGAGCTGGAGCGGATGGAACAGGTATTAAAGGAACGGTTGCAGAATGCGGAGCGGATTAAGCAGGATGTGGAGGCATGGTTGAATACGATTCCTATGAGGATGCAGCGAATTATCCGATATCGGATTTTTGATGAACTGCCATGGAATGATGTTGCTGTGCGAATGGGACGACGGGCAACCGCAGAGAGTGTAAAGAAAGAATATCAACGATTTATGGAGATGGTATAAAAGTTTGTCCCAAATGTCCCACATGTCCCAAATCAAAATGTTATAGTATACCATGAAGCTAAAGGCATACAGCCGACAGCTTCCCCCATAAGCGGCGGGTCAGCAGAAGCCCGCCGCCAACCCCTTTTGGAACGTAGCTCAGTCGGTCAGAGCAGCTGGTTTATATCCAGCGTGGCGGGGGTTCGAGTCCTCCCGTTCCGATGGTTTCATGACCATAATTGATTTTCTCCTGATGGCACCTGTCGTGAGATGGGTGCTTTTCATTTGCAATTATAACAACCGATCATACAGACCGGCTATTGATCACGGCAGAGTTCATCCAGGGAAACCTGGAGAGCGTCTGCTAATTTGATCAGGGTGGAAACCCTTCCGTCGTCCCTAGATTCCAGATCCTGGATCGTGCGGACTGGAACGCCGGAAAGTTCGGAAAGTTTTTGGGCAGAAAGTCCTTGTTGCTTACGAATCTCTTTTAGACGCATGAAAATACCTCCAAAGTTTGGGAGTGACATCAGCAAGCATAAAAACCGATGCACAGATGGTAAAGATACAGGATGGTACAGACCAATCGGAACCGATGGCGTACAGTACCGCAAACCCCAGAAACAATGTGTGAAAATGGATTCTCATTTTACATTTCGGTTCCAGTGTGATAAGATGATGATAGAGAGGGGAGATTTCTCTCCCCAATCTGTTTACTTGAGCGCTTTTATCAATTCTGATATTGACATGATCAAGGCTGCGGTGGCTGCCACGGCTTTGATGATCAGATTGATGATGCGCTCTTTCTTTTTCCATTTCATCACTGGAACTTCTCCTTTCCTCTTTGATGATATTATTATACCACGTATTTACGTGTAAGTCAAGAGAAATATACGGAAATACGTGCAAAACATAAAAGTGAATGAGAGGTGGTGGTGCATGGCCAGAGCGCCGGACGCCAGGATGGAACGAGCCAGGGCTCTGTTCCAGGAAGGCAAAAAACTGATTGAGATTTCTGAGCTTCTGGAGATCCCGGAGGGGACGATACGAAGCTGGAAGAATCGGTATCACTGGGATGATGCAACGTTGCAAAAAGAATCGCAACGTTGCGA
>PPYF01028676.1_pt1 | contig 11226 bp, 6 predicted proteins | sample 1559871 | NCBI WGS metagenome assembly PPYF01 (sample SAMN08240021, study PRJNA423297) | Human gut metagenome, whole genome shotgun sequencing project. | reverse complement strand
CCCCCCTGGGAAAGATAACAGTTGATGGCGATAACGTCTTCATAATGAATCTTGAAATCGGGGGTGCCTCTCAAGAAACCCAGCCTCTTGAGATGCATCGTAAATACATTGATGTCCACATACTGCTTAACGGTGACGAACGGATAGGCTGGAAACCTCTGAATGAAATCGGACACTACACTCAAGGCTACGATGAAAAAGGCGACTGCGCCCTGAGCGACGATACCCCACGATTTTATGTTGACCTTCATCCCGGCGAGTATTGCATTGTATTTCCGGAGGATACTCATGCCCCGGCCATAAGCGACGGAAGAATCCGTAAATTAATCGGCAAAGTTAAAATCTGACAATCCACATAACATTCAAATATACATCACAATGGAAAAAATCAAAGGTTTGATTGATGCTCCATTCACACCAATGCATCCAAATGGTGACATCAATCTGGAGCCAATCCCGGCCTATGCCGCAATGTTGGCAAAAAACGGTCTAAAAGGTGTTTTTATCAACGGCTCTTCCGGTGAAGGCTATATGCTTACTCCCTATGAACGCAAACAAGTAGCAGAAGCCTGGGTAAAAGCAGTGCCTGAAGGATTCAAGGTAATCGTCCACGTTGGAAGCTGCTGCCTGCGCGAAAGTGCGGACCTGGCCCGGCATGCAGAGAGCATCGGAGCATGGGGTATAGGCGCCATGGCTCCTCCATTTCCAAAAATCGGCCGCGTAGAAGAGCTCGTAAAATATTGCGAAGAAATAGCTTCAGCAGCCCCGTCACTACCTTTCTATTATTATCACATCCCCGCTTTCAACGGAGCATTCCTCCCAATGCTTGAAATGCTTAAAGCCGTAGATGGACGCATCCCCAACTTCGCAGGCATTAAATACACGTTCGAAAGCCTTTACGAATACAACCAGTGCCGTCTTTATAAGAACGGCAAATTCGACATGCTCCATGGCCAGGACGAAACCATCCTTCCTTCACTTGCACAAGGCGGCGCACAGGGCGGTATCGGCGGCACAACCAACTATAACGGCCGTGAACTCGCAAGCATCATTGAAGCATGGGAAAAAGGCGACATCGACACAGCACGCGAAAAACAGAATTTTTCACAGGCAGTAATAAACGTAATCTGCAATTATCGCGGCAATATAGTAGGCGGTAAACGCATCATGAAACTCATCGGTCTTGATTTGGGCCCGAACCGCACTCCATTCCGCAACATGACGGATGAAGAAGAAGCCGCCATGAAAGCCGAACTCGAAGCAATCAACTTCTTTGAACGTTGCAATAAATTCTAAGCTATGGTCGAACAGCAATATCTTGCAGAATGTTCTAAAACCTACAGAGAAGGGCTGATAAATGACATTATGCCTTTCTGGCTAAAGAACGGTCTGGATAAGGTTAACGGAGGTGTATACACATGTGTTGACCGAGACGGCTCGTTAATTGATACTACAAAGTCAGTTTGGTTTCAAGGCCGTTTCGGCTTCACAGCTGCCTTCGCCTACAATAACATCGAGAACAATCCCGAATGGCTGGAAGCCTCCAAAAGTTGCATAGACTTTATCGAGGCACACTGCTTCGACAAGGATGGCCGGATGTACTTTGAAGTAAAGGCAGACGGCACCCCTCTGCGTAAGCGTCGCTATGTATTTTCCGAGTGCTTTGCCGCAATAGCAATGTCAGAATACTCTCTTGCCTCAAAAGAACCGGAATACGCCGAGAAAGCCCTAAAGCTCTTTAAGGACATACGACGTTTCATAAAAACTCCCGGCATCCTTGAGCCCAAGTACCTGCCTACACAGCCCGCGATAGGACATTCCATAACGATGATTCTTATCAACACCGCTTCCCGAATCCGTGAAGCTATCCAGGACCCTGAACTTGACGAACAAATCGAGGAATCCATCAATACCCTCAAACTGTTTATGCATCCCGAGTTTAAGGCGCTTCTTGAAACGGTCACTCCCGAGGGAGAGCTGATAGACACCTGCTCAGGGCGAGTAATCAACCCGGGCCACTGTATCGAGACCTCATGGTTCATACTTGAAGAAGCCAAATACCGAGGATGGGATAAAAAACTCGTCGACATGGCAACCACAATTCTCGACTGGTCATGGGAATGGGGCTGGGACAAGGAGTTCGGGGGAATCATAAACTTCCGCGACTGCAGAAATCTTCCTTGTCAGGACTACTCACAGGACATGAAATTCTGGTGGCCGCAGACAGAAGCTATCATCGCTACGTTGTACGCATACGAAGCTACCAAGAATCCAAAATACCTTGAGATGCACAAAATGATTCATGATTGGACATACGCCCATTTCCCGGATTGGGAATACGGAGAATGGTTCGGTTATCTCCATCGTGACGGCACGGTAGCACAGCCTGCCAAGGGAAATATATTCAAGGGACCGTTCCATATTCCACGTATGCTTGTAAAAAGTTGCACACTGTGTGAAGATATAATCTCTTAATACCTTAAATAATAAACCAATTAACCATGACAAAGAACCTTATCACATTCCTTCTGTGCTGTTTTATGGCTTTCACAGTCTCGGCACAAAAGATAACGGTGACCGGTACGGTCACCGACAAGGAAGGTGAGCCGTTGATTGGCGCTTCAGTCTCTGACAAAAGTGCGCCCGGAAACGGAGCTGTCACCGACATTGATGGACACTATAAAATTAGTGTCGATGAAAAATCCACGCTTGTTTTCAGTTACGTCGGATGTATGACTAAAGATATAGCAGTCAATGGACAAACTGTTATAGATGTCGTAATGGAAGAAAACGAAACTTTGCTTGATGAAGTCGTTGTAATCGGTTATGGTACCCAGAACCGCTCAAAGATGTCCTCTTCTGTTGCAACAATTTCTTCAAAAGATGTTGTCAAACAAACATCATCCAATGTGGCTTCGGCCCTACAAGGTCGCGCAGCCGGTGTCGATGTTGTGCAGCAAGGCGGCATAGCCGGTGCGGACGTAAACATTGTTGTACGCGGTGCGGCGTCATTGACAGCGACAGAGCCTCTGTATGTTATAGACGGTGTTTTCTCCAACAATGGTCTTACAACCCTCAACCCCGCTGACATAGAAACCATCCAGGTATTAAAAGATGGCGCTGCAGCTGCCATTTATGGTTCTCGTGCAGCAAACGGTGTTGTCTTGATTACGACCAAAAATGGACAAAAAGGTTCTGTGAAAGTCGATGCGAACTTCGCATTTAGCATTCAGACTCTTGCACACACGCCTAAATTCCTAAACGCTTCCCAATGGCGCGACTTTGCCAACATGGTTAGCGACAACAGCGGATTGGCACGTGCGCCGGAGAATGTAAATCCGACCAATCCGTCTGTTGACACAGACTGGGTTGATGAATGGACACGCAATGCACCGGTTTACAACGCAGACATCGCTATTTCCGGCGGTAATGACTTTGGTACCTATTCGTTTTCACTTGGGTATCTTAATCAGGAAGGCATGACCAAAAAGTCGGAATATGAAAAATATAATGCCCGCACCAATTCAAACTGGAAATTCGGACGCTTTTTCGTAAGTGAGAATGCACAGATAGTTTGGCGTAAACGCACTCCCACATCAACGTTTAATATAGGTATGCCCACACTGCCTGTAACAGATGAATACGGCCGTTATGCATCATGGGGACCCGAGTATTATATAGAAACTGAAAATGCTCGTAGAAACAATCCTTTCGGTGGACTTTATGCTACCGACCAACACACATCATATTTTGATGTAATGGGCGGTTTCAGTGCCGGTGTAGAAATCATCAAGGGCCTGAAGTTCACGACATCCTTCAGTGGCAACTATACATCCTCACATGGATATACTCATACTCCTGTTTATTATACGAAGTGGAATGAAGACGGGACCCCTGACAGCGACTATGGTAATCCCAGAAACTCATTAAGCGAAAGCAGAGGACAATCGTCTAACTACACATGGGACAATGTGTTCAATTTTGACAGAGACTTTGGTAAACATAGCATTTCCGCAACTCTCGGTCACAGCTGGATGCGCGAATTCTATCGTGGAATGAGCTACAATACTATTAATGACATAGGTGCGCCCAATATAGTCGGTGTAACAAATGTCGATGGTAAAATATCTTCTAATGAAAAGAATGCCGCATTGCTATCATTCTTTGCCCGTGTCAACTATGATTTCGACGGCAAATATCTGCTTTCTGCAAGTGTGCGTCGAGATGAATCATCTAAATTCCACAAGGATTATCGCACCGGTTATTTCCCAGCAGTATCTGCAGGTTGGAATATACATAATGAAAAATTCCTTCAAGGCACAGCTGTTACACTCCTTAAGCTGACTGCTTCTTACGGCGAGCTCGGCGCCAACTTCCTCTCGCCCTATAATTTTGACAATATCGCTTTTGGCCCCATTGTATATACTGTCGGAGGTCAGCGATTCACAGACGGACGTGCCGCTTACCTTAAAACCACAAATCTCAAATGGGAAACGTCTAAAACAACCGATGTAGGTCTTGAACTTGGCTTATTTAACAACGAAGTCACATTCCATGTAAACTACTTCTATAAAAAGAATGTTGACCTTCTCGCGACAATAGACCTCAACCTTTCATCAGGTCAAATATTTGAAATCAATTCCTCTAACGAGACTCCGTATGTAAATACCGCTTCTGTAGAAAACAGCGGATGGGAATTCATGGCAAACTGGCATCGTTCATTTACCAACGATTTCAGAGTGAATGTTACTGCAAACCTTTCGACATTAAAGAACAAGGTATTGGCTCTGGGCGACAATGTACAGCCAATCACAGCCGGCTCGTTCTCGTCGAAATTCTCTGATGCGGCCACAATCACACGCCCCGGCGAACCAATCGGCTCGTTCTACGGATATAAGATTGACGGATTTGATGCTGAAGGTAATTTCATCTTCCATGATGAAAACGGTGATGGCAATGTTACCGCCGATGACAAGGTAATCTTAGGCAACTCTATTCCTAAAATCAGTTATGGTATCAATCTTGACTTTTTCTACAAAGATTTCGACCTTTCATTGTTCTTTAACGGAGTGAGCGGAAACAAAATCTTTAATGCCCGTAAGTACGAATATTATTTCAACTATGCAAACAACATGGTTGTAGACGTACTGAATTCTTGGACACCACAGAATCCTGACACATACGTTCCGGTTGCCAAGGTAACAAATGCTGATGGCGGCAACTCTCTTCCAAGTGAATTTTACATAGAGGATGGCTCATATTTCCGCCTCAAGAATATCCAATTGGGATATACCTTGCCGGAAAAACTTTCAAAGAAAGCATACATGAGTCGCTTGCGTTTCTACTTCACTGTTCAGAACGTGTTTACCTGTACAAAGTATTCCGGATTTGACCCCGAAGTAAGTTCAAACACATTGTTTGCTCGTGGCCTGGATATGAACTCATATCCCAATGCTCGCACATATACTCTTGGCTTTAATGTTTCATTCTAATCCTTAACACCATGAAATCAGTCATTAAATACATAGCAATGTCTGCGGTGGCATTCGGGCTTACGGCATGTAACGACGTGTTTGATGAGCTTGCAGTCAATCCGCAGCAGCCAAGTATGGGACAATACTTCACTACCCCCGCAGCGGTTAATGAAGCTATTATGACCTGCTATGGCTATATACAGACTCAGCGTAGCTTCGGAGCTTCGGCTTCCAAAACTATGATCATCCGCTCTGACGAAGCTTCTTCTAATTCAGATTACGGTAAACCGGGCATGTATGGTTCATCGCTTAATTCAAGCTATTATACCATCATGCAGCCCTTTGGACTGCTGTATTCTACTGCATCACAAGCGACATACGTTATAGAGAACATAGATGGAGTAGAATTCTTTGACCAGGAGTTAAAGAAGGCTTACCTCGGCGAAGCTTATTTCTGGAGAGCATTCGCTCATTTCTATCTTCTGACCAACTACCGCAATGTCGCACTTATCAAACATGCTCCCACAGGGATGGAAGACTATGTGCGCGAGCTTTCTACGCCCGATGAAGTTTGGGATATGATAGCTGAAGATCTGCGGCTGGCAAAAGAAAATCTCCCCAAAAAAGGTTATTGGAAAGGGGATCAGCTTGGTCGTGTTACCGCAGCTTCTGCTGCAGCTCTCAGAGGTAAAGCATATTTGTTCCGCAGTGGTATTGAACCTCTCTACGGCACAAGTAAGCAGACTTATTATGACGAAGCTGCTGCAGAGTTTGATGAAATCATCAAAGGAGCTTATGGTAATTACTCGTTAGTTGAATATGGCCATAATTTCGATGTGGCTCATGAAAACAACAACGAATCTATATTGGAACTCCAGTTCCTCGGCGACGTTGAGAATGCCGCATTCAACCCTGGTACAGCTACATCAGGACTCGCATTTGATACACGAGGCATAATGCTTCCCGGTACTGGTGTCGGATACGAAGGCGTAGTTCATGACTGGTTGTACGATGCATTCGCCAACAGTATTGACAAAGATGGATATACCGATATCCGTATGTTCTCAACCATGTTCTTTAACGACCTCGACCCCAAAATCAAACTACGTCCCGGACAGCGTCTTGAGGGACCTGGTGGCTATCATTTTGAAGACATGTATCCTGCAGGAGACTTTTCTTCAGTTGCCAATACCCGAACTCATGTCTACAAAGCAGCCTTCCTCAAAGGAATGGATTTATCCATGCCTATGAGAAATAATAACCCGCAATCTATTACAGGTGTAGGAAGCGGCGTCAAAGAATATATATATAACCAGCCCCGCGCTCATGGTGTCAACTGGCGTTACATCCGTTATGCAGATGTACTCCTTATGTATGCTGAAGCTGTGGTAAATGGCGGTAAGGCGGGTTCCATTTCTGCAGTCGATGCTTTCAATCAGGTACGAGATCGTGCAAATATGTCTCACGTCAGTGGGTTGACTCTTGACATTATTAAAAACGAACGAGCCTTGGAATTTGCTCTTGAAGGGCATAGATTTTATGACCTTCTTCGTTGGGGTGACCTGGCAGAAAGATTCCACGAACTGGAAAGGACTGACCCGAATTTCAAAAGGTTCATTTCAGATACAGACTTCGAAGGTTTTACAGTCAATAAACATGAATGGCTGCCAATACCAATTTCAGAGATTGAATCTAATCCCAAAGCTAAACAGAATCCCGGATATTAATTATGAAACGATCTATCATAACAGGATCGCTTATCGGAATAACCCTTGCCGCATTAGCCGGCGGCAAGGGCATTACTTCCGGCGAAGTCCTATACAATGGCATCCAACTGCCCGCCGAATGGCCTCCTCGCTACGAGGAACCTGCAAAAGCTGCCGAAATGCCGGTACCGTATCTTATTAATAAACCAGCGGTAATCCCAATAAATGTGGGCCGACAGCTTTTCGTAGACAGTTTTTTGATTGCTGAAACAAATCTTACCCCGGTTTATCATACCCCGGATTTCTATACCGGTAATCCTGTTCTCGGACCAACTGCCGACTGGGAACAGACTACAGAAGGTGCTCCTTACGCAGCTCCGTTTAGCGATGGTATATGGTATGATGACAAGGACGGAAAGTTCAAAATGTGGTATCTCGCAGGGGCGGGAATGATTCACAAACAGGACAAACAGACGTTCTATACCGGTTATGCGGAATCGACAGACGGCAGACATTGGGTAAAACCTGAACTCGATCTTGTAAAAGGCACATGCCTTGTTGATACTGCTAATCGTGATGCCGCCACAATATGGCTCGACAGAAAAGAGACAGATCCGCAAAAGAGATATAAAATGTTCAATGTCGAACGTCGTCCGACAGACCGGCGCTGGCAGTTTATTCTCAAATATTCACCCGATGGAATCCATTGGAGTGAAGGAGTTGCACAATCCGGCGACTTATATGACCGTTCATCGGTATTCTACAACCCATTCCGCGATGTGTGGTGCCTTTCTATGCGTTACGGTACAAAAGTGTCTTCACGTTCGCGCAGCTACCTTGAGGCAAAAGATCCCGAAACTGCTGTCTCTATGGCACATCGTGTCAGGAAAGGCGTACCAGATAAGAATGTAGTATTCTGGTTTACACCTGATGACAAAGAACCCCGACATCCCAGATTTCCCCAGGTCAATCCGGGCATCTATAACTTCGACTGCATTCCTTATGAAAGCATCATGCTTGGTCAGTATGCTGTATGGCAAGGCCCCGAAAACAACGTTTGCGGAGATTTAGGAATACAGAAACGCAATGAAATCTGTTTAGGCTATTCGCGAGACGGATTCCATTTCTCTCGTCCGTCACATGTTCCTTTTATGGCAAATGATACGACCGACGGTGCTTGGAACTGGGGCAATATGCAATCCATCGGAGGTGTACCTCTCATCGTAGGAGATTCTCTGTATTTCTATTGCAGCGGTCGACGTCTCAATGACATTATGTGGGATAGTTATACATCGACTGGCCTCGCTAAACTTCGCAGAGACGGCTTCGTATCAATGCATGCCGGCAAAGAAGAAGGTACCTTGATTACAGAGCCTATTGTCTTCGATGGCAAATATATGTTTGTCAATGCTGATGTAAAAGGTAAAAAATCTCAACTCCTGGTTGAAATACTCGATGACAACGGCAAGCCCATAGAAGGCTTTACCAAGGCTGATTGTCTTGGGCTGAAAAAACAGATTCTACAAAATCAAAGATAGAATGGAAAAATAATAAAGACTTGGCTTCCTTTGCCAACAAACCCGTAAGAATAAAATTCTATCTTAAAGATGGCGATTTGTATTCTTTCTGGGTTTCACCCTGGGAGAGCGGAGAAAGTCGTGGCTATACAGCAGGCGGCGGCCCCGGACTTTCTGCGACAGGCGTAGATACACCAATCGAATAAAACCATGAAAAAAATATTAGCTATATTTATAACAATGGGGCTTATGCTTTTGACGCTGTCATGCGGGAACGACGAGCCGGCACCGAATCCTGAACCCGAACCCACTCCGACACCGACACCGAATCCGTCAGACGACCCTATTGACCCCAACGCTATTTACAATGGCATTGTTCTTCCCGCACAATGGCCTCCACAACGCAACTATGCAAGTGAGATACGTTCAGGAATGAATCCTTTCTACCTCTCGTCCAAACCTGCTGTAGTTAAAATAGATGTCGGTCGTCAGCTTTTTGTCGACAATTTCCTGATTGCTGCTACTAATCTCACTAGAAAATTCCATTATCCTGAATATCACGCTGCAAACCCTGTTTTGATTCCTGATCAAGCATGGGAAAAGCAAGGCGCTAAGGGAGGCTTTGCCGCACCCTTTAGTGATGGAGTCTGGTATGATGAAACAGACGGAAAATTCAAGATGTGGTATATGGCCGGCGGAGGTACTTATGCAACATCGGGTGCGGGAATAACTTGCTATGCAGAATCTTCCGATGGCATTAGCTGGACAAAACCGTCATTAAATGTCGTTAGTGGTACGAATATAGTTCGTCGCGGTTCCATTCGAGATGCCTCAACAGTGTGGATTGACAAACAAGAAAGCAATGCATCAGCAAGATACAAGATGTTTGAGGTTTCCGGCGGTGCCGGTAAATGGGCTTACCATTACCTGACATCATCGGATGGCAAAGCGTGGCGCGACAATGCAACGCCTTCGGGCTCTATCGCTGACCGCTCGACCGTATACAAAAATCCATTCAGAAATGTATGGGTTTGGTCAATGCGACATAATGTCAGGGTTCACAGTGGCGACCCTTATACTGTCAGAGGACGTGACTACATGGAACATAAAGATCCGGTTGCAGGAAATAAAGCTGCTAAAGCCGATTTAAAGAATTTCTGGTTTGGTCCTTGGCCAAATGAACAGAAACATCCTTATTACCATAATAATGACGGATCCCCCGGCATCTATAATCAGGATGCTATACCTTATGAGAGCATCATGCTCGGACTTTTCTCTGTATGGCAGGGCCCCGAGAATGACGTTTGCAATAAGGACGGTGTCATTAAGCGTAATCAGATCATGCTCGGCTATTCTCGTGACGGTTATTCATGGCTTCGTGAGGATATGAATCCATTCCTTGCAGTTGATGAAAACCCTGATGCGTGGAATAATGCTAATCTTCAATCGGCGGTTGGTTCTCCAATCATTGTGAATGACAAACTCTATTTCTATCTAAGTGGAAGAAAGCTTGTCAACGGCAGTGAGTATGTGACCACTGGACTTGCAACATTGCGCCGTGATGGATTTGCGTCCATGGGTGGAACCGGTGAATTACAGACAGAACCCTTGCGATTCAAAGGAAAGTATTTCTTTGTGAATGCTGATATTAAAGGAAATCTTCTTGTTGAAATCCAGGATAAAGACGGAAAGGTTATTGACGGATTTTCCAAGAACGACTGCGTCAAGGTATCTGGAGACAACACCAAATGTGCCGTAACATGGAAGAATAACAAGACTCTTGAATCGTTAGCGAATACTACAATCCGGGTCAAATTTTACCTTGCAGACGGAGACCTATACGCCTTCTGGATATCAGAGGCTGACACAGGCGAAAGCTGCGGTTACACTGCCGGAGGCGGTCCCGGTCTTCACATATCTGGACAGGATATCAAATAACTTTAAAAACACCAATCATGAAAACAAAAATATTATCACTCGTTTTCGGATTAGCGGTATTGGCAAGTTCATGCTCAGAAGAGCATACGTTCTATAACACTGCCGCCAAGTCTGAAATCGCTCAAGGAGCAGATGAATATGAAGTCGGTGAAGCAATAACTTTCACTGACAACACCACCCCAAGCAAAGGCACTACTATCAAATCTTATCTATGGGAATTTGGAGATTCTGAAGGTTCAACTTCAACCGAGCAGTCTCCCACCTTCACATATAAGAAAGACGGCTCCTTTACCGTTAAATTGACAGTCATCGACTCCAATGACCTTAAAACGTCTTCAACGCGTACTGTTCGTATTGTCAATCCTACAAAGGCAGACTTTACGCTTGACAAAGAAGAATACTTTCTTGGAGATGAAGTTAGATTCATTGATGCGTCTACCACCAAAGGCTCAACGACAATTACCGGTTGGAAATGGGAGTTCGCTGATGAGAACCGCTCAACATCTGACGCACAAAATCCGACTTTCCGCTATGAGCAAGCAGGGTCATATCCTGTTAAGCTTACAGTTACCGACTCATACGGTCTTACAA
>PPYF01671769.1_pt1 | contig 11229 bp, 6 predicted proteins | sample 1559871 | NCBI WGS metagenome assembly PPYF01 (sample SAMN08240021, study PRJNA423297) | Human gut metagenome, whole genome shotgun sequencing project. | reverse complement strand
TGCGAGGGGCTTTTGCCCCCGAAGCACGATGCGGGTACCGCAACCCGACATTATCGAGCATTTTGGCAACGCAGATGCCATGCCGCAGCCGCCGGAGCGGTGCTTGAGCCGTTAGGCGGGAATTGTGCGGTATTGCCTTCACTTTTCCCTGTCGTTACGCGGTCTGCATTCCTGTTTTTGCCCACAAACTGCCCTTGTTCACGCAAAGTTTACCGGAATTTCCAGCTATTTCATGCCTTGTTCATCCGCAGTTCATTTTTATTCTTCATGATAGAATCTATCGGGGGCCCCTATTACCGCCCCCAACTGGAGGAATTGTTATGCACGAAACCCAACAGCCGCGCGACCCCAAAAAGACGACCGGCATTGTATATGCCGTGATCCTTGTGGTGTTGCTGCTGCTCAATTTCTGGGCCTTCCCCGCCATGATGAAAGGCCAGGTCAAACAGGTCGATTACGGCACCTTCCTGAACATGCTCGAAGGCGGCGAACTGAGCACCGTTGAAATTCAGGATCAGCAGATCTATTTTGTGGACAAAAACGATACCACCTACTGCACCAACTCCATTGCGCAGGACCTGCAGCTGGTCAACCGGTTGGAAAGCGCCGGCGTTTCCTTTGGCAAGGTGTACAACCAGACCACCTGGGTGGATACCCTGCTGGGCTGGGTCATCTCGCTGCTGCCCATGATCATCCTGATCGTCTGGTTCAACCGCATGATGCGCAAGCGGGTCGGTGAAATGACCGGCGGCGCCAACAGCATGATTTTTGGCGGCGGCAAATCCGGTGCCAAACAGTATGTCGTTGAGGATGGCAAGTCCATCAAATTTGCCGATGTTGCCGGTGAGGACGAAGCCAAAGAGAGCCTGCAGGAAATCGTTGACTTCCTGCATAACCCCAAGCGTTACGAGGATATCGGTGCCAAAATGCCCAAGGGCGTTCTGCTTGTCGGCCCCCCGGGCACCGGTAAAACCCTGCTGGCCCGCGCTGTTGCCGGCGAAGCCGGTGTTCCCTTCTTCTCCATTGCGGGTTCTGAATTTGTCGAGATGTTCGTCGGCATGGGCGCTTCCAAGGTGCGTGACCTCTTCAAACAGGCCAACGAAAAAGCCCCCTGCATTATCTTTATTGATGAGATCGATACCATCGGCAAAAAGCGTGACGGTGCTTCCGGTATGGGCGGCAACGATGAACGCGAGCAGACCCTGAACCAGCTGCTGACCGAAATGGACGGGTTTGACGCCGCCAAGGGTGTTATCATTCTGGCCGCCACCAACCGTCCTGAATCCCTTGACCCCGCTTTGACCCGCCCCGGCCGTTTTGACCGTCGTGTGCCCGTGGAGCTGCCTGACCTGAAAGGCCGCGAAAGCATCCTGCGCCTGCACGCTCAAAAGGTCAAAATCGGCCCCGACTGTGACTTTGCCGTGGTTGCCCGCATGACTCCCGGTGCTTCCGGTGCCGAGCTGGCCAATATCATCAACGAAGCCGCCCTGGGCGCTGTGCGCCACCACCGCATGGCCGTTACCCAGTACGACCTGCAGGAAGCCGTGGATACCATCCTGGCCGGTGCCCAGAAAAAGAATAAGATCCTGAGCGACAAAGAAAAGTGCATCGTGGCCTACCACGAAGTCGGCCATGCCATGGTTGCCGCCCTGCAGAGCCATTCCGCCCCCGTGCAGAAAATCACCATTGTGCCGCGCACTTCCGGCGCGCTGGGTTTCACCATGCAGGTAGAGGACGGCGACCACACCCTGATGACCAAGGAAGAGATCCTGGCCAAAATTGCCACCATGACCGGTGGCCGTGCCGCCGAAGAAGTGGTGTTCAACTCCATCACCACCGGCGCATCCAACGATATCGAGCAGGCCACCAAGATGGCCCGCGCCATGATTACCCGCTACGGCATGACCGACGACTTTGACATGGTTGCCCTGGAAACCGTGAACAACGCCTACCTGGGCGGCGATGCCAGCCTGGCCTGCAGTGAGCGCACAGCCGCCACAGTGGACGATAAGGTCGTGGAAGTCGTCAAGCAGCAGCATGAAAAAGCCAAACAGATGCTGATTGAAAACCGCGGCAAGCTGGACGAGATCGCCAAGTACCTGTACGAGAAAGAAACCATCACCGGCGAAGAGTTCATGCGCATCCTGACCGCTGTTCCCCAGCTGCCCACCGGTGCCGTGGAACAGTAAAGGCAGCACCGCACAATTTCCACCTGACAGCTTAAGCACCGCTCCGGCGGCTGCGGCACTTAGAATTGTGCGGTATTGCCTAAAATCTCCGCTCTGCGCGTTTTCTTTGTAAAATAACGGTACCCCCGCCCTATGCAGTTCATTTACCGCACGGGCGGGGGTGTTTTGTTGTAATTCCGTAGGGGCGCGCACCATGCACCCATCCGTTTTATATCATCCCACTACAGCGCTTTCTCACAAAGCACACCATGTAATAGCGCCATTTTATGGCCAGCCGTTACCCATTTGTAGGGGCCGCTGCTCACCTCTTTCCGAAAAACGCAATAAAAATGCTGTCTTTCTCCACATCAGGGAAAGGCAGCATTCTTCTTTATCCGTTCAGATCTTCGCCGTTGCTGGCAATCACATTTTTATACCATCCAAAGGACTTTTTCCTGTACCGTGCCGCCGCCCTGTTCGAGTACCGGGAAAAGCACCAGTGATCCTGCCGGGCTTTATTTTGCCTGTGCGCCCTCTGGGAAGATGATCTTGTTCACAAAGAAGAAGATCACCATGGAAATGCCGCCATTGAGCACGGTGGTGCCAATGTTGTAGATGAAATCCGGCACCAGCAGGCCCGCAACCGCCACCCACACGCAGTTGATGGAGTTGACGATGCAGGTGATCAAGCAGAACGCCACCACATACCAGGCGATCTGCTTGGCCAGGTTGCCCTTGCTGCGGAAGACAAAGTTGCGCTGGATGGGAAAGTTTATGCATTCTCCCACCACCATGGCAACCATGTAGGCGCAAAAGTACGGCAGACCGCCATGGGCGGAATCATACCCCAGGATGTTCCACTGGAAGGTTTCGCCAAACAGCGTGACCGGGATGCCCGGCCAGCCAAAATCCACCACCGGCAGGCTGCTGAACGCCGCCGGCAAAAATTGCAGCAGCAGGTATTTGAACACCGTAACCAGGTTGGATACGATCACAAACAGTCCGCCTTCGCGCACCCACTTGGCTGCGGCGGGGTGTTTTGCCGCAAAATTATTCCATAGCTGCATAAATAGCCCCTCTCTTTCCTCAGCTGTTGCGCAGGCGCTGTTCCAGCTGTGCGTTCAGTACCAGGTTTTTCACGGCTTCTATGATCACCCGCACAAGGCCGATGATCCAGAATCCCTGTAATTCCATCACAATGCCATCCACCATGCCCATGCTGATGGCACCGCTGGTCATTTTGGCCAGGGCACGCAGCGGCATGTTGTACTGGAACAGCACATTCAGGTCCGGCTTGCCGCGCTTGTAGCTGGCGTTCAGCAGTGCGGTAAGCACCAGCCAGATCAGCCAGCCCAGCGGGCTGCGGCTGTGGTTCAGCTCGCCCAGGGTCATGTTGCGGTCAATTTTAACTTTTCCCTGCTGCACCGGGCGGCCCAGCAGGGTGGCCCATTCGTCATCCGGCACGCTCTGCACCTTGCCGCTGGTATAGTGCGGCAGATGCTTGCCCGCATAGGGGTTGGGTGCGCCGGTACCGGCCACTTCCACCACGGCGGTCAGGCGGATGTCCGCACTGGACGCGCCGACCCGCAGCTCATAGCTACCGCCTTCCACTTCCCAGCTGTCGGTCTTGGTGTTCCAGTAGCGGAATGCCTTGTCGTCCAGCGGGATAGTCACGGTCTTGCTTTCGCCGGGCTGCAGCTGCACCTTGGCAAAGCCTTTCAGCTCCTGTGCGGGGCGGAACACTTCTGCCCCGGGTTTTGCCACATACAGCTGCACGATCTCTGCTCCGGCGCGCTTGCCGGTGTTGGTTACGGTCAGGGTCACGCTATTGGACGCGGCCTGCAAATTGCTGTAGGCAAAGCTGGTGTAGCTTAACCCATAGCCAAAGGGGAATGCCACCGGCACACCGGCGGTCTGGTAATAGCGGTAGCCGACATACAGCCCCTCGCGGTACTGCACCATGCGGCCCGGCCCGGCAAAGTTATCCTTGGCGGGGGTATCCGCATAGGCGTTGACCCAGGTTTCGGCCAGCTTGCCGCTGGGGTTCACTTTGCCGGTCAGCACATCCAGCATGGCGCCCGCCCCCGCCTGGCCGCCCAGCGCACCATACACCAGGGTACGGCAGTGTTTGAGCCACGGGGTTTCCAGCGAAGCCCCTGCGCTGAGCACCACAACGGTGTTGGGGTTGGCCTGCTGCACGGCCTTTAACAGTTCGATCTGGTTGTCCGCAAGGCGCATATCGCCGCGGTCCAGACCCTCACTTTCCTTGATTTCATCCAGCCCCAGGCAGAGCAGCACCACTTCGGCCTTTTGGGCCAGGGCTACAGCCTCGGCCTGTTTGGCGGCATCCGGTTTGCCCTGGCGGTCAAAGCCGGGGGCAAAGCCCGCGCTGGCCAGGCCGCTCTCTTTCAGGCAGTCCAAAAAGGTATCCACCTTGATGGAGTTGACCGCGCTGGAGCCAGCGCCCTGGTACCGCGGTGTCTGGGCAAAGTCGCCGATCACGGCAACTTTTGCGCCCTCGGCCAGCGGCAGCAGGTCGTTCTCGTTTTTCAGCAGCACAATGCTTTCGGCTGCGGCGCGGCGGGCCAGAGCGTGGTGAGCGTCCGCATCAAAGGTGCGGCTGTGGGACTGCACGGCGGCATGGGTATCAAACACCAGCGTCAGCAGCTCGTCCAGCCGGGCGTCCACATCCGCTTCGGTAATTTTGCCGCTCTGCACAGCCTGCATCAGCTCGCGCACCGCGTCCCCGCCGGGGGCGGGCATTTCCAGCGTGGAGCCGTTCTGCACGCCGAGGGCATGGTCATTGCTGCCGCCCCAGTCCGTTACCACAGCGCCGTCAAAGCCCCACTCCCCGCGTAGGATATCCATTAACAGGTGGCGGTTCTCGTTGGCGTAAGTTCCGTTGATGAGGTTATAGCTGCTCATGATGGTCTTGGGCTTTGCTTCCTTGACCACGATCTCAAACCCGGTCAGGTACAGTTCCCGCAAAGTGCGTTCATCCACCACGGAATCCGACGCCATGCGGCGCAGTTCCTGGCTGTTGACGGCAAAGTGCTTGGGGCAGGCCGAAATACCGTTGGACTGGATGCCCCGCACATAGCTCGCGGCCATTTTGCCGGAAAGATACGGATCCTCGGAGAAATACTCAAAGTTGCGTCCGCACAAGGGGCTGCGCTTGGTGTTCAGGCCCGGCCCCAGCAGTACGGCGACTTCCTGCGCGGCGGCTTCTTCGCCCATGGCCTGGCCAATTTCTTCACCCAAAGCGGGGTCCCAGCTGCACGCCACAGTGGCGGCAGTGGGAAAGCAGGTGGCCGGAACGCTGGGGTTCAGCCCCAGGTGGTCCGCCGCGCCCGCCTGCTTGCGCACGCCGTTGGGGCCATCGGATAGGGTGATGGACAGGATATTATTTTTCGGCAGTGCACGGGTTCCAAAGGTAGTAGCGCCCGAAAGCAGCGCACATTTTTGTTCAAGCGTCAAAGCTTGCAGTTGTTTCTTTTGCATAAGGTGGTTCCTTTTCTTAAAAACAGCCTTGCGGCCCACCGCACAACCGCGCAAAGTCGGCGGCGATGGACCGCAGGGCAGCTGCACAGCTTACAAATTACACTTTACTGTGCCTTTTTCTTCTTGTAGCTTTTGAAAGTGAGAACTTCCAGCACGACCAGTAGTACAGCCAGCAGCACGTTGACCACGATCATAGCGGTACGCCAGATGGGGGTGGAAACAGTGTTGGCGGGGTCGTAAACGCGGGAGTTGACCACGGTGTACATGATGTTCTTGCAAGCCTGACGCATAGCCTTAACGCTGGTAGCACTGGTGGTATCGGTCAGGTGGTTGGTGGCAACATCGTAGTTCTTCAGCATCAGGTCGCAGCCGTTGCGGATGGCAATATCTGAATCCATGTAGTCAGTGAAGTGGAAGCCGTCGGTGATGACCATACCGCGGAAGCCCCACTCGCCGCGCAGCACGCCGTTCAGCAGTGCATTGCAGGCACCGGTCCACTGGTTGCCAATATAGTTCCAGCTGGACATGACGGCCTTGCAGCCGCCCACCTTGGCGCTGATCTCGAAGGGACGCAGGTAGATCTCGCGGATAGCCTGCTCGTCAGCCCAGGTGCAGAGCATCTCGCTCTGGTTGATCTGCTGGTCGTTCAGGGCAAAATGCTTCATGTAAGCGTAGACGCCGTAGCTCTGGGCACCGGCAATGGAGCTGGCACCGATGTAACCGGCGAGGACGCTGTCCTCAGAGTAATATTCGAAGTTACGGCCGTCAAAGGCGGAACGGTGGCCGTTCATGGCGGGGGCGTACCAGCCGGTGACGTTCATCTCGCTGGCCATGCGGCCGATGCTCTCGCCGTAGCGGCGGGCCAGGTCGGTGTTGAAGGTGGAAGCGATGATAATCTCGGACGGGAAGCCAATGGAAGAAACGCCGGTAAAGTTGTTATTGATGGCAGCGGGGCCGTCGCAGTCGATGGTCGCGTACTTGTCAACGCTGGCCTCGGCCTTGGTCTGGTAGCCGCCCAGGGCGATCAGGTCGTCCATCTCGGTGACGGTCATCTGGTCGAGCAGGGTATCCCAACGCTCGTCGTCGTAGTCAGCACCGCGCAGATCAGCCAGCTTCAGGCCGTTGTTGGCACCGGTAACGGGCATCTCGTCGTTGGGGTCGTTGAAGTCCTCAGGGGTCCAGTTGTGGTCGTTGTACAGGGTGCTCATGCTTTCCTCAGACATGGTGTAGTCAGAGGGAGCAGCAACAGCTTCGGCATAGTTGGCGAAGTGATCAGCACGGGACAGGGTGACGAGCTTGTCGTCAGCGAAGTCGAACTTGGTGGTAGCAGCCTCGGCGTCGGTGCTGCGGGGGTTGGACTCGTCATAGACGATGGTGGAAGCGACATTGTAGGTCTTGGAATCCAGCACCGTGTGGGAATCCTCGTTGATGCTGATGATATAGTCGCCCTCTTCCAGCACGTAGCAGCCCTTGTCCTTGCTGTCAAAGCTGGCCATGTCCTCGGTGTTGAAGGTCAGGGTCAAGGTCTGGGAAGCGCCCGGCTCAATGGAGTCGGTCTTGCCGAAGGTGACGAGGTTGGCGGAAGCCTTCTCAATGCCGCCATCGGTGTACGGCGGGTTGAAGTAGACCTGCACGGCGTCCTTACCGGCCACACTGCCGGTGTTGGTGACGGTGACATCCAGAGTGATGGTGCCGTCAGCCTCGGTCATGGAGTCGATTTTCTGGGTAAAGGTGGTGTAGGACAGGCCGTGGCCGAAGGGGTACTGAACGGTTTTGTCATAGTCGATCAGGCCCTCGGCAGCTGCAGTCTCGTAGAACTTGTAGCCGACGTAGATGCCCTCAACATAGTTGACGAAGTGCGGGGGAACCAGCTTTGCATCACCGCCAGCCTGGCTGGCAACGGTGTAACCAACGGAATCCGCATTGGTGTAAGCAAAGTCGCCGATGTTGTTGAAGTAAGGAGCTGCGGTCAGGTCATAGACAAAGGTGTCAGCAGAGTGGCCGGAGGGGTTGACCTCACCGGCAACAATCTCGCCCAGAGCGTTGAAGCCAGTCTGACCGGTGCCGGGGCACCAAATGACGCTCTTGATCTGGGGGTAATCATTCACGAAGCCCATTTCCAAAGTATTGGCACCATTGTAAACCAGCACAACATTAGCAAAGTTTTTGGTGACCATATCAATCATGTTCTTTTCTGTTTTGGTCAGAGAAAGATAATGCTGGCCGGGTTCGAAATCATTATACTCGGTAGAGTTTTCAGTGTAGTTGAGTCCATCCATGTTAGTGGGCAGGTCAGCCATTTCGCCACCAACGCGGCTGATGACGACCATCGCAGTGTCAGAGAAAGACTTGGCGTTGTCGATCAGCTCCTGGGTGTAGCTGGCGGCGGTGGGTTCGGGCAGGGTCCAGTTATGGTTGCTGTAACCCAGCGCCGGGCGCTCGGCGCAGTAAGCGGTGTAGAAATCGCTCAGCTCGGTGTTGGTGTTGATGCCGGCGTTGTGCAGGCCATCCAGCAGGCTGACGGTGGGACGGTCGGCAGAGATCGCGCCAGCGCCGGTGCCGCCGTAGACAGGGCCGACAGAAGCCCAGCCAAAGACGTTCAGGTTGCTACCGGAAGCGAGGGGCAGTTCGTTGTCATCGTTCTGCAGCAGGACGATGCCTTCCTCGGCAATCTCGGTGCACAGGGCGTTGGCCTCGTCACTGGATTCCTCGGTGATAGTGCCGTTGCCGGTGACCAGGTCGAGCATGGTGCTCATGGGGCCAAAGGCAACCAGGTTGAGCATGATGCCGAAAGCCAGCAGCACGGCCAGGCCGGACTGGGCGCGCACCATGAATTTGGTGGGCTTGGCCAGTTTCTTGTTGACCGCCATAGCGATCAGTACGATAATGGCGGCGGCAACCACAACGCCAAAGAAGATGAGCTGCGGGATGCAGTTATTGACCACATCGGCAACGTCGTCCAGGTTGACGCCCATATTTGCCAGGGTTAGAAGCAGGGTGTTCATTGTTTTCCTCCTTTTATTGTGCCGCCCTCCGGATGGCGGCTGACGGGATTTCCGCTTTTATTGATGATATTGTACCAAAACAATTTTCTTTCGGCTCATTTTTTGCACAAACTGTTGTTTCCGTTGCATGTTTTGCAAAAGTTTCAAAAACATTTCATTTTTTGTTGTGCATCTCTCACAAAGCATCTCGACCCCGTTTTGTGCACCCCGCCCAAACACCAAAAATGGCCGGGTGCCTTATCCTAGACCCCCAGCCATCCATTCAGCTTTTCTGCGGCAGCAGCACCCTTAGCGTAAACCACTCATTCTCCCAGTGCAGCGTCATAGTTCCGCCGCGCTTTTCGGCGGCGGCGCGCACACCGCGCAGGTCGCTACCGCCATGGGTGTTGCGGCGCGGCAGGCCGTCCGCGCCCAGCTCCACTTCCTGCGCGCAGTAGTTTTCAAACCGCAGCATCACAAAGCCGTTCTGGGCGTACACCGCTACCCGGATCAGCCGCTTTTCGTGGTCGGGCTCGGTCTCCACGCTCTCGGTCGCATTGTCCAGCGCCGTGCCCACAATCGTGCAGATCTCCCCTGTCTCCAAAAAGTCCAGCAAATGCCCGTCCGCCACGCAGGTCATCGTGATGTGGTACTGCTGACAGTACAGGCTTTTGGCCGTCAGCAGGGTGTCCAGCACCGGGTTGCCGGTCTTGTTCTCCGCCTCGTACTGGCGGATGCCGCTTTCCATGGCCGCCAGCGCCACATCCTGCTTGGCGTGGTCCCGCTCCGCCCGGATGGCCGCAATCTGCATTTTCAGCTCGTGGTAGCGCCGGTTGATCAGGCGGATGTTCTCCTTGCTCTGCTTGTACTGCTCGTACTGGCGGTGCAAAACGCCGTCCAGCTCCGCCAGCTCGCTGTGCAGGGCGGCTTCGCGCAGCTGCTCGTGCTGCACCGTCAAAATCAGCACCCCGGCCAGGTCCACCAGCGTGCGGATGTAAAACATGTTCATGTTGGCTTCGCTGCCGTTGGCAAAGCTCAAATTGCTCACGGCAAATGCGGTCAGCGCCATGACCACCGCCACAAAAGTTCCTGCGGGCGTTATTTTCAGCTTCCCGGCCGGGCCGGGGCGGCGGTTCTCCACAAAAAGCATCGCGGTAAAAATGCCGCCGTACACCGCCGCCAACAGCAGCAGCGAAAGCGGCTCCGCCCCGCCGCGCTGCGGCCACAGCACGCAGTGCAGCTGCCATTCCACGCTGGCCGCCAGCTCCGCCAAAATAAAGGCTCGCGCGCACACATAACCCGCTTCCAGCAGCGTAATGCTGCGTGTGACCCACAAAAACAGCAGCATGGAAAGAATCGCCATTGCCATGCAGGGAATCCACCACGCCAGCGGAACTTTCCCCGTGGCCTGCAAAAACGCCCCCAGCAGCACCGCCCAACCGGCTTCTACGCCCCAGATCACGCGCTGATCCATCCGCGGCGGCAGCCTGTGCGCATACAGCAGCGCCGCCAGCACTTCCGCCAAAGCGGTGTACAGGCGGGGAATATCCGGCAGTGTCGTCATTGGCCCGCACCCCCAATGTAATCCGCCAGCCCCGCCATAAACGCCTTGCGCCGCGGGCGGCTGATCTGCAGCGCATACGGACCAATCTGCACCATATCCTGCTGCACGCCGGAAACCTGCGCCAGATTGACCAGATACCCGCTGTTGCACCGTGCAAACGCCCGGCCCACCAGCTTTTCCTCATAGTTTTTCAGGGTGCCCGACACCACAAAATCTTCTTTTTCGGTGTAAAAATGTACCTTGTGGCCTTCGCTTTCCAGGTAATAGATTTCCGCCGCGTCCAGCCGCCGCATGCCGCCGTCCACCGCCACAGCCAGATAATGCCGCTCCCGCTTTTCCAGCTGCCCCAGCGCCTTTTGCAGCTGCTGCGAAAACGCAAAGTAGGGCACCGGTTTCAGCACATAATCCAGCGCCCCAACGGCATATCCGCGGATGGCATACTGCGCCATGTTGGTAATGAACACGATCAGCACCCCGCCGTCCCGCTCCCGGATGCGGCGGGCGGTCTCCATGCCGTCCAGGTGCTTCATCTCCACATCCAGAAAGATGATGTCGAACTGCGGGCGGTAATCTTCCAGAATCTCCATCCCATCCGCAAACTCCGTTACCTCAAACGGCGTGCCGTACTGCCGGGTGTACCGCTGCACATACCCCGCCAGCTGTTCCCGCACCGCCGCCTCGTCCTCCACAATCGCAATCCGGGTCATCTGCTGTTCCCCTTTCTCAACATCACACTGCGGCCCCGCACAGTCCACATCTGGTGCGGCTTCTTAAGGTGTATCTGAAAACAAAGAAAATGACGGATATTTCACAAGCGCAAGACGGATTTAAGGCAAAGAAATCCTTTGTGGATTCCAAGGCTTTTTAACGCAAAATCCCTCTGCGTTTGTAGAAATAGACGATATTTTCGACTTTTCAGCTGCACCATCGATTGTTTTTAGGCAATACCGCATAATTCTAAGTGCCGATACGGCGAGCGAGGTGCGGCAGATGCCAAGCCAAAAGCGCAGAT
>PPYF01594151.1_pt1 | contig 11230 bp, 6 predicted proteins | sample 1559871 | NCBI WGS metagenome assembly PPYF01 (sample SAMN08240021, study PRJNA423297) | Human gut metagenome, whole genome shotgun sequencing project. | reverse complement strand
GATAAGTGTTTTTTTCTTTTTGCTTTGCATATTTGCCTGGAAAAGCGTGCAGGAAGTAAGGGCAGCAGAAAATGTAATAAGGGATTTTTCCAGAATTTTCTACATACCTGCCGGAGTAGTTTTGAAAGGCGGAAGCCTGCAGAAACTGCAGGAAATTTATGACAGCATGAGCTGCATTGCATATACAGAAGATGGGGAAGAGCTTTATCTGGATGCAATCTGGGACTATTCCGGAATTGATATTCAGACTGTGGGAGCCTATAAGATTACAGGGACAGTGAGACTTCCGGAAGGATATACAAGCAATGTCGGTCTTCCGGAATGGACAGCATGGATTTCTGTACAGAATCCGGGACAGCCGGAGATTCAGGTGTATTCCCGAATGATTTCAGCAGGTATTTACTATTTTCCATGGATCACAGAGCAGAATCCGGATAAGATGGCAATATGGCTTCAAAAAGAAGGAGAGGACTGGGTAAATGTAAGCGAGGAAGGATATGGATTTGCGGATACCGATGGGATGTATCTTTCCTGCCAGAGTATGATAGCTGAAAATATATATACACTGACAGTTGTTTATAATGAAGGGAAAACCAGAAATCTTAAATACCGCTATCAGTCAGATGGAAGCCTGGAGATACTCAGTTATCAGCCTGGAACGATTGGTGGGACAGTACCAAAAGATACTGTTATCCGTTCTTGCGAGGATATAGACGAAAAAAGCCTGCAGCGCTGTATGGTATATGCGGTGCGGGCGGGGCAGAGTCTGGCAGAAGTACGGACCGAGCTGGAGGAGACTTTTTATATTCTTGGGAGCACCTGTGAAGAATATGAGGATACTGCGGCCCATCCGGCTGTTATCATGCCTTCGGTATGGGATTTCAGTCAGGTTGATGTGAATGCTCCTGGCGTTTATAAAGTGACGGGAACTTTTGCAGCTCCAGAAGGCTGCACGGTGGATCAGGAGCTTACTGTTCCGGGGGCGTCTGCTTATATTACCGTTCAGCGCCCGGATCAGCCGGAAGTACAGACGTGCTGTGTGGTTGGCGTGGATACTCTGTTTTTTCCTATGATATTAGACCGTTTTACAGATGAACAGCTGGACAATCTGCAGGTATATCTGCAGGAAAATAAGGGAGATAAAGAAATAAGCAAAAGTAATTTCTATTTTGACAGAAAGGGTCTGTATCTGAAAAAAAGTGTTCTTAAAGCTGGCTGGGAATATGGAATTTACGTAACCTATTCAGGTGGAAGTACCGGGGTATATACTTTTGTGTATGGTGGGGAGCTGATTTCTAATGAGCACTGGTACAAGCGCAACTATGCAGACAGGGATGGCAAAGAGCTTCCGGATATTGACAATGAAACGGAGCGGGTAACGGATACTTCCGCCATCCTTGTAGGAAACAGGCTGCTGGATCTTATGAAGAATGGTGTAAAGCTGATTCCTTTTGAAGGAGACGGAGTGCTGGTCAGGGTTCCTGTGGAAGTGGTAAAAGGCTGGAATATAAAAGCGGAGGATCAGATTGAGACAGACATTTCCTGGGTGGGAAGTGATGTTTCTGTAAAAATTTCCAAAAACGGAGAAGCTGTTACAGATATTCCAGGAGCTACCGTGGAGATTCCGTATGCGAACCGTGACTCTCAGACTATGCTGACAGACGAAGAAGGTAACTCCTATACAGGTTCGGTAAATGATGCACAGAACGCTGCGGTGATTCCCATTGATAAAACCGGAGATTATACAGTGGAAGAGCAACCACAAAATCAGACAGAGAATGGTGGAAACACAGAAGAGGATGATCCGGAAGGAGACAGTCTGGAAAATGCGGCGGACTCAGGGGAAGAAAAGCTGTCAGAACAGGTTGAGGAACTTCTTTCGGAAGATGTCAAAAACCAGAAAGCGAATTCAGATGAGAATCTTAACAGTCAACATAAAAAAACGGCTTCAATTGTTATAATAATTGTAATTTTGTTAATATTGTTATGGAATATACCAATGAGACGCGGCAAAAAGCTCCGAAAGGGGGAACGGGGTGAAGGAGAACAAAGCAAATAAAAAAGGAAGGAAGCTGCTGTGGGGAACTGTAATCATAACCATGATTCTATCCTTTATGTTTTTTTACGTGTTGTATTGTTCAAATAACAAATATATGACAAGAGAGGAAAAAGCCATACACGGACTTTTGTATGCAGATGGCTCCTATGAGAGCTTTCCTGTCTATTATTTGTCCAGAGAATGGGAATATTATCCGGATGCACTTCTTACGCCGGAGGATGATCTGGATAAATATTATTTTCGTTATATTTCTATTGGGGAATATGGTGGAATGGAACTTGGAAACAGTGGGAGAAGTCCGTATGGAAGTGGTACATACCGGTTAAAAATCATGCTTCCCGCTGAGCAGCATACATATGGTTTGTATCTGCCGGAAATTTTTTCAGCATATAATTTGTATGTGGATGGTGTTCTGGTCGGACAGATGGGAAATCCGGACCCGGATCATTATGTGGAACGGACTCAGAACAGAATGTTTACCTTCAAGGCCAATACTTCATTAGAAATTCTGATTGCAGTGACAGATAAAAGCTCTGCTTCGCCGGGAATCCAGAGTGTACCTGTTTTTGGAAATCCTTTAAAAATAAACACCATAAGGGGAATTTCGGTGTTTATCAATTCCTCTGTATTTACCTTGATCATTCTGGTTCTGGCGTTTTCCGTATGGGCATTTTTTGAAACCAGAAGCAGGGCAAATGTACTTTTTGCAGGAGTATGCCTTTGTGTGCTCGGGTATACCTGCTATCCCCTTCTGCATACATACCTGGCGCTAAGAGTACAGCCCTGGTTCTCTGTTGAAATGCTGTTCTATTTTCTCGCTTTTCCGGCAATGCTTTTGCTGGAATATGAGATCACCGGGCAAAAGTATAAGTGGATGGTATGGGGGGGGTCTTGCTACAGCTGTGGCAGGTCTTGTGGTTACACTTGCAGGGATTTTTGCAGGGGGAATGGAGACCGCAGCTCTTTCTTATGGTATTTCAGCGGCAACAGAGGTGCTGAAATGGTTTACCGCTGTATGCCTTGTTTTAACTGCGTTTTTCTATACGGAAGGGATGCAGGGCATTTCTCTTCTTGCAGGAACCGTCATTTACGCAGTATCTCTGGCAGCAGACCGCATATGGTCTTTGTATGATCCGATTATTGGCGGCTGGTTTCCGGAATGGGGCGGCATCATTTTGACAGGTATATTTGGAATGTTTCTCTGGAGAGAACTGACAGAAGGCTATCGGATGCGGCTGATCTATGAAGAACAGTCCAGACAGATGGAATTGCGTCTGCTTATGCAAAAGGAGCATTATCAGAAGTTAACTGATGCACTGGAAGAGGCAAGCCGTACAAGACATGACTTCAGACAGTATATCCGTACTGCTTCCATTCTGCTGGAACAGGAACATTATGAAGAACTGAAAGCGTATTTTCATCAGTTCGCACAGGAGAGCACCGAAAAAATGCAGACACCAGTATGCTATTGCAAGAACATGTCTGTGGATGCAATCTTACATTACTATGCGTCACAGCTGGAGCAAAAAGGTATAAAGTACAGATATTCAGTAGAGGTTCCAGAGAAAATGAAAATTTCTGATCTGGATATCTGCAGGATTTTTGGTAATCTGATGGAAAATGCAGTGAGAGCAGTGCAAAAAGAAGAGAACGCGGATGAGGCTTATGTAAATTGCATCTGCAAAGTAAAAATGGGAAAACTTCTGATCAATATTGAAAACACCTATGCAGGAGAAGTGCAGAGAAATGGGGCAGCTTTTTATTCCACAAGTCACAGCGGGCAGGGAATTGGAATTGCTTCTGTTTCCAAAACAGCAGAGAAATATGGTGGATATGCCGACTTTTCTGCCAGAAACGGTGTATTCCGGGCGAATGTGTTTATTCCACTGGAAGATATGGATTTACGGCTTTCGGACAAAGCCGGCTGACAGGCTGAGAAATTTTGCCGGGTCTTTCTTCCACATATAAAAGTCTGCGCAACCAGTTGTGCAGACTTTTGTATTACGAGAAAAGATAATTCAGATATTCCTTCTTGATTGCGTTAGCTCCCCGTTTACGGATCTGGACGGTTTCCTGGTTGTCCAGAAGAAAGCCCTCCTCCAGGGTTTTATGAATGCGGTCCATATTCACAAGACAGCCGCGGTAGCAGGAGAGAAAACAGGGGAGATCGTGAATCAGTTCCTCGAATTTCTGGAAAGTCAGGTATGTGCGCAGAACTCCTGCGTCTGTGTGAAGCTGGACAGCATTGTGAAAGGTGTCTGCATATAAAATGGTTTTTACAGGAACACGCAGAAGGGTACGGTCGCAGATCACCTCTATATATCGTGTATCCTGTGCACGCTTGATCTGAATGGAGTCCAATACCTTTGTGAGCTTGTTTGTATCAAGAGGCTTCAGAAGATAATAAGCTGCCTGCACGTCGTAACTGGCAACCGCAAAAGCATCGCTGCTGGTAACAAAAATAAGAGCACAGGAGTCGCCTTTTTCCCGAAGCTGGGCGGCCAGGTCCATACCATTTGCCTGCTTTATGTAGATATCAAGAAAAATCAGGTCATGACTGCCGGGAGAATAGCTGTTCCAGAAGTCTTCAGGTGAAGAGAAGGTATGTAATTGGATAGATATCTGTTTTTGGTCATAATGTTCCCGGGCAGCTTCTGCAAGTGCATCAAGATCCTGCTGCACATCATCAATTATTGCAATGTTCAATGCTAAAATCCTCCAAAAGAATGAAAACCTGCAGTAAATCAAAATATCACTGAAAGTGTCATTTCATCCCATGTATATTGTTTTTTCAAAATAAATCGGATATAGTAATCTCAAGGTGATGAGGCGTTAGAAAGTATTGTAAGCTTTTTAGGTCCTCTATATAATATCACAAAATATGATAAAAGTGAGGTAGAAAAATGAAAAACTGGAAAAAAGTTATGGCTATGTTGTGTGCCGCAGCAATGGTAACCGGATCTTCTGCTCCTGTATGGGCAGAGGCAGATGCAGCAGAAGATACTGAGGCTGCAGATGATGAGATTACAGAATTAACAATGGACATGCTTGATGAAGCTGCATATGAAGGAACATGGTTATCTTTTGAGCCAGGCTTCGATCTCTATGTACCAAGTAACTGGGACGTTCTGGAAATTTCAGATGAAGATGCTGCAGACGGTGTTATGTTCCAGGCACAGGATCCGGATTCTGAAGAAGGCGTGAACATGGTAGTGACTGCTACAGATGTTGGAACAGAGTATGATCTGTATTCCATGGCTGATGAGCTGGCTACAGAGTATGAAGATGTTGAGAAGGTTTGCATTAACGGACTCTATGCAGTTTCCTTCGAGACTGAAAGTACATACGGAATCGCTTTCCTGGAGGATGCTGAGGGAATGATGTACAATGTACAGATCGGACCGAAATCTGACGACATTCAGCCTATCGCTGAGACACTTTTCGTTTCTCTGATCAAGACAGAAGACAATGAGGAAAATGCAGAGGCTGAGACCGATGCGGCAGCTGACGAGGAAGCAGCAAACTAATTGCTGTAAATGGAATCAGCAGTAATAACTAATTTAAATGCGAAACGTGAATGTCAGCTGGAAATAAATTTTGAAGCTGGCGCTTAAGAAAACAAAACAGAAGCTATGCAGTATATGGAAAAAGACTGCATGGCTTCTGTTTTTTTGTTTCATCAGATAAATATGCGTTTAACAGTTAGCTGTGTAAAGATTTCTTCAGCTTCGTATTCCATTTCTGTACAATCAACGGATTCATTTTAATCTTTTTACGATCGTAAGTGATCAGTCCGTTGGTTTCTTCTTCAATATCAGAAAGCTGCGTGAAAACAGTTGCAGAGTATCCATTTTTTACAGAAGGTACGATAGTGTTTTCCATCAACCTGGAGAAGCTGTCGGTAAGCGCCTCGCTGGTGGTAAATTTCTTATATCCGTAAATGTTTCTACAGGCACTGTGCTCTGGCAGGCGAAGAGAGTAACCTCCAAATTCAGATAAAGCAAGTACACGGTCTGATTCTGGTACTGGAAGTCCAAGAAAATAATAATGGAGACTGTTAATATCACCACAGCCCTGATCAAACCATCCACTGGCAGAATCTACCAGGCGGGAAGGATCCAGACGGTGAATAAAATCTGTGACTTTTTTGGTGGAAAATTGTCCCCATCCTTCGTTGAAAGGTACCCATGTGACAATGGAAGGATGATTATACAGTGTCCTGACCATATCCCGGATATCGTCAATGTATTCCTGACGGCCGAATTCATCTGTGCGGGAGAGCAGGCGGGCGTGGAGGTCTTTTACTGGAATGCGCATCCAGTTTAATAATGTGGCCAGATAGGTGACAAACCAGTGATGGTAGGAAGAACCGCCGTTAGGCATATCCTGCCATACCAGCATTCCCATGCGGTCACAGTGGAAATACCAGCGGTCTGCTTCGATTTTGCCATGCTTGCGGAGCATGTTAAAGCCAAGATCTTTCATTGCACGAATATCGTAGATGAAAGCTTCGTCGGAAGGTGCTGTATAAAGCCCGTCTGGCCAGTAGCCCTGATCCAGCACGCCGCTCTGAAAATATGGCTGATCGTTCAGGAAAAAGCGTGGATAGCCATCGTCAGCTATCTGTACGTCACATTTGCGGAGTGCGAAATATCCAAGAACCCGGTCTTTGCCATATTCCAGGGAATAGGGGTAAAGCCACGGCTCTTTGGGAGTCCAGGACTTCTGCATATTTTCCGGGATGGAGAGGGTGGCTCCTTTTCCGGGACGGATTGCGGCGGCAGTTATTTCATCCTGGCATAATGTATCGTTAAGTCCGTCTGCTTCGAGAAAAACAGGTGGGTAAACCTTACAGATCACATTGGATGAATTCTGCCTGTCAGGTGAAAAAGCCAAAACGGTTTCCTGAGAATCTGTCTGATCCGCTGCCGTGTGACTTATATGGGCAGGAGATGCATTTTCAGTCAAGGATGGGGAGGATACGCGGATGCGCATCCGGACCAGACCATTGTCCCAATCCGGGGTAACACGCACATCTCTTATGTATTCGTTCGGTACGATCTCCATCCATACAGTCTGCCATATCCCGCTCTGGGCAGTATAGAACATACCGCCGCGTTTCAGCTGCTGTTTGCCTCTGGCATGATAGGAGGTGTCACTGAAGTCATGGACACTTATTAGGATAGAGACTGTGAGATCTTCTGTGATAAAGTCTGTAATATCTGTGGTAAATGGAAGGTAGCCTCCCTTGTGATAGGTGACGAACTTTCTGTTAATGTACACACTGCAGATCTGATCTACAGCTCCAAAATGCAGAAGAAGCCGCTGACTTTCTGTATCCAGGCAGTTCTCTGGCAACTGGATGGTACGGGAATACCATAAGGTTTCATCAGGCAAAAGCTGGCGCTTTACCTGGGAAAGAGGTGCTTCCGGTGAAAAGGGCACTAAAATCTGTCCGTCAAAGGGGAAATATTCGCTTTCGTAAAATTGCCATGGAAGAATGCGGCTGTCAGTAATCAGATAGTCCCACATGCCGTTCAGATTGATCCAGTGACGGCGTACCATACCTGGACGAGGATATTCTTTCAGAGTCTGTCCCCGGGCAGCCGCTTTGCTCCAAATGGTTTCCAGATTTTTCAAATATATGTCCTCCTTAAATTTACGAAAAGTATGAAAAAATAATTATAATGATATGTTTTATTATACACGAAATATGGACGTTTGCAATTGGATTTGTGAAAACCCGTTCCGCAACATTACTGTTCACTGGTAATGTTCCGCGAGGTGTTTTTGCAAACAAAGTTCACAGAAAAAACGAGAATTTGAGCGTGAAATCTTGCGGATGCATGAGTTTTGTGTAACGCGAAACGTGTTGCTATGAATGGAGCGAAGAGAAACACGCTTGCAGGGGGTGGAGTGGACAGCATATCGCAACTTACGATTGAAAAAGCAGGTGCGGTATGTTACGATAAAAAGGATTGATGGAGGGGAAAAAGATGAATAATTCACAAAACAAAAATCTGCTGACAGAGGGGTCTATCTGGAAGAAACTGATGGGATTTGCGTTCCCGCTTTTTCTGGGAAACCTGTTCCAGCAGCTGTACAATACAGCAGATTCTCTGATCGTGGGAAACTTTCTGGGAAGTGATGCACTGGCTGCGGTAAGTTCATCCGGCAGTCTTACATTTCTGCTGGTAGGATTTTTTCAGGGTCTTGCTATGGGAGCAGGCGTTATCATAGCGAGATATTTTGGCGCAAGGCAGAAGAAGGAGCTTCACAGGGCGATTCATACCACGGTGGCTTTTGGTATTCTGTGCGGTATACTTCTTACAGCTGGCGGTGTTGTGCTTGCACCGAAGATTCTGATCCTTATGAAAACACCAGCAGATATTTTGCCGAAATCCACCCTGTATTTCCAGGTATATGCCATGGGATCCCTGGGTCTGGTTCTTTATAACAATTTTGTAGGCATTATGCAGGCAGTGGGAGACAGCCGTCATCCATTGTATTACTTGATTTTTTCATCACTTTTGAATGTAGCTCTGGATATGGTTTTTGTAGGCGGACTTGGAATGGGTGTGGAGGGCGCAGCTCTTGCCACTATCATTTCCCAGTTTATGAGTGCATTTTTGTGCCTGTACCGTCTGATGAAAAAAAGCCCGGAGGAGTATACGGTTTCCCTTAGGGATGTTCGCCTGGACTCCTATATGCTGAAACAGATCGTATCCAACGGTCTTCCTGCTGGCATCCAGAATTCCGTGATCGCTATTGCAAACGTGGTAGTGCAGTCTAATATCAACAGCTTCGGCAAGCTGGCTGTTGCTGGATGCGGGGCATATTCCAAGGTTGAGGGATTTGGTTTTCTGCCTATTACCTGTTTTTCTATGGGGCTGACCACATTTATCAGTCAGAATCTGGGCGCAAAGAAATATGACAGGGCAAAAAAAGGAGCCCGTATTGGTATCCTCTGCAGTATTTCGATGGCAGAGATCGTGGGAATTATTGTGTATTTTGCAAGCCCGGTATTTATTGCCGCTTTTAACAATGATCCGAAAGTGATTGCTTTCGGAGTGAAAGAAGCACATATCATTACTCTGTTCTATTTTCTGCTTGCCTTTTCCCATTGCATTGCAGGACTTATGCGTGGAGCGGGAAGAGCTACGGTGCCCATGTTTGTTATGCTGGGCTGCTGGTGCGTGATCCGTGTGACTTATATAACCATCGCTGTGAAGCTGCATCCGGTGATCCAGACTGTATTCTGGGCTTATCCACTGACCTGGTCATTAAGCTCCATTCTGTTTTTGATTTTTTATCTGAAATCAGACTGGATCCATGGTTTTGAGAAAAAAAGAAACTGACAGAGGCGGAAAATACTGAAATAAATGCCAGTGGATGGTGAAAAAGGAGTTATGGTTTTTATGAATGTACTGAACATTGAACATGTAAGCAAGATTTTTGGAGATAAAAAGATTTTTGATGATATTTCCTATGGAATCCATGATGGGGATAAAATCGGAATCATTGGAATCAATGGAACAGGAAAAAGTACTCTGCTGAAAATCATTGCAGGGGAAGAGGAGACAGATGAGGGACAGGTGATTTCCCAGAATGGCCTTCGTATCACCTATCTGCCTCAGATGCCGGATTTTCCAAAGGGTGCCATTGTACAGGACTATGTGGCTGATGGGAAATGGCAGAAGGACTGGAGCACAGAAAGCGAGGCCAGAAATATTTTGAATAAGCTGGGGATTACAGAACATGATGTCCCTGTGGAGCAGCTTTCCGGTGGCCAGAAAAAGCGTGTAGCTCTGGCCAGAACTCTGGTAAACCCTTCTGATGTGCTGATTCTGGATGAGCCTACCAACCATCTGGATAACGAGATGGTAACCTGGCTGGAGGATTATCTGAACCGGTTTAAAGGCGTTGTGATCATGGTTACGCATGACCGTTATTTCCTTGACAAAGTTACCAATAAAATTCTGGAAATCAGTCATGGAAAAGTATATTCCTATGATGCCAATTATTCAGGATTTCTGGAATTAAAAGCACAAAGAGAAGAGATGGAACTGGCTTCCGAGAGGAAGAGACAGAGCATTCTCCGTATGGAGCTGGAATGGGCGAAGCGTGGCTGCCGTGCAAGAAGCACCAAGCAGCGCGCCCGTCTGGAGCGTCTGGAAGCGTTAAAAAATGGCAAGGCGCCTGTTCAGGAGACAGATGTGCAGATGGACTCTGTGGAGACCAGAATGGGGAAAAAGACAGTAGAGCTTCATCACATTTCCAAAAGCTATGGCGATAAGGTGATTCTGGATGATTTTGACTATATTGTGCTGAGAAATCAGAGACTTGGAATTATCGGACCAAATGGATGCGGAAAATCTACTTTGATCCGTATTATTGACGGAATGGTGGAACCGGATTCCGGTACTGTGGAGATCGGGGAGACGATCAAGATCGGTTACTTCGCCCAGGAGGTACCGGACATGGATGGAAACCAGCGTGTGATTGATTATATCCGTGATGTGGCAGAGTTTATTCCTACCCGTGATGGAAAGATCAGTGCATCTATGATGCTGGAGCGTTTTCTTTTTGATTCTGCAATGCAGTATACACCGGTAGCCAAGCTGTCAGGAGGAGAGAAGAGACGTCTGTATCTCCTGAAGGTACTGATGGAGGCGCCAAATGTACTTCTTCTGGATGAGCCAAGTAATGATCTGGACATTCCTACACTGACAATTCTCGAAGATTATCTTTCTACATTTTCGGGAATTGTGATCACGGTATCTCACGACCGCTATTTCCTGGATGATGTGGTGGACCGCATTTTTGCCTTTGAAGGGAATGGAAAACTGACCCAGTATGAGGGTGGTTATACAGATTATGCGGAGGCGAAAGCGCGGAAATATGGGGCTGGAAGCAGTGAAATTGGTGCCGGGACCGGCAGCAGTTTGTCGGATAAAGCAGCTTCCGGAAATAACAGTACAGAGGATGAAGGGAAAAAACCTACCAGAAAAGACTGGAAGCAGGGACAGAAGTCTGAAAAACTGAAATTTACTTATAAAGAAGAACGGGAATATGCTGTTATTGATGAGGATATAGCCAGACTTGAAGAGAAAATTGCCAGGCTGGAGAATGATATGATGGCAAATGCCACCAATTCCGTGAAGCTTCGTG
>PPYF01671767.1_pt1 | contig 11231 bp, 10 predicted proteins | sample 1559871 | NCBI WGS metagenome assembly PPYF01 (sample SAMN08240021, study PRJNA423297) | Human gut metagenome, whole genome shotgun sequencing project. | reverse complement strand
AGCTCTCCGCCCTCAACCTGCGCAAGGCGTACCGGCGGCACAGCCAAGCCCTGCCGCGCATCGCCTCCTTCATCGGCACATCCAACTCGCGCGAACTGCTTTCCGACCCTTCGGGAAGCCGCAGGTTCATCTGCGTGCTCGTGGAGCATCCCATCGACTGCACAGGTATCGACCACGCACAAATCTACGCCCAACTGAAAGCGGAACTGGAAAACGGGGAACGGTACTGGTTCAGCCACGGGGAAGAGAACGCCCTGAGGCTGCACAACGCGGCTTTCTACCGCATCTGCCCGGCCGGGGAGGTATTACGCCGTTACTATCGTGCGGCTCAGCCGGACGAGAAGGTACGCCCGCTTTCGCTGCCCGAAATATTCGCACGGTTGCGGCGGTTGGAACCCGGAGCGATGGCTGGCGTGACGCTGCCCAAACTGGCCCAGGCCCTCGTAGCCGCAGGGGCGCAAAAGGTGCACACACATTACGGCAACCGATACCGCGTGGTGGAACGATAAAAAAATGGAAGATGCTCCACAAGTGACATCTTCCATTTTCATTCCTACGAACCGGCAAACCGGTTTATTTCAACACCGACAAGGCTGCGTCATAATCCGGCTCTTCCGTTATTTCCGGAACCAACTGGGCATATATCACCTTTCCGTTCTCGTCCACAATGATTACGGCCCGTGCCGTCAATCCGGCCAAGGGACCGTCCACCATCATCAGCCCGTAATTCCCGGCAAAGTCCTTGCTGCGGAACAAAGATACGGGCTTCACGTTCTCAATGCCTTCAGTCGTACAAAAGCGTCCTTGTGCAAAAGGTAAATCCATGGATACGGCCAATACCTGCACATTCTCCAAATGGGCCGCTTTCACATTGAACTTGCGCACCGACGTGGCGCATACGGAAGTGTCCAGACTTGGAAAAATATTCAATATCACACGCTTGCCTTTAAGACTGCCCAAAGACAATTCACTCAAGTCACCGGCCACAGCCGTAAAGTCGGGAGCCATCTCTCCTTTTTGGGGCATCATCCCGTTTGTATGTACTGCTGTTCCTTTAAATGTCACGGTTTCAAACTGTTTCATAGTTCTCTTTTATTGTTTAGTATCCCGACGTGCAATAGGCACTTATCGGATAGCTCCAAGGCTATGCTACAAATATACGCAAAAGATTCTCATTAAAACATTTCAGCCAGTTAATTATCCCTTTTTCAGGATTCTTTAACTGACTGAAACTATTTCATACTGATTACTGCATCTTCCATTCCTCTCCGCATCGGACCATCGGCAAAGCGATTTCTTCACGCGTGCTGTCTCCGAACAGCACTTCCAGAAAAACGCTGGCGACATCTCCAGAAACCGTGTCTCCTAATGCCCGGACGGAAACCAACCCTCCCCTACGTTCTTTCTCACGGGCGGCATACTGGGCCACAAGATCGACCATCTGGCTGCGATAGGACTCCGTCATGCTGTCGCTATAGGCAATAGAATGAATGTAATCTTCGTACTTGCCCTCTATCAAATAATTATAATAGGTTTCGGCTGCCCGGCTTACCTCGCTTTTATCGCTTTTGCCACACGAAACCCATAGGGAAAGTCCTAAAAAGGCCACCCATAAGGGAATGATTTTCCTCATTACTTCTGCCGTATAAAGATATTAATAGGAGTACCGCTGAAATCCCAACGTTCGCGTATCTTGTTTTCCAGAAAACGACGGTAGGGCTCTTTCACATATTGCGGCAAATTGGCATAGAACACAAAAGAGGGAATTTGCGTATCCGGCAGTTGCATGCAATACTTAATCTTAATGTATTTACCTTTGATGGAAGGGGGCGGATAGGCCTCGATCAAAGGCAACATCTCTTCATTCAGTTTAGCTGTAGCGACGCGTTTCTTCCGGTTCTGATAAACCTCCTTGGCTGTCTCAAGCACCTTAAAAATGCGTTGTTTCGTCAAGGCGGAAGCAAATATAATCGGAAAATCATCGAATGGAGCCATGCGGTGGCGGATGGCATATTCATATTCGTTCATGACCACCGTCGTCTTGTCCTCTACCAAGTCCCATTTATTGACCACCACAACCAAACTTTTGTTGTTCCGTTGTATCAATTGGAATATGTTCAAGTCCTGGGCTTCTATGCCGCGCTCCGCATCCAACATCAGGATGCAGACATCGGAATTCTCAATGGCCCGGATGGAACGCATGACGGAATAATATTCCAAATCTTCCGTCACCTTGTTTTTACGGCGGATACCGGCCGTATCTACCAAATAGAAATCAAACCCGAACTTGGTATAACGGGTGTAAATGGAATCCCGGGTGGTTCCGGCGATATCGGTCACGATATTACGTTCTTCTCCGATAAACGCGTTGATTAGGCTGGACTTGCCTGCATTCGGTCGCCCGACAACGGCAAAACGAGGGATATTCTCATCCGCTTCGTCATCGGTAGTTTTAGGGAATTTTGAGACTATCAGGTCCAGCAATTCCCCCGTACCGCTTCCGGTTGCCGCCGAAATGCAATAAGGGTCGCCCAACCCCAAAGCGTAAAACTCTGCGGCACTATATATCCATTCATTCGTATCGGCCTTGTTGGCTACAAGGATAACCGGCTTTTTGGTACGCCGCAAGATATTGGCCACGGCTTCGTCCAAATCCGTCAAACCGTTCCGGACATCCACCAAAAACAATATGACATCCGCTTCTTCCGTCGCCAACGTCACTTGCTTGCGGATTTCTTCCTCAAATATATCATCCGAGTTCACCACCCAACCGCCGGTGTCTATCACGGAGAACTCACGTCCTGTCCAGTCCGACTTCCCATACTGGCGGTCGCGCGTCGTCCCGGCTTCATCACTGACAATCGCATGACGTGTCTGAGTCAAACGATTAAAAAGAGTAGACTTACCCACATTCGGGCGTCCGACTATTGCCACTATATTTCCCATAAATTATCGAATTTCGGCTTCACAGCCTGATTATTAATCTAAATTATACCCAAAGCTTTTCAAAGCCCGTTCCGAACTTCTCCAATCCTTATCCACCTTCACAAAGGTCTCCAGATAAATGCTTTTACCGAAGAATTTCTCCAAAGACTTCCGGGCTTCTGTGGAAACTTTCTTTAATGCCACTCCCCGATGGCCGATGATGATGCCTTTCTGAGAGTCGCGCTCCACATAGATAACGACATTGATATGAATGGATTTTGCCTCTTCCTTGAACTGTTCCACTACGACTTCCACAGAATACGGAATCTCTTTATCGTAATATAATAAAATCTTTTCACGGATAATTTCAGTTACGAAGAAACGGGCCGGTTTATCGGTCCACTGGTCCTTGCCGAAATATGGAGGGGAATCCGGCAAAAGTTCTTTAATGCGATTCAACACCGTATCTATGTTGAACTTGCACAAAGCTGAAATAGGTATGATTTCGGCCTTGGGCAGAACGGCATGCCAAGCTTCCACCTTCGAAGTCAGTTCCTGCTGGTTGCTCACATCGATTTTATTGATAAGCAACAACACGGGAACATCCATCTTGGACACTTTCTCCAAGAAGTCGCCATTCTTATCGGGTGTCTCCACCATATCCGTCACGTACAACAGCACATCGGCGTCTTGCAAAGCTGATTCCGAGAAATTCAACATAGACTCTTGCAACTTGTAATTAGGCTTCAAGACCCCGGGGGTGTCGGAAAAACAAATCTGCATGTCTTCCGTATTCAAAATCCCCATGATACGGTGGCGCGTGGTCTGCGCCTTAAAGGTCGCAATGGATATACGTTCCCCGACCAGGAGATTCATCAGCGTGGACTTTCCGACATTCGGATTACCTACAATATTCACAAAACCAGCTTTATGTGCCATAATTGCTCTGTTTTTTTCTTTGAATAAAAAAACGCATCTATAAACGGATGCGTTCTTTTTTATGATGTCTTTTTTGAAGGATTCTCTTTTATCCCTTATTTACTTACCTGCTCCGTCGTAGCCCCATTTCATATAAGCGGCTCCCCATGTGAATCCGGCGCCGAAAGCGGTAAAAATCAGATTGTCTCCCTTCTTCAACTGTTGTTCGTAGTCCCACAAGGCCAAGGGCAAAGTGGCTGCACTTGTATTGCCGTAACGTTGGATGTTGAGCATCACTTTTTCCATCGGCAACTCCAAACGGTGTGCTACTGCCTCGATAATGCGTACATTAGCCTGATGAGGAATGACCCAAGCGATATTATCCTTGGTCAATCCGTTACGTTCGGCCACCAAAGCTGAAGCGTCGCTCATATTGGTCACGGCAAACTTAAACACCGTACGTCCTTCCTGATGGAGATAATGCAAGCGGTGGTCTATGGTAAAATACGAAGGAGGGCAAGCGGAACCGCCCGCTTTCATGCACAAGAACGGCAACCCTTTGCCATCCGTACGCAAATAGGCGTCCTTCCAACCCAAGTCTTCCGTAGTAGGCTCAACCAATACGGCAGCGGCTCCGTCTCCAAAAATCGGACAAGTCGCACGGTCTGTATAATCGACCATTGAAGACATTTTGTCAGCACCGATAACAATAATCTTCTTGTAACGCCCGCTCTCAATCAAAGCGGAAGCCGTATCCATAGCGAAAAGGAATCCGCTGCAGGCTGCCTGCAAGTCGTATGCAAAAGCATTCGTCAACCCCAACTTGCCAATGACAATAGAAGCCACAGAGGGGAAATGATAATCCGGAGTAGAAGTAGAAACAATCACGCAATCAATGTCTTCAGGATTTACTCCTGTTTTATGCAATAACTGTTTCGCTGCCTTACGGGCCATATAGCTCGTACCCAAACCTTCTTCATTTAAAATACGCCTTTCCTTTACGCCGATACGAGTCATAATCCACTCATCGTTTGTATCAACCATTCGCGACAACTCGTCGTTGTTCAAGACATATTCCGGAACGTAACCGCCAATACCGGTGATTACCGCATTTATTTTTTCCATTCTTTATTCTGCTTTCTAAAAAAAGTAGCCGGAGAACAATAGTGCTCTCTGGCTATATCTCCCTCACTAATGATTAAACAGCAGCTTCTTTCACGATAGCCACCTTACCTCTGTAATAGCCACAAGTGGGGCAAACAGTATGATAAATGTGGAATGCGCCGCAATTCGGGCAAACTGCCAACGTAGGCGCTACGGCCTTATCATGAGTTCTTCTCTTACGGGTTCTCGTTTTTGACTGTCTTCTTTTAGGATGTGCCATTTTCTTAAGTATTTAATTATTATCCAATATTTTTTTCAATTTATTCCAACGCGGATCTACCGGTTTGCCACTTTCTTCATCCGCGCCCTTCTCTTCCTCGGAACCATCTGGTTTCTCAGACGAAGTCACCAAATGTGCCGCCAATGCCTCCATCATTTCCACATTGCAATGTCCAGGTTCATGCACGTGTGTGAGCGGAACTTCCAGCACAATAAATTCGTAAATAATCCATGCGACATTCAATATGGCATCTTCGTATGGCAGTATCATCATATCCCCTTCGTCCGCATACTCATCCCCTAACTTTACGGTAAGCATACGTTCCGTCTCTATCTCCACGTCCATATCGTCAAGACACCGATCGCACGGCACATGTACCGTTCCTTTAATATGAAAGGTAAAAACATAAGCTCCCCCGCTTTCTCTTATCTTCAGGTCTGCGTCTGCCTTACCGCTCCTCACTAAAGTCCCTTCCACAGCTTCAAAGAATGCATCATCCAATGCAAACTGATATTCAGCGACATCAGTCCGCATGTTCTTCAAATCAATCTTATAACTGTCAAGTACATCCATTTGGGCTGCAAATTTACAAAAAATAAGCGATGGCGCACAATAAAAAGCACAAAAAACGTTCTTTTTAATACTTTTTCAACTCCACCCTAAAGGTTGTCCCCACACCGATTTCCGAACGTTTCACAAAAATACGTCCTTTGTGATATTCTTCCACGATGCGTTTGGCTAAGGACAAGCCCAGCCCCCAACCTCTTTTCTTGGTTGTAAAACCGGGACTGAAGACCGTCTGGAAATGATTTTTCGAGATACCCTTACCGGTATCCGCGACTTCAACAACCACTTTCCCCGCGTCTTCAAAAGCTGTTACCGTGATACATCCTTGTCCTCCCATCGCATCTATCGCATTCTTACAAAGATTCTCTATCACCCACTCGAAAAGCGGAGCACACATATAAGCCTTCAACGGATATTCCGGCAACAGGCAACGGATAGACACTTTATTGGATGTACGGCGGGAGATATAATCTATCACGTGTTCAAGCACTGTGGCCAACAATTCCTCACGGGGTTCCGGCAAAGAGCCGATTTTAGAAAAACGTTCGGCTATCATCTCCAATCGTTTCACATCTTTGTCCATCTCCGGGATAAGCTCATCATGGGGATAAGTCTCTTTTAAAATCTCAACCCATGCCATTAACGAAGAAATCGGGGTACCTAACTGATGGGCTGTCTCCTTGGACAAACCCACCCAGACTTTATTCTGCTCTGCCTTTTTGGAACTCAACAAAGCGAAAATAGCCACTACGACAAAAATAAGAACTACACCCAATTGTATATAAGGATAGGAAGACAGCCGTTTCAACATAATGGAATCGTCATAACAGATTTCCATAAAATCACCATCAGCACCTTGAGAAGCACCTTCATTCAGATAAATACGAATCACCCGGCCTCCTTGCCGCATGTCTTCCGCCATTTGCTTTACCTCTCTCGTACTGTCGGCTGCATTACTTGCTTTCAATGACAAATTCCGATAGCTATGTATTTCTCCTGATTTATATTGCACGATGACCGGAATGGTATTATTTCCATTCAAAACTTTCAAAACCAAGGTGACATCGGTGTTTTCATCCGCATTGTTCAGCGTTCGCATGGCTTCTGCCCATACTTCCATGTTTTGGTGTTCACCCAAAGCCAAATCACGTACTAAATAGTTGGATATAATGAGAGACCCCACGGCTATCACGATGGCCATGACTACTAACAAAAACTTAACCTGCCTTATCCGGTCATACCACTGCATAACATTTAACTTCTTATACTCCTTTCCCCAAAACGGGCAATCCTCTTTTTTATTGCATCATTGACGCCATTCTATCATCGAAAAAGCGGATGCGCCGCTACTCGACACATCCGCTCGTTTATCCCCAAAAATGTTCAAACCGGGGAGACTACTTGATTAAGACACCTTTTCCGTTAATGATATAAAGTCCTTTCTTCAACGTTTTGAGAGTCTCTCGATCCGCAGCCTTCTTCACCAGCAGACCGCTTACGGTATAGACATCCACCCTCTGTCCTTTGGCAAGGAGCGCATCAATACTCTGCCCCTCTACAACAGTAAAGTCATATCGCAGTTCCGGAGCATTGTCGAGGACATTGTTACCCCAGCTATCCGAAGCCTGTTGTATCTTCATAGCCGGTACGACCAAAGTATATGAACCTTTGGCGGTAACTTCTTCTGTCAGTTCTATCTTGATTTCATTGTATTCGTCTCCCATATCCAAAGTGGCACTTACCTTTTCCTGCGTATCTTTATTGATAAGGTAAGCTTCTTCTTGAGAGTCTACATTGGTCACGGCAAAGGTCTCTTTCTGGAATTGCAATACGAAACTCTTCAAAGAGTTTACCTCGCCTTCTGCCGGAGTAATACCCGTAGGCTGGTAGTTTGTAGTCTCAACCTTTTTACCCGTGACTCTATAAGTCAAGTTTACAGACACATTCCAATCTCCCTGAGCATTCAAAACTACCTTCTCCGGCACGACAAGCGTGTACATGCCTGCATCTACGACCTCTCTTTCCAGCGTAATCAGGATTTGGTTTTCCTGCCCTTCACCTTCTACGGCCGAAACAGTAGCGAAAATCTGTCCGGACAAGCGACTCATCAAATACACAGCCGGAGCATCTTCTGACGTATTAATCGTAACGGGTTGGTCGAATGCCAACGTGAAAGTAGATACCGTTTCAACTTCATCCTCGGAAGCCGGTTCTACACCGATTACTTCAATGACAGGACCTGCCTGATGTTCTACGATTGTATATTCGTAACGCACTTCTTTATTCTGCGGACCGGAAAGAACAAAACCCTCCCAATCCTCTTTATTATCCGGACAGCTATACAAACCTTGCGGAATAACCAACTCATAAGTTCCAGAAGCTGTAATAGGTTCCCACTTTTCAGTTGCAAACATCAGCATGATTGTGTTATAGCCTTCACCATAATCAACACCTGATACTTCAATCTTTTCCTTTGTCTCTTTGTTCAACAAATAGGGCATTTCACAATTCAATGTTTCTATATATCCCTCATCATCATACTGTGCATTAATCACTGCATATTGTCCGGAAGCTGTGATTTCGATATAACCGATTTCATCCAAGCCCTCACTTTCCGGAGCCGGAGCGAGAGCTTCCGGAACTTCTGTATGAATAGCCTTGCCTGTGTATTCCAAACGGAAGTTATCGGCCTTGAACCAATTTGAGGAAGCTACCTTGACTAATAATTCACCATTAACGACTTCCACACCGTCTACCGAAACATCCACGCCCGTAGCCTTGTCTATTGCAGCGACATTGGCCGTTTTCACACCGGCAGTCAAAGTTAGTGTCGTACCTGCATCAGCAGCAACCAACGCAGTCAGTTTATACACACCATCACGCAGGCCGGTTACCGTCTGCTGTACATGCATATTACTTGTTCCCCATGTATTGAACACGTAATCACCATGCGCATTGGTGATATTATAAGTTCCATTTGAATTTTCCTTCACGCCGGTATCCCCACCGTTGGCAGCGGTCCAAGGTGACAACTCTCCCGTTTCAAACGAAGGATTCTCAATCATGAAAGTATAGTCGAAAGTCTTGCCATTACCTGGGTAAGCCACCAACACGAAAGTCTTGGTAGCTTCTGCCAATTCTGTGCCGATAACCTGAATGGTTTCCAAAGTCACAGCTTCTTCCAAATCGGTATTCGCTTTGGTATATGCGGCGGTGTAGTTTGTTTTGTCTTCAGGGTTATCCACAGTGGCATACATAGCAGACATCATGGCATCTTTGATTTGCTGACCAATTTTGGCATACGCCTCCGTGATTTCAGACAAAGAATTAGTCATGGCTATCACCTTGCTACAAGCATCAGTCAACGCGATGGCATCATCGTCTACGGTCCCGGTTGCCGCCATAAGCTCTTCTACTTTTGCTTTCATGGCCTTACCAATCTTCCTATCAGCCACTGCGACATCAAAGGCAGCCTGCAAAGCCGTACGTGCCTCTTCAAGAGAAACCTTCAATTTATCAATACCCAACAAGCCGATATACGACAACTTGATATTTGTTATTCCAATCCAATCAGCCTTCTCTATCATTTCCAAGCCAAAAGTCAACGAACCATCAGTAACTTCAATGTTTTCCAATACCGGATTGGTATAAAGACCACCGGCATCCTGCAAAGCCACTGTTTGACCGTTTGCTGTGAAATTCACAGTAGCACCGTTATTCTTGAATGCATAAGCAGAAAGCTTATAGATTCCTGTCGGCAAATTATTCTTAGTATATATCAATGTTCCGGTAAATACCGCACCATTATTCCATGCTTCAATATAGCCTGGCTTAATCAAGCCTAATGCCTCATTATTTTTATTGGAAGCACCATTATACTGATAGTTCTTATTAAAACCGGTAAACTCATTCACCCAGCCGTTCGTACTGTTGCCAATACCCTCAATAAAGATTGTGTAATCAAAAAATTCGCCTTGATTAGGAACAGCATTCAAAATATATTCAATGTATGCATTTTCGCAAACTGTCTTTACTCCAGCAAAATCCTCAGGAGTAACAGCAGACTCCAGACCGGAAGTCTTCAAAGCCTCTTTGAATGCATCTGCGACACCAGCCCTTTTCTCTGTGGAGATAGATATTACGTTTTCGCAGAAAACCAAATATTCTTCGATTTCCTTGAGCTTAGGCAACACTTCCTCCACTTCGGTTTTGGTAGTTCTCATCATGGATATGGCAGAATTCAACTCTTCATCAGAACCCACCATATTTTCTGTTTCAGTCAAGGTCGCATTCACCTTTTCCATCAAGCCTGCATTCAAGCCTTCAGTTTGCAAACTTTTCAAAGATTCACGAACTAACTTATACTCATCTAATATTGTCATCTCACGATACAGTTTCATCTCACCTATCAACATCCACGACTGCTGCAAATCGAAGGTACATTCAAAACCCACCGTTATGGTTTTATCTTCGGAAAGAGTAAACTCCAATGTGCTCTGATAAAGATTCTTATTATAGAACGCATCTGCTGCCTGAGGAAAATTATCGGGATAGGGATCCAAACCGGAAACACTACCCAAAGTAGGAATTACAGCACTTTCTTCTCCTGCAATCATTTTGCCAAGAGATTTTGACGGTTCCACATCGAACTTTAATCCCTGACGGAAAAAAGCATACCCCGTCATACGATACTTACCAGCCGGCAGAGTTATGTCCTGCTTGGCACTACCAACCGTACTTTCCAAAGCTCCCCAACCGGCATAAAAACCATACACATTATACCCCTCTGAAGGCCCGTTATCGGTACAACCCACTAAAGTCCAGTCTGTCTGCTGGTCCTTGTCAATGCCCATAGCGGCATTCTTGATATAGTCGGACGTGATGTCTTTCCATTCACTCTGCGCCCAACCAACCACAGCGAATAAAACCGCTGTTAAACTTAGTAAAATCCTTTTCATTGTTTTAAGAATTAGGTTAACTAATAAAATTATTCACTCTCAATCCCTCTAAAAAGAGGAATAATGTGCAAATATAACAATAATAATAAAAGAATCAAAAAAGAATAGAAGAAATTCATTTTTTTAATTTAACGTGAGTTCGATATAATTCAACACAAATGCCTCTAATTACACGACAGGAATGAAGAGGTCTTGAATTTCTATATCAACAGAGCGTCAAATGCAGCTCCGGAATCTTTCAATGCGAAAATTAAACGGTTCAGGGCACAACTTAGAGGAGTGGTTGATATACCGTTTTTCTTGTATTGGCTAACAATAGCCCACATGGGTTTACGGCTGCTCCTGAAAAATACAAAGGAAGAGAAAAACAGAATCCCACTAATGAAGCAACAAGCCCCCACAGACACATACAAACGAAAACTCCCTATCTGGCTTGCAAGTAATTCATTTTTTAATCACTCCCTTACCAAGGGACAAAC
>PPYF01103484.1_pt1 | contig 11231 bp, 12 predicted proteins | sample 1559871 | NCBI WGS metagenome assembly PPYF01 (sample SAMN08240021, study PRJNA423297) | Human gut metagenome, whole genome shotgun sequencing project. | reverse complement strand
AGTCTATTATTTGTATAATAGACTATATGGTTTATTTTATTGGAGGGATTATTTTGAAACAAAGTGAAAAAACAAAACGAACAAAAGAAAAAATTATGGCGGCTGCAATGGAAGAATTTGGAACAAAAAACTATGATGCGGCATCGCTCAATACGATGTGCATTGAAAATCAGATTTCAAAAGGTTTGATTTATCACAACTTTAAGAATAAAGATGAGCTGTATTTGCAATGTGTCGGGCAGTGTTATGCACAGATGACGGAATATTTACAAAGGACAGAGGGCGATTTTATGGACGTACAAAGTGAATTGCAGGAAATATTACATTCCAGACAAGTATTTTTCGCAGAGAATCCGTATTGCTGCAATATATTCTTTGACAGTATCCTACAGCCTCCGAAGCATCTCCAAGGGGATATCCGGCAGTTGAAAAAGGGATATGACACGTATCTTGCAAAACGGTATCGAAATCTGCTCGGGCGTCTGGAACTGAGAGAAGGAATTTCAGAAGATTTTGCGTTAGAATATTTTATTATGTTTCAGGAAATGTTTAACAGATATTTCCGCGAAAAATCGGATAAAGATAATGAAATAAAATCGGTTATAGAAAATCATGAATCAAAATTAGAACAAATGCTGAATATTATGTTATATGGAATCGCAAAAGAGACAGGAGGAGTGGATACAAAATGTTAATACAAATATTACGTTTATTGATTATGGTAATTCTTGCGTTGGGTATCGGAAAGCTGGTTTCCAAATTAAAATTGCCGTCCATTTTGGGATGGCTGATTACGGGGATGTTTTTCGGACCGCATGCGTTTGCAGTGATGAATCAGGAAACTTTGGATGCAGGCTGGTATCAGATTGTCGTACATGTATTGGAATGTGCAGTCGGTCTTATGATTGGAACGGAACTTGTATGGAACAAAATCAAACGTTCCGGAAAATCGATTGTCATCACAACACTTACGCAGTCACTGGGAACATTTTTTGTTGTCTCGTTGGTATTCGGCGTGATATTCTATTTATCGGATATTCCGGTCTATCTGGCGTTTATTTTTGGAGGAATCGCGTTGGCGACTGCGCCGGCACCGGCATTATCGATCGTCAGAGAGTTTAACACAAAAGGACCGGTTACCGGAACACTGATTCCGATGGCTGCGCTGGATGATATTGTAGGATGTATTGTGTTCTTTACGGCAATTGCAATCGTTGCGGGGAATCTGTCGTCAGGTGAACTTCCGGTGTATATGATTGCCTTGGTTGTGATCCTTCCGTTAATAATAGGAGCGGTGACAGGATTTTTTGCAGGAATGCTATTGAAAAGAGAACAGAATGCATTTGCAACGATGGCTACCTTAATCGGGATGATTTTAGTGACATCGGCTGTTGGATTTGTGTTTAACCATTTCGTGATGCCAAGTCCGGTTTTGAACTTTATGTTGATGGGAATGGCTTTTTCAGCGGCATTTTCCAATATGGTTACAGAGGAGAGACTGGAGCAGATTATGCAGGGATTCAACCCGATTTTAGGAATCGCAATGATTATTGTGATATTGAATCTTGGAGCTCCGTTGGATTATCATTTGATTTTAGGGGCAGGTATGTTTACTGGAATTGCAGTGTCTGTATTAGCAGGACCGGCACCGGACTGTGCGAAAATTATTCAGGGAACAATTGCGGCAGAGGCGGTAATCAATGAAATCATCGCTGTAATTGCAGCTAAAAAAGGATTTGAGTGGGCTGGTGAAATGCAATAATTATAGACTATGAATTAAAACGAGAGGAATGGTGAAGATTATGAAACGATTTTTAGATTGTACGGCGTCAGATTTTGAGAATATGAAGAAGAAAGAACTTCTTGAGGCAATTTCCGCAAGTGAGGGAAGAGTTCTTGTGTGTGAGACAATCGGGATATTACAACCGATGCTGGGGGATGTGACAAACGCAGAATTTGTGGCGTCGATGGGAGCAGATATGATTCTTTTGAATATGTTTGATGTCAATCATCCAGTGATTCAGGGATTGCCAAAGACAGAGGATAGAGAAGTTATTCGAAAAATAAAACAATTGACGGGAAGACCTGTCGGAATTAATTTGGAGCCATTGGAACAGGGAAAAGAAAGCAGTGTTGAGACAAATGAGATGTGGAAACTTTCCGGCGGACGTGTAGCGACTCTTGAAAATGCAAAAACAGCAGTGGAAATGGGCGTGGATTTCATTGTGCTAACCGGAAATCCGGGAATTGGGGTCACAAATGCGGCGATTACGGATACCTTGAAGCTTTACAGAGAGCATCTGGGAGAACAGGTGGTGCTGATTGCCGGGAAAATGCATGCGTCCGGAATTTTATCTGAGTGTGGAGAACATATTTTTACGGAAGCAGATGTACGTGCTTTCGCAGAGGCAGGAGCCGATATTATCTTGCTTCCGGCGCCTGGAACGGTGCCGGGGATTACGATGGAATATGTGAGGAGTTTAGTAGTGTGCGCACACAGTCTTGGAAAGATGACACTGACAGCAATCGGAACCTCTCAGGAGGGAGCGGACACAGATACGATAAAAGAAATTGCGTTAATGTGTAAAATGACAGGAACAGATCTGCATCATCTTGGAGATGCGGGATATGGCGGAATGGCTTTGCCTGAAAATATTTTGGAATACGGAAAGGTTATCCGTGGAATCCGCCATACCTATCACCGTATGGCCGTTTCCATCCGAAGATAGAGGGAAATAAAAATGAATGAAAAAATTGTCAGGAGATACGAATGATAAAGAAAATTAGATTTTTGATAGTAGGAATAGTAATGTTGTTGGTAATTGTTCTGCTTATCAGTAAACCACGTGAAAGTGAAGCGGAATCCCTTTTGTCTTATGCAAAGATTATCGTAGAAGGAGAAGAGATAGAAACAAAGCAATATAACGAGATAAAAACATATCTCCAGTCTTCAGAAAAAAACAGTCAGCATGATTTTCTGGCAGGTGTAACAGCTTATGCAAAGGGGGATTATCGGACGGCGGTGAAAGAGTTTACTTCAGCGGCGGAAAAAATTCAAGAACAAGACGATGATTTTATCAAAATCTATACATACGTTCTACTGAATGAATCGCTTCAATATGATGAAGGAGAAACAGAAGATTTCGCAGAAAACAGTCGAAAAGCGTTACATTATATGGCGCAATCAAAAGAGTATAGAAATAACGTTGATCTATGCTGGAGAATCGCGTCCATATTTTTGGAAAACCAGGAGGATAACAAGCAAGGTGCCAGACTTTTAGAAGAGTATGTGACAAATGTGAAGGGACTGAAAGCTGAAAGTAAGGTTAGGCTGTATGGAAACATTGGGCAATTATATTCGATAGAAGGGGATTATTCCGCTGCTTTACAATATTGTTGGCGTGGCCTTGAGTTCTTGGAATCCTCTCCTCTGATTCCGAATCATTCCAAATACATGTCAAAATTTTTGCAGTGCTTGGAGATAATGCTTATGGATTGGAACAGTATCAAGCAGCAATCGAATATTATGAGCAATCTTTGGAGATTTTCCGAAAAAGAGAGGATGATCACTTGGTGGCAGATGCCAGTCTTGCTTTGGTCAATGAAGGAACCGCATATCTTGAGCTGGGACAGCATAAAAAAGTGCTTTCTGTGCTGGAGGAGTTAGATGAATTGATACCTAAATTACCAGAAGCACAGAAAGATGATATCCAAATTCTGCGGGGAAATCTAAGAGCACAGCTGTATATGGATGAGGGCAATCTTGAACAGGCAGAGTATGAAATGGAAACTGCAAAGGAGTTGCTGAACACAGATGATGTGGAATATTCTTTGAATAAGGATGTGTATTTAGATTATTCCTATGCAAGATGGTATAAGGAACAGGGAAGATTTGATGAAGCATTGGAGTTGTATCAGCAGATTGTCAGACGTTCAGCAGATGCAGGGCTTGGACTCGAAAAAAATGCTTATTCTGATATGACAGATATTTATATGCAGGAAAATAATACGGATGCATATATCGCAACCCGTGAACAATATGTGAAAGTGATTGAACTTAAAAATCAGCAGTTAAGTACTGATTATATAGAATATTCGGAAAAAATTCATCAATATTATTCTTTGACGGAACAGCATCAAATCAGAAAAATCATCATTACAGTTATAAGTGTCATAGGAATTATTATATTAGCTGATATTGTATTTTTACTGATAAAATGGCGAAAAAAGAGCTACACCGATCACATGAGCAGATTGTATAACCGTGAGTATTTGACAGGGTATATGAAAAAGAATAAAAAGAAACTGGCAGGCAAGCCGTTGTCTCTGCTTATGATTGATATTGATTATTTCAAACAGTACAACGATTATTATGGACATGTGCAAGGAGACAAAGGGATTAAAGCGCTTGCAGAGATTCTGTCGGAGTCTGTTCGGAAAAAAGATTTGGTTATACGATATGGCGGGGAAGAGATGCTTGTGATTCTTCAGGAAACAACAGCAGACTGTGCCAAGGATATAGCAGAGCGAGTCAGAAAGAATTTGGCGGATAAACATATTTCTCATGAGAAGTCAGAGGTGTCTGATCGATTGACGGTCAGTATGGGAATATATACGGTTTATTATAATGGCGAAGATATCTTTGAACTGATAGAAAAGGCAGATGAACTATTATATCAGGCAAAACGAAAAGGGAGAGATTGCTACGTATGTGGCTAAAAGGAGTTTTGAATCATTCAAAAAGCGGTCAATGAAAGACCGCTTTTTCTATCTCCTTCTCAGTCTGTGAATGATATTTTTTATTCCCACAGCAACAAATGTAAAAAATCCACTTAATAGGCATAAAAAGCCAATAGGAATTAAGAAAAAGTTTTCATGCAAAATTCCCTGTGCATCAATATATTCAACTGACACAGCCTTTAGAAAAATGCAGGCGATTCCAATGCACAATAATATGCCGCCGATTGATATTGAAATTAAGTTGATCTTTGCTCGCCTCGTTTCGTTACCGTCTTTGATTAGTTTTTCTGTTAGATTATTCATCGTATTACCTCCTAATATTAAATCGTCAAGCGAAACAGAAAATAATCTAGACATAGATATAATCAATTCCAGGTCAGGCAAATTTTTATTGTTTTCCCAATTTGAAACAGCTTGTCTTGAAACACCTAATTGTTCAGCCATTTGCTCTTGAGTTAATTTCCTTTCTAAACGCATTTGTTTAATTTGTTTTCCAAAGTCCATTGTAAATTACCTCTTTCTGCTACAAGTTATTTTCTGCTTGCTTGATCTTGAAATCATCATAAGCGAAACCATGCTTTTTTATCAAGCAAGGCGTACTTGCATCCTGATTTTTTAGGGCAAACGATGCTTGCAATCCTTATAAATACTGGGGTTGACAGCTTTATAAAGATTATTATATCATTTTTGCAGTATCTCGGCAATCAGGGTATCTATATACTTCTGCTCAGACACCTTTGTTGACAAGTGTTTGCTTAGTAACTATAATGCAATATGCAACCATAGTTGTTAAGAAACAATCATCAATTCAAACAGTTTCAAAATGTTTGAAGAGAATGGGAGAATTACAGTATGGAGATTAAGAAAATACTACAAAACAAAGCACCGCAAGTTGCTATGAAACATCTTATGTCAGATGAAGTTATGAATCTGATCCATAAAAATATGAAACCAAGAGACACTATAATGGCATATTATCGCTGTGCGATTATGGAAGTTGAGACAAAATTTAAAGTGCTAAATGAACAGTTTTCATTGGAATATGATCGGAATCCAATTGAATCCATAAAATCCAGAACAAAATCGATGGAAAGTCTGGCAAAGAAGATCAGGGATAAGAATATTCCGCTGTCTATAGGTGCGATTGAGGAGAACATCAATGACATTGCAGGAGTAAGAGTGATATGCTCGTTTTGTGAAGATATCTATATGTTGGCAGATTGTTTGCTTAAACAGGATGATATTACGCTTATAGAAATGAAAGATTATATTAAAAATCCTAAACCGAACGGATATCGTTCGTTGCATCTGATTATTTCGGTGCCGATTTTTCTTAAAGATGAGAAGCGGGATATGAAAGTAGAAGTACAGCTTCGAACAATTGCCATGGATTTTTGGGCAAGTCTGGAGCATAAAATCAGATATAAGAAAAATCTTTCAGATGACTTGCAAAGAGAGTTGGCAGAGGAATTATTGTACTGCGCAAATCAAAGTGCGGAATTGGACCTGAAAATGCAGGGGATTCGAAATAAGCTATAGAACATAAAAGTGGGAGACTATCGTATCGAAGGGGGATACGATAATCTCCCATTTCTTATTTAGTACGCAGACTAATCAACTGTAGAAAAGCAGACTTTTCATAATGAAAGATTGCAAGCCCTATAGATTCCATATCTTTAGGATTGATTTCAGTGGTAATAGCAACGATTGTGTTTTGAACAGCGCAACCAAGAGAAGCAAGGAAGTGTTCAAATTTTTTGTTAACAACAATAACACAATTCTTTTTTGTATAAGGTGTCCAATTCTTGGGCATTAACAAGAATAGACGAGACGGTAATACTCTGTGTAGAGAAATTTTTGTAAAGAAACAGTTTCATAGATTCAACTTCTGAAATCAAATCGGATACAACAATAACTTCCACGGGAGGAATTGCTTGATGAAGTATCGACTTGATTTGAAGCGATATTGTTACAATATGATTAGCATTTCGTACAAGCGTTTCTAAAATATCATGCTCTTTTGCGGTAAGCGATAAAACTTCATCATTCTTTATAACCTGTGCATTAGCTAAATTAATTTTACAATCATGTAATTCTATAAGAGGGCTGTATTCCTTATAACATCTACGTAATACAGCATTTAGACGGAATATAAGTTCTTTTGGCATAAATGGTTTCGTTATGTAATCGTCAGCTCCCAACCTAGAGCCTGAATATTTATCTTGTATATCATCTTTTGCAGTCAAAAATATCACTGGAATATTGGTGAAACTTCTTAGTGCGTCCATAAGTTCAAAACCGTTCCCGTCCGGAAGCATAACATCTAATATAGCTATATCTGGTTTTTCCTGTTGACAGATTTCCAAAGCTGATTTTACACAATCGGCGGTAATAATATTAAAAAAGTTTTCATCTTCTAATATGGTAATAAGCATACTTCTTAAATTTTCTTCATCATCAACTATCAATATTTTTTTTGATTTTAAATGTGTATCATTCATTTGTTTGTCACGCTTTCTTTATATTTTTCTTTATCCTATTATAACATTCTGAAAAAAGTTGAACAGTCATTTTCGCATTTGTAAGGTAAATGTAAGGTAGAGAGAATGTTATTGTTATAGTGGTTATGTTGTATCAGACGCCTTACATACCGTCACAACGACAGGTACAGGAAGTACAATATCATTATTTCCGTTTATACCATGTGCTGTAATTGTATCAGCATTTGCACTATTTGTTTCTATTAAATGCTTTGGAAGAAAAGAAATGAGGTAATATAAAATGGAAAAAATAATAAAAATATTAGCACTCAAACCTTGACAGTGCTAATTATAAGTGTTATAAAATAAATAGAACAAAGGAAGAGGAACAAAAAGAAGTTCCGAAATCCAATGCTCCAAACCAATAAACAATATGTTTTTGAAAGGAGACATGACTTATGTTAAGACCTAGTATTTTTAATGATAATTTATTTGATGATTTCTTTGAATTCCCATTCTTTGATGATCGGGCAGAGAGAAAATTATATGGACACAATGCGAAAAACATTATGAAGACAGACATCAAAGAACACAAAGACGGATATGAGCTTGAGATTGATCTTCCGGGATTTCATAAAGATGAGATTCAGGCTGAGTTAAAAGATGGATATTTGGCTATTAGCGCAGCAAAACAGTTGAATCAGGATGAAAAGGAAAAAGAATCCGGAAAATATATTCGTCGTGAACGCTACAGCGGATCTTGCCAGAGAAGTTTCTATGTGGGGGACGAGATTACACAGGAAGACATCAAAGCGGAATTCAAACACGGTATTTTGAAACTGTTTGTTCCAAAGAAAGAAGCAAAGCCGGAAGTAGAGCAAAGAAAATTTGTATCAATTGAAGGCGAATAAAATAGGTGTGCAAGCAAAGTAACTGATTGAAACCCTGGGGAGTAATTCCCGGGGTATTCTTAATATGGGAGGTGATGATTGTGGAAACAAAACGTGATTATTATGAGGTTCTTGGAGTCAGCCGAGAGGCAGAAGAAGGGGCTATTAAGAAGGCATATCGAAAGCTGGCAAAAAAATATCATCCGGATACGAATGCAGGAAATGCTCAGGCAGAGCAGAAATTTAAAGAGATTACAGAAGCATATACGGTTTTGAGTGATCCCAAAAAACGAAAACTATATGATCAGTTTGGTCATGCGGCGTTTGATGGAAGTTGTCCGCAGGAAGGCGCATATTACAGAAATACCGGAAATGGAGGTTATCGGGAATATCATTTCGAAGGTGGTGACATGGACGATATTTTCGGAGATATTTTTGGTGATATGTTTCATGGAAAGAGTAGTGGAGGATTTGGAAAGCGTGGATTTGGCGGTCGAGAATTTTCCGGCAGAGGGTCTGATGTGGAAGCAGATGTCGCTGTAAGTTTTGACGAAGCTGTTTTCGGAGGGGATAAAGTCATTCATTTAAGATGTCAGGATGGAAATGTACAATCACTTCAGGTTCACATTCCGGCAGGAATTGAGACAGGAAAGACAATCCGCTTGAGAGGAAAAGGCAATCCGGGAATCAACGGTGGAGGAAGTGGAGACTTATTACTTCGTGTCACGGTAGGAGAAAAGCCGGGATATGAAAGAAAAGGAAGGGATATCTACACGACGGCTCAGATACCGTATACGACAGCAGTATTTGGAGGAGAAGCCCGTGTAAAAACAATACATGGAGAGGTCATTTGCAAGATTCGAGAAGGAACGCAGTCCGGAAGTAAGATCCGTCTGCGGGGAAAAGGCGTTGTATCCATGAAAAATCCATCTCAGTACGGTGATCAGTATGTAACAGTACAGATTCAGGTGCCAAAGAATTTAAGCGCAGAGGCAAAACAAAAATTAAGAGAATTTGAAAAATTAGCCAGCCAAAGCAGTAATGGGCATGCAGCATAGGGAATGCATAGAAACGGTAATTTTTATTTTTTTAGAAATTACCGTTTTTGTATGTTTATTTTTAATGGGTATGCTATAATGACTGTACGCAAATTTGTAGACAGAGAAAGGAAATGCGTATGGAGAATCAAAAAGAAAAAAGTACAAAAAAGAGAAGGGTGCTGAAATTTGTAGGAAAGCATCTTACAAAAAATGTAGTTATCGTTCTTGCAGTGGTTTTGGTAATCGCACTTGGGGCAATTGGACTGCGCAGTGTAATCACATCGGAGAGCAAGACTACGAAAATAGGATTTGAAAATATTGGGGAATTGGCGACACAATCCGCATATTGCACAGAAGTAAATGTGACCGATGACTGGAGAAAGCTGTTCGGAATCAAAATACCATTTACTCAGAGTAAATATATTTATAGCTACGATTTTGTGATCAAGGCAGGGTATGATTTTAAAGATATCAAGTGGAGTGAAAAAGGTGAGAAGATTGAAGTGACGCTCCCGGAGGTGAAAGTCTTGAGCAATGAGATTGATTTGGATTCTTTTAAAGTGTACCATGAAGAAGAGAGCATTTTCAGCCCGATTACCTTAGATGAAAGCAACGAAGCATTGGAGAATCTGAAAAAGACAGCGCAGGACGATGCCATTGCAAATGGATTGTTTGAGAATGCGAGAAGTAATGCAGAGACAATTTTGACAGGATTTTTTGGAAATGTCTATGATTTGGATAAATATGAGATTGTCTTTCAGGATAAATAAAAAGGAGGAACGGCAGGATGAAGAAAAAGTTATTATATGCGTTAGGGCTTGTTGCGGCTGCGATTGTGCTGTTTTACTTTATATTATATCTGACAGCATAACATTAAGGCATGTATAAAACACCTCGCGGGACCAGTCTTGATTGGTGGCGAGGTGCTTTTTTAGTTCCTGATTTTGAAATTTGCTTAGTCGTATTTGTTCATCCATTTGATGAGTTCTACACAGTAGTCATCATGTCTGTCTACGAAGCAGGTATGTCTCGCACGTTCCCAAAGAATCCATTTGGAGTTTGGAATTCCGTCTGCCATTGTTTTGGCAACGAGAGGAGAGCAAAGATCGGAGATACCGCTGCAGATCAGCGAAGGGATCTTGATCTCACCAAGTCTGTCAATGTACTCGAAGTCCTTGAGAGTGCCTGTAGGTGCAAACTCGTTTGGTCCCCATCCTTCAACATAAGATTCAGAACCGGATTTTTTAGGTCTTTTACAACACTCAGGAGCATCCTCACCTAGCCAATAGTTGCAGTATCTGTCCATATATTCAGCAACGGCCGCATCGTAAGCTTCTCCTGTGAAATCACCGGTTTCGAGTGCATGATTGATCGCGTCCTGCATATCCTGTGGCATCATCTTGATGCGGCGAAGACCTTCCCGCTCCCAAAGAGAGCTGCTTGGGTGACCGCTGGAAATGATGAAACTTTTAATGCCCTGTGGTTTGTAATCGATTGCATAAGCAATCTGCATCATGCCGCCCCAGGATTGTCCGATAATATGACACTCATCCAATCCAAGATGTTTTCTTAAAGCATCAAGTTCGTCTAACCAAACTTTTTGATTCCAAAGTTCTGAATGTCCGTCGAGGTATGAGTTCCCACAGCCGATTTGGTCATACATAACGATCATACGGTCATCGTCGTCAGCGACGTTATCTAATACCTCATAATAATTGTGAGTAGAACCCGGTCCGCCGTGGAGGCAGATCAAAGGTGCTTTTCCATTGTTTTTTCTTTCACCGACTATTCTATAATATGTCTGATAGCCAAGGTATGGCATATAGCCTTCTGTAATTTTTGCCATGATGTTCCCCTTTCTGTTTTGTTTATTAAGAAAGTCCATTATAATATATTTTGTGGGAAGATGGCAATTGTATTTCAGTTCTTTTTGAGGTCACACAGAGTATCTGCATCATGCAAAGCAAATTTTTGATACGGGACTTGAAATGGATTTATTGCAGTGTAAATGTCAATATAAAAATGCTCAAAAAGTGGAAAATAAAAATGTACATTTTCCAAGAGCTATTCCTCGACTTGAG
>PPYF01066443.1_pt1 | contig 11234 bp, 12 predicted proteins | sample 1559871 | NCBI WGS metagenome assembly PPYF01 (sample SAMN08240021, study PRJNA423297) | Human gut metagenome, whole genome shotgun sequencing project. | reverse complement strand
TGTCGCCCCTTCACGGGGGCGTGGATTGAAACACTCAATGGGTATGACAAAAATCCTCGCAAGAACGTCGCCCCTTCACGGGGGCGTGGATTGAAACATATTGATTTGAACGCCCGCATCGCCGCCATGTGTCGCCCCTTCACGGGGGCGTGGATTGAAACGCGCAACAGGATAAATGGAAGCAGCAAGAACTCGCGTCGCCCCTTCACGGGGGCGTGGATTGAAACAATTTAAACAGAGCGAGGATGCCATGAAACGAGCGTCGCCCCTTCACGGGGGCGTGGATTGAAACCCTTTGGCGTGGCTGGCATGCCTCCGGGGCCGCAGTCGCCCCTTCACGGGGGCGTGGATTGAAACGTCCAATCCTGGGCAAGACTTTGAGCCGTGTAGGTCGCCCCTTCACGGGGGCGTGGATTGAAACAGGCTGGTGAACTGATGCAAATAGCGCACAACCCGTCGCCCCTTCACGGGGGCGTGGATTGAAACTACTCCAGATCAGGCCGCAGCGTTCCAGTATGCGTCGCCCCTTCACGGGGGCGTGGATTGAAACAATGCCAGATGCGCCAATCAATCTCTCTGTCGCGTCGCCCCTTCACGGGGGCGTGGATTGAAACTATGCGGATATTGGCAGGCAGGACACGCCCCACGGTCGCCCCTTCACGGGGGCGTGGATTGAAACCGCGTCGGCAAGAGGCCCAGGCATGAGCCTGCTGGTCGCCCCTTCACGGGGGCGTGGATTGAAACCTTGAGGGGCTTGCCTATGTACTCTCCATCTTCGGTCGCCCCTTCACGGGGGCGTGGATTGAAACACCAAGGGGAGCGGTTGTGACTGGACGCTAGGTGGGTCGCCCCTTCACGGGGGCGTGGATTGAAACGTATACTGCGCCTGCTCGACGCCCTGGAAGCCGGTCGCCCCTTCACGGGGGCGTGGATTGAAACATCCTGCCAAAGCCGTGCCCAGAGCAGCATGCGCGGGTCGCCCCTTCACGGGGGCGTGGATTGAAACACGAAGGGCCAAACACACGAGCGGATTTGTCCGGGTCGCCCCTTCACGGGGGCGTGGATTGAAACGCAATAAATTGTCGGTGCGTAGCCGAATCAAAAAGTCGCCCCTTCACGGGGGCGTGGATTGAAACAGGTCCTTAGACCGAACCTTCCAACCTTCCCAGCGTCGCCCCTTCACGGGGGCGTGGATTGAAACATCACCCAATTGACCATGTTTTTACGGCGGACGGCGTCGCCCCTTCACGGGGGCGTGGATTGAAACCTGTTGACATCAATCGACTTCGTAAAGACGTCGAGTCGCCCCTTCACGGGGGCGTGGATTGAAACCAGGTATGGCCGATTCCGTGCCGGGCAAAATGCGTCGCCCCTTCACGGGGGCGTGGATTGAAACCAGCAGCCGCGTAATGGTAAGGATGGGCTGCTCTTGTCGCCCCTTCACGGGGGCGTGGATTGAAACACCGCCACGATTGAACTCCGTCAGCAGGCCGAAGTCGCCCCTTCACGGGGGCGTGGATTGAAACCACTCGTGGGTGATGCTGTCCAACACCAGTGTGGGTCGCCCCTTCACGGGGGCGTGGATTGAAACCACTCGTGGGTGATGCTGTCCAACACCAGTGTGGTAGTCGCCCCTTCACGGGGGCGTGGATTGAAACTTATGGTCTTGCTGCTCCGTCAACGCACCGACAGTCGCCCCTTCACGGGGGCGTGGATTGAAACTTAAAGCCGCGCATGACATGCTGAAGAACAGTCGCAGTCGCCCCTTCACGGGGGCGTGGATTGAAACCCATTCTCCCCCAGAGAAGCACAAAAGCCCGCCTAGTCGCCCCTTCACGGGGGCGTGGATTGAAACCCATAGTAGTGTATCTCTCCCGTCTGTGTTATGCGTCGCCCCTTCACGGGGGCGTGGATTGAAACCTTGATGATCTGGTGAACGTGGCCGCCGATGACGGTCGCCCCTTCACGGGGGCGTGGATTGAAACAGGGATCATGCTTTCGCCGCTGGCAATTACGGCAAAGTCGCCCCTTCACGGGGGCGTGGATTGAAACCGCAAACAGTATCATGTGCTACGGCAGCTTCTTGTCGCCCCTTCACGGGGGCGTGGATTGAAACTGTCGAATACTCCTGCTTGACTAAAACTGGTGATAGTCGCCCCTTCACGGGGGCGTGGATTGAAACCTCATTGAGGATTGAGGCCGCGTGTACCGCGTCAGTCGCCCCTTCACGGGGGCGTGGATTGAAACATGTAATTTGCATAACTTATCAATAAAAACGGCGGTCGCCCCTTCACGGGGGCGTGGATTGAAACAAGGCCTATCTGGCCTTCTGCGCCATAGTCGCGCAGGGTCGCCCCTTCACGGGGGCGTGGATTGAAACGATCGTTCATCCTTTACACCGCCTGGCCCTGACCGTCGCCCCTTCACGGGGGCGTGGATTGAAACAGCCGATACAGGCTAAATAAAGCCAAAAGAAAAAGGTCGCCCCTTCACGGGGGCGTGGATTGAAACATTTTAACTTCCGCCATTCCCACGGCGGTATAGGGTCGCCCCTTCACGGGGGCGTGGATTGAAACATGTGACCTCGTGAGTTTCAATCTTGGTACGCCAGTCGCCCCTTCACGGGGGCGTGGATTGAAACTCCCAAACAGGCAAGCAGCGGTCATTGTGGTCACGGTCGCCCCTTCACGGGGGCGTGGATTGAAACGATTTCTGACTTGCCAAGCACTACAAAAACAGGGTGTCGCCCCTTCACGGGGGCGTGGATTGAAACTTGACGCGCATGCTCTGGCCAGGCTTTGCCCCTGAGTCGCCCCTTCACGGGGGCGTGGATTGAAACAAGGGCGCGGTAGGCAAGCAGGAAAAATACTCGCGTCGCCCCTTCACGGGGGCGTGGATTGAAACTCTGGCTGGTGCTCGGCTGCATCGAAAACAGCGGTCGCCCCTTCACGGGGGCGTGGATTGAAACAACCAGCCTATGCTTGAAAAGGTGCTTGTCCTGAGTCGCCCCTTCACGGGGGCGTGGATTGAAACGTCGCCCCTATTGGTGCTGTCGGCATACCTGCAAAAGTCGCCCCTTCACGGGGGCGTGGATTGAAACAACAGAATCAATAGAAATATACAATTTTGCTTTTGTCGCCCCTTCACGGGGGCGTGGATTGAAACCCAAGGCGAAGGGTGAACGGGGCGGCAAGCTCACACGTCGCCCCTTCACGGGGGCGTGGATTGAAACGCAAAAACAAGAGCAATGGCCTGAATGACACCCGTCGCCCCTTCACGGGGGCGTGGATTGAAACTTCCCCCCGCCGTGGGGGGTGTAAGATGTGGCGGTCGCCCCTTCACGGGGGCGTGGATTGAAACTTGCAAGCGCTTGAGGGCAGACTGTCCGGCATGGTCGCCCCTTCACGGGGGCGTGGATTGAAACAAGGTCGGCGGGGAAGTACCGCCGACGGCTGCGGTCGCCCCTTCACGGGGGCGTGGATTGAAACCCCGCCCAAGGCAGGGGTGGCAGGTCATCAAGTGTCGCCCCTTCACGGGGGCGTGGATTGAAACCCGCATGATGCCCACCGGCACCGCGTTTGTCCCGGTCGCCCCTTCACGGGGGCGTGGATTGAAACCACAACGTATGGAAGCTGGTCCTGAATCTTCGGGCGTCGCCCCTTCACGGGGGCGTGGATTGAAACAAAATATGAAATTATTTTCCTGGATGGCAGCACGGTGTCGCCCCTTCACGGGGGCGTGGATTGAAACTTGGGTAAAATAAAAAGGAGACACGTCATGATAGTCGCCCCTTCACGGGGGCGTGGATTGAAACGTAATAAACTGCCCTTAACGAAACCAATTAAGGAGGTCGCCCCTTCACGGGGGCGTGGATTGAAACCGTCTTTTGCCCGCTGGCGGCGGAGGTGGGGGCGGTCGCCCCTTCACGGGGGCGTGGATTGAAACATCCCCAGTGAGCTTCAAAGCAGCGGACATAGTGTCGCCCCTTCACGGGGGCGTGGATTGAAACTTCGTCATGACTTCAAACGACCTTTCTATCTTGGTCGCCCCTTCACGGGGGCGTGGATTGAAACTCCGTCCTGGCGAAGTGCGTATTGTGCCTGATGGTCGCCCCTTCACGGGGGCGTGGATTGAAACGACCGCATTGACCGCCAATACGACGTGGCGAAATTGTCGCCCCTTCACGGGGGCGTGGATTGAAACGCAACAAGAAAGTTCCGTATACCACTGCCGGCCGTCGCCCCTTCACGGGGGCGTGGATTGAAACGTATAATAGCCCATACATGTCGGCGGTCGATACCGTCGCCCCTTCACGGGGGCGTGGATTGAAACTCTGAATTGGTTCAAGGCGCTGTTGAGCACCAGGTCGCCCCTTCACGGGGGCGTGGATTGAAACACCTACCTTGAGGGTGGGGACTCGGTTATTGGAAGGTCGCCCCTTCACGGGGGCGTGGATTGAAACGTAAAGACGTCGAACTATATAACCAATGGCGCAGCGTCGCCCCTTCACGGGGGCGTGGATTGAAACTAATGACTTCAGAGCCGCGAACAAGGCGTTTTGGCGTCGCCCCTTCACGGGGGCGTGGATTGAAACCCATCTGGTCAACGTATGTGGACTGGGCGAACCCGGTCGCCCCTTCACGGGGGCGTGGATTGAAACGACGTCATCGTGCACTATGAAGTCATTGAGCACAGTCGCCCCTTCACGGGGGCGTGGATTGAAACTCGAACATTACATTAGTATGGCGCTGTGCAATGGTCGCCCCTTCACGGGGGCGTGGATTGAAACTTAGGGCCGTAATGTCCAAAAATTTAGAGGGGATTGTCGCCCCTTCACGGGGGCGTGGATTGAAACAACAATTACATGATGATGGCGCAAGAGGTTCTGGGTCGCCCCTTCACGGGGGCGTGGATTGAAACCTTTTGTCCTTGGATTTGAAACCTGAAGTTCGAGAGTCGCCCCTTCACGGGGGCGTGGATTGAAACCACGGCACCGTAAAATATAACGCTGTCCAGCCCGGTCGCCCCTTCACGGGGGCGTGGATTGAAACAGTAGATTTTAAGCTACTAATGAGCGAGGTTGAGTCGCCCCTTCACGGGGGCGTGGATTGAAACATAAAAAACCAACGCACCTCACTGCCAGGAAATTGTCGCCCCTTCACGGGGGCGTGGATTGAAACATTGCAAAGGTGGTGTACATCCGGGCAACCCATCGTCGCCCCTTCACGGGGGCGTGGATTGAAACGCTTTGCAGAATCCTTGCAGTGCTTAAACGTCTGTCGCCCCTTCACGGGGGCGTGGATTGAAACGGCGAATGCCGAACCTCTTGGCTTGACTGCTCCGGTCGCCCCTTCACGGGGGCGTGGATTGAAACATTTATGTCCATATTAGGCTCCAGAAAGTTAAAATGTCGCCCCTTCACGGGGGCGTGGATTGAAACATTAGCCACGTTAAGGAAGACGGTTCTGTCTGTTGTCGCCCCTTCACGGGGGCGTGGATTGAAACGCCTACTATACGCCCAAGAGCATCGAGGTTTGCCGTCGCCCCTTCACGGGGGCGTGGATTGAAACCCTTGGCAAGCGCTTTGGAATCTATGCCCACCTTTGTCGCCCCTTCACGGGGGCGTGGATTGAAACAAGGCTCGCGTATATTTCTCTCCTGATTGCGAGTTGTCGCCCCTTCACGGGGGCGTGGATTGAAACTTCCGTACTACTATGAGCGGAGCAGTTTACGCCGCGTCGCCCCTTCACGGGGGCGTGGATTGAAACCGTGCAAGGCTCAAAACATGGGCCTGCAGATTTGGTCGCCCCTTCACGGGGGCGTGGATTGAAACCGCCCGACGACGCCCCACATACTCCGCAAAGCCGGGTCGCCCCTTCACGGGGGCGTGGATTGAAACTCGCATTTTCCGTCAGGGCATTGAGCATGCCCCCGGTCGCCCCTTCACGGGGGCGTGGATTGAAACACGTTCTTTAATCCCTCGCGCCACGTCACGGCTGGGTCGCCCCTTCACGGGGGCGTGGATTGAAACGCCCATGGCACGACAAATCATATGCCATGCATATGGTCGCCCCTTCACGGGGGCGTGGATTGAAACTTTTGGGACGTCAAATCCTGAAGCGCGCGCAACGGGTCGCCCCTTCACGGGGGCGTGGATTGAAACATGTTCGGCGGAACACGGGCCAGCCGTCGAGCAGGGTCGCCCCTTCACGGGGGCGTGGATTGAAACAAACCGCAGCCACGCCGCACCAGTGCCGGAGCTGGGTCGCCCCTTCACGGGGGCGTGGATTGAAACTTCGTCCGTCCCCCACGGACGCCACACCGCCATCGGTCGCCCCTTCACGGGGGCGTGGATTGAAACCCCGATGGACTGATTGCCTACTAGCGCCCCAGGGGGTCGCCCCTTCACGGGGGCGTGGATTGAAACATGCCCATCCGTTGCGCGGCCTTGAGGCGCAGAGGTCGCCCCTTCACGGGGGCGTGGATTGAAACCACCCGGCGCGTCAGGCGTCACAGGCCACAGACGGTCGCCCCTTCACGGGGGCGTGGATTGAAACCACTGACCCGCGACCAGTGGGGGGCGTTGGACGGGTCGCCCCTTCACGGGGGCGTGGATTGAAACACGGCGCACATACAGTTCCGGTAGCGCGGATGGGGGTCGCCCCTTCACGGGGGCGTGGATTGAAACTCTTCCCGGTTCTGCCACGAGAACCACCCTGAAGGTCGCCCCTTCACGGGGGCGTGGATTGAAACCTGCGCGGTCCAGCGGGTTTGCGGTTTCGAGCTCAGGTCGCCCCTTCACGGGGGCGTGGATTGAAACTCAATCAGCAAAGCCACCCCGCTGGTAGGGCCCCAGGTCGCCCCTTCACGGGGGCGTGGATTGAAACAAAAAGGCTGCGGCGGTGTGCGCCGGGACTGGCGTCGCCCCTTCACGGGGGCGTGGATTGAAACTCGCTGCCAGCGTCTTTAAGTTCGCGCTCAAGGTGGTCGCCCCTTCACGGGGGCGTGGATTGAAACTTCATGGGAACAGAATAACACATGTAGTGTTGACAGGTCGCCCCTTCACGGGGGCGTGGATTGAAACCTCGGTTTGGTTAAAAGAAAAGCCCCCAGGAAGGGGGTCGCCCCTTCACGGGGGCGTGGATTGAAACGTTAATTTGGATGTTTATCAGTGTGACACCGACAGGTCGCCCCTTCACGGGGGCGTGGATTGAAACCACATAGACCAGACTGCCCTTGTGCAGATACGCGGGGTCGCCCCTTCACGGGGGCGTGGATTGAAACGCGTATCCTGACGACCTAGATGCGCACCAAAAAGGTCGCCCCTTCACGGGGGCGTGGATTGAAACCGGCACATATTGGCCAACGTAGTTGCGACCAACGGGTCGCCCCTTCACGGGGGCGTGGATTGAAACTCTCGCAGCTGCCTCCGGCGCAACGTGGCGAGGGCGGTCGCCCCTTCACGGGGGCGTGGATTGAAACTTGAAAACAGGTGGAGAAAATCACAGCCTGAGCCTGGGTCGCCCCTTCACGGGGGCGTGGATTGAAACACCAGCCCGCACACCGTCAAGGATTTCATATTTGGTCGCCCCTTCACGGGGGCGTGGATTGAAACTTAAAAAAAATGATTTGGTCGCCATCTTCGTTTCTGGTCGCCCCTTCACGGGGGCGTGGATTGAAACTTCGTCCGTCCCCCACGGACGCCACACCGCCATCAGCCGGTCGCCCCTTCACGGGGGCGTGGATTGAAACTATTTTTGCCCCGGCCTAGTCGTTATTGCAAAATGGTCGCCCCTTCACGGGGGCGTGGATTGAAACGGTTTGCAAGCGCGACAACGGCATCACATGGTCGTGGTCGCCCCTTCACGGGGGCGTGGATTGAAACCATTTTGACGTTACCGATATCCTGCCAACCGTCAGGTCGCCCCTTCACGGGGGCGTGGATTGAAACTACTCCGATAGCGGCCCCGGCTACGACAACGGCCGGTCGCCCCTTCACGGGGGCGTGGATTGAAACTCGGAGGCGGCGGAAGTCTCCGCGCTGGACGCGAGGTCGCCCCTTCACGGGGGCGTGGATTGAAACGAGTCCGTGACCCCGGCAACGCAGGATATCGCGGTCGCCCCTTCACGGGGGCGTGGATTGAAACCCACGGGGAGCAAGCAAAGTGCCAGGCGTCGCGCGGTCGCCCCTTCACGGGGGCGTGGATTGAAACAGCGCCTGTTCGATAAGATTATTTTCCATAATCGGTCGCCCCTTCACGGGGGCGTGGATTGAAACTGTTTGCCCATCAGTACAGCAGCAAGTTTTCTGCGGTCGCCCCTTCACGGGGGCGTGGATTGAAACTGAAAACAGGTGGAGAAAATCACAGCCTGAGCCTGCGGTCGCCCCTTCACGGGGGCGTGGATTGAAACAACTGGCAAACAGCTTGGCCGCGCGCTGGATCAGGGTCGCCCCTTCACGGGGGCGTGGATTGAAACACGCCACATGGCTTACACCCCCCACGGCGGGGGGGGTCGCCCCTTCACGGGGGCGTGGATTGAAACATCTTTTTTGCCGGGATGCGCCAAAGCCCGGCCTGTCGCCCCTTCACGGGGGCGTGGATTGAAACATCCTGGGTCATGTACTTGCCCAAGTCCTCATTGGTCGCCCCTTCACGGGGGCGTGGATTGAACCCCCCCCAAGCCGCGCAGGAACAGCCCGCGCAGAGTCGCCCCTTCACGGGGGCGTGGATTGAAACTGAGTGCCTCACGGAATCCATCACCGGCCTGGGCGTCGCCCCTTCACGGGGGCGTGGATTGAAACTACTGGGACCCCACTGACGACACGCTGGCCGTCAGGTCGCCCCTTCACGGGGGCGTGGATTGAAACGACCCAATACGTTGCGCCAATGGCGTGTGGAAAAAGGTCGCCCCTTCACGGGGGCGTGGATTGAAACAGAACTGTGGATTTACCGTGCCCTGTAGGACCGGGTCGCCCCTTCACGGGGGCGTGGATTGAAACAACCGGCCTCTGATCCGTGACGAGGGCCATGTGGGGTCGCCCCTTCACGGGGGCGTGGATTGAAACTTCTATAGCGTCCGCCCTTATCGTTTCGGCGTCTGGTCGCCCCTTCACGGGGGCGTGGATTGAAACCAGACAACCGGACATCGGCACCGTCAACGCCGCTGTCGCCCCTTCACGGGGGCGTGGATTGAAACTGCGGAACGGTCCCGCACAGACGTCCTTTGATGGCGTCGCCCCTTCACGGGGGCGTGGATTGAAACCGGCTATCTTGACCGGGACTGGCGCAAAGACCCCGTCGCCCCTTCACGGGGGCGTGGATTGAAACAAGAATTGGAGGAAAAGCTGTGAATATGCCTGTTGTCGCCCCTTCACGGGGGCGTGGATTGAAACGTCGATAATGACGCGCCCCTGCTTGGAACGCAGAGTCGCCCCTTCACGGGGGCGTGGATTGAAACTATATTGCTCAGGCCGAAGTCGATCTGGCCATCGGTCGCCCCTTCACGGGGGCGTGGATTGAAACGCCGTCGGCGACCCCCATGACTATGTCGCTATGGGTGTCGCCCCTTCACGGGGGCGTGGATTGAAACAGGAGCGGACCAAGCCGGAGCTGCTGGCGGTCACGGTCGCCCCTTCACGGGGGCGTGGATTGAAACTTATGGTCTTGCTGCTCCGTCAACGCCGCAACAGTCGCCCCTTCACGGGGGCGTGGATTGAAACCCGGCCTTGATGTAATTATACAAAGTGCCCCGACGTCGCCCCTTCACGGGGGCGTGGATTGAAACGTGAGATCAAAATGGAATGACTGCGCGGCTACAGGTCGCCCCTTCACGGGGGCGTGGATTGAAACTGCGCAGTGCCATGTCCGCTCCGCGTCGGCAAGAGTCGCCCCTTCACGGGGGCGTGGATTGAAACTATCTGCAAGGAGATGGCCCCGGCGCGCAGTCATGTCGCCCCTTCACGGGGGCGTGGATTGAAACCTGGCTGGGGAGGCTGACACTGACGGCGGAAAAGGTCGCCCCTTCACGGGGGCGTGGATTGAAACGCAGGTATTCCGCTACGGCGTTGCCTGTGGGCTTGTCGCCCCTTCACGGGGGCGTGGATTGAAACAGCAACCATTACGAATATACGCCATCCGTTAACGGTCGCCCCTTCACGGGGGCGTGGATTGAAACCACATAGACCGCATCAAACCGGTTGGAGGCCACCGTCGCCCCTTCACGGGGGCGTGGATTGAAACTAACGCACCGGCTTTTCGCTCATGTTGCTATCCTCGTCGCCCCTTCACGGGGGCGTGGATTGAAACCCCCCATAGCCTACCGCCAACACTTGAACGGCAGTCGCCCCTTCACGGGGGCGTGGATTGAAACTTACCGACAGTACGAATACCTTGATTTCCGGCAAGGTCGCCCCTTCACGGGGGCGTGGATTGAAACAAATCTCATTTTCATCTTTTCAGCCGGGATACGCGTCGCCCCTTCACGGGGGCGTGGATTGAAACATGGGTAGATGAACAAGAAAAAGTTGAAGCAAAACCGTCGCCCCTTCACGGGGGCGTGGATTGAAACCCTTTGTGGATCTCCCAGACGGGCACAGCTTCGGTCGCCCCTTCACGGGGGCGTGGATTGAAACGGACTTTTTCCAGCATGCGGGCTCTACGTAGAGCGTCGCCCCTTCACGGGGGCGTGGATTGAAACTGGACCAGTTCCTCAGCAATCCCAACGCCAAGGTGTCGCCCCTTCACGGGGGCGTGGATTGAAACATCATATTCTTTGAGCATAGTCTGCAATTGCTGAAGTCGCCCCTTCACGGGGGCGTGGATTGAAACTGGCACTGGTCCCGCAGGCTGCGCACCCAGTCTGGGTCGCCCCTTCACGGGGGCGTGGATTGAAACACTGCGTACCCGCATGGCGCGGGCAATCAGCAGGTCGCCCCTTCACGGGGGCGTGGATTGAAACGATTCTCGCCAAGGACTCCTTGTCGGATACGCCGAGTCGCCCCTTCACGGGGGCGTGGATTGAAACCATCTCAAAGACCACAAAACGCGATGTGCCCAGAGTCGCCCCTTCACGGGGGCGTGGATTGAAACCAGAGATTCTCGGCGCCTATGACGGCGTCATTGACGTCGCCCCTTCACGGGGGCGTGGATTGAAACCCGTTTTATGGCACCCTGGCGGCCCTGTTCGGTGTCGCCCCTTCACGGGGGCGTGGATTGAAACCCCGGCAGCCCCCC
>PPYF01115242.1_pt1 | contig 11235 bp, 7 predicted proteins | sample 1559871 | NCBI WGS metagenome assembly PPYF01 (sample SAMN08240021, study PRJNA423297) | Human gut metagenome, whole genome shotgun sequencing project. | reverse complement strand
GTCCCCCCCGGCGGAAAAGCCGGCGGCCCCGGCTTCCTCCCGGGAGGCCCCCAAGGCCGAGTCTGCACCCCAGCCTCACCGCGAGAGCCTGATCAGCGTCAACCTGAGCAAGTTGGATCAGCTCTCCGCAGTGGTGGGCGAGATTGTCATCACCGAATCCATGGTTACCTCCTCCCCTGAACTGAAGGGTCTCCGCCTGGATGAGTTTACCAAATCCGCCCGTCAGCTGCGCAAGCTCACGGATGAGCTTCAGGATGTGTCCATGTCCCTGCGCATGGTTCCCGTATCCGCCACCTTCCAGAAAATGCACCGCATCGTGCGGGATATGTGCAAAAAGCTCAACAAGCAGGCCAAGCTCACACTGGTGGGCGAGGAGACGGAAATTGACAAGACCATTGTGGACAGCATCGGCGACCCCATCATGCACATTGTCCGCAACTCCATGGACCATGGTATCGAGGAGGATGTCCAGGACCGCATCCGTGCGGGCAAGGACCCCGTTGGTGAGATTACTCTCTCCGCCCGGCAGACCGGCAGCGAGGTTATCATTGAGATCAGGGATGACGGCCAGGGCGTCAACGATGAGGCCGTATTGCGCAAGGCCGTCAAAAACGGGCTTGCCTCCCCCGATGTGGAGTACAGCCACCGTGAAATCCTCAACTTTCTCATGTCTCCCGGCTTCTCCACCAATACCGAGGTGACAGAGTTTTCCGGCCGGGGTGTCGGCATGGATGTCGTCAAGCAGAACGTGGAAGCGGTAGGCGGAACTGTTTCTCTCACCAGCGAGCTTGGCAAAGGCATGACCACCACGTTGAAAATCCCGCTGACCACGGCAATTATGGACGGTATGGAGGTATCTGTCGGAGGCTCGATCTTCACCATCCCGATCCACAATATCCGCCAGTCCTTCAAAATTCACTCCGATCAACTGGTACACGACGCTGCCGGCGGAGAGATCTTCAAGTGTATGGGCAGCTTTTATCCTGTGGTGCGTATGCGGGAGCTCTATCAGATCGAGGAGGGATGCACCCAGGTAGAGGACGGCATCCTGATCTGGCTGGAGGCCGGTGAACTCTCCTACTGCCTGTTTGTAGATGAGCTGCTGGGCGAACAGCAGGTCGTGGTCAAGCCCCTGCCCAGCTACCTAAACAGCTTCAACATCAAGCGCAGCGGCATCGCGGGGTGCACGATTCTGGGGGATGGCAACATCAGCATTATTCTGGATGTGGCCAATCTCTACTCTCCCTTTCGTTAAGGAGGCATTATAACCATGGATCAGGATAACCAATTCAACGCCGTACCGGAGGAGGGCGTACCTGCCCCGGCACTGGATGCCCAGACGGTGAAGTATCTGCTCTTCTGCTCGGACAACCTGCTCTTCGGCGTGTCGGCAGATTACGTGGTGGAGATTATTACCAACCACGCCATTACCAAGCTGCCCCTGGTACCAAATTACATCCGGGGAATCATCAACCTGCGGGGACAGATCATCCCGATCGTAGACATCCGCCTGCTGCTGGGACAGCCCAGTCAGAGTGACAACTGTATCATCATTCTCAACATTGAGGACACCTTGGTAGGTATTCTGGTGGACACTGTGCAGAAGATGATTGATGTGGATACAGCACTGATTCTGCCCTCTCCCTCTCAGGACACCCGGAATCTGGTTTCCGGCATGTGTTCTCTGTCCGAGGAACAGACCATGCTGGTCTTTGACTGTCCTCAAATTCTCAACCAGCCTTAGGGCAGAAAGTGCAGGCTCCTGTTTTGAATATGCTGTTTCGCGATATGTCCGTTTCAGACGCTGATTTTCAGCGCATGGTGCGCTTTATTCAGGATAACTACGGGATTGACCTGAGTAAAAAAAAGCAGTTGATTACCAGCCGTCTTTCCCATTCCCTTCGGGAGCGCGGGTATCCGGACTTCTCTGCCTTTCTGGACCACCTGCTCAAAAAGCAGGACCCCGCTGATCTGGAGCTGGTACTCAATAAGCTGACCACGAATTATACCTTTTTTATGCGGGAACCCGACCATTTTACCTTTTTCCGCGATGTGATACTGCCGGAGCTCTCCCGCCGCCATCAGAAAGACCGGGTTCTCTCCATCTGGAGCGCGGGCTGCTCCAGTGGTGAGGAGCCCTATACGCTCTCCATCTACCTGAAAGAGTTTTTTGGGCCCCAGGCATCCCAGTGGGACACCCGGATTCTGGCCACTGACATCTCTCAGCAGGCCCTGTCCAAGGCCAAGGCGGGGCAGTATAAGCTGCCCGCTGATATGCCCGGCGAATGGCTCAAGCGCTATTTTGTGAAGGATGACGCCACCTGTCTCTATACGGCGGCGCCCCAACTGAAGCAGAATGTTATTTTTCGCACGTTCAACTTGATGGACCCCATTCACTTCCGGCTAAAATTTGATGTAATTTTCTGCCGCAACGTGATGATTTATTTTGACCAGGCGACCCGGGACGCCCTGGTCCGGCGCTTTTACGATGCCCTGCATCCAACCGGATACCTGTTTATCAGTCACTCCGAATCTCTGGGGCAGACCCGGCTGTTCCGAACGGCCGCCCCGGCGGTTTATCAAAAGCTTCCACTCGGGACGCACCAGTAAATCTCGCAAAGAAAGGTTCCGGTACTTATGCAGACCACAAATCGAAAGATCCGCGTTTTGGTCGTGGACGATTCCGCTGTGGCACGCAGCGTCATCATCCAGGGGCTTTCCGCCTCACCCCGCATCGAGGTGGTGGGGTATGCAGTCAATGCCATGGATGCAAAGACAAAACTCCAGCACCTCTCCCCTGATGTAATGACGCTGGATGTGGAAATGCCCGGCATCAACGGCATTGATTTTTTAAAGCAATTTCTTCCGTCACATCCTCTCCCCGTCATCCTCGTCTCCTCCCTTAACCTGCGGGTCTTTGATGCGCTGGCCGCGGGAGCGGTGGACTTTGTGCGCAAGCCTGACGCGGTAGAGAGCCGGGAATCCTTCCTCCAGGCCCTGACCCATAAAATTATTGTGGCCTCCCATGCCAGGTTATCCCGTGCCAACCTGCCCCACCCTGCCGCCCCCGCCGCTCCGCTGCGTTTTGGCGGCGATGGGGCGCCGGAGCAGACCGTCATCGGTCTGGGCGCCTCCACAGGCGGCACAGAGGCCACGCTGAACGTGCTCAGGCGGCTCCCGGCCAACATTCCCGGCATGGTGATCGTACAGCACATGCCGGTCGGGTTCACCAAGATGTATGCCGAGCGCCTCAACCGTCTATGCCAAATGGAAGTGCGTGAGGCTGTCAACGGCGATGAAATCCGCCCTGGCCTGGCACTTGTGGCGCCTGCGGATTATCAGGCCAAGGTTGTGCGCATGGGCCCGCGCTACACACTCTCCTGTATTCCGGGCGAAAAGGTGAGCGGGCACCGGCCCTCGGTGGATGTCCTCTTTTCCTCGATGGCCGCCTCGGTCCGCTGCCGCATGGTTGGTATCATCATGACGGGGATGGGCCGGGATGGGGCCAGCGGCCTGCTCGAGATGCGGAAGGCCGGGGCGTACACGATCGGCCAGGATAAGGACTCCTGCGTAGTCTACGGCATGCCAATGGTGGCCCATGATATTGGAGCAGTCACGGTTCAGGCCTCCTGCGACAACATCGCCAGTGTTCTGATGAACCACCTCAATAACCGCTGATGATTTCAGTAAAAGGATCGCTTCCTGTACTGGCTGTGCAAAGGCAGGCGCAGGAAGAGAAGGGATAAGTGTCAAACGAGTTTCGTGGGCCCAATCAATTGGCCAGCAGTCTGTGTTTGGCGCCTATCCTTTTTCTTTTGGATTGGTGAAATAGGTTCTTATATTTAGGGGGGTAATCTATCATGAGGAGCATCAAACAAAAGCTCTTGGTCCGCATTTTGGCAATGACCGCAGCAGCGGCCCTGATTTGCGGCGGCGTAGGAATTGCAGCCAACTACATCAGCTCCCATTCGATGCTGGAGCAAAGCCTGGAGTCCACCGCATCCCTCGCCGCCACCCGTGTTTCCTACGAGCTGTTGTCCTATCAAAACGCGGTTCGCGGCCTGGGTATGGTTCCAGAGCTCAGCGACGGCGCCGTTCCCGTCACTGAAAAGGAGCGGATTGTAGACCACTGGGCTCAGTCTTATGGTATGGAGCGCGGCAATTTGCTGGATTTGTCGGGCAGGAGCCTGTTTGACGGAAACAGCTACTCCGACCGCGCGTATTTCCAGCAGGCGGCTCAGGGGGAGGTCTGTATCTCCGTGCCAACCCTGAGCGAAGTTACAGGGGAATTGTCCATCATGGTGGCCGCGCCTGTCTGGTTGAACGGCATAGAGGGCGGCACTGTCGCCGGTGTAGTCTACTTTGTGCCCCATGAAACCTTCCTCAATGACATCATGGAGTCCATTCATATCAGCGAAAACAGCGGCGCGTACATGATTGACTCCACTGGTACGACGATTGCGGACACCACGCTGGACACAGTATCGGTTCAGAACATTGAGCAGGAGGCCCAACAGGATTCCTCCCTCTCCGCCCTGGCGGCGCTGCACGCGGACATGCGGGCGGGGAACAGCGGCTATGGCAGCTATGAGATAAGCGGCGCCCAGAAATATCTGGCCTACGCCCCGGTTCCCCAGACCGACGGCTGGACCGTCGCTGTCACCGCGCCCGTTAAGGATTTTCTGGGCGCCACCTATACAAGCACACTTCTGACCGCCATTCTTTTAATTGTCATCCTGGTCATTGCCATCCTCCTGGCGGTTCGAATGGCGGGCGAGATCGGCAATCCGATCCGGGCCTGCGCCGAGCGCCTTCAGCTTCTGGAGCAGGGAGACCTGTCCTCCCCTGTCCCCACTTACGAGCGCAGAGATGAGATCGGTGTCCTTTCGCTCACTACCCGGCAGATCACCACGCGGCTTCAGGAGCTGATCGGTGATATTGGCTACCTGTTGGGGGAGATGGCCGACGGGAACTTTGATGTCCGTTCGAGGGATTATGACCTCTACCAGGGCGACTATACGAATATCCTGGCCTCCGTGCGCAACATCAACCGCAACCTCAGTCACACGCTTCAGCAAATCAATCTGGCCGCGGACCAGGTTTCCGCCGGCGCCGAGCAGGTATCCTCCGGCGCGCAGGCGCTCGCACAGGGCGCCACGGAGCAGGCCAGCGCGGTGGAGGAGCTCTCCGCTACCATATCCGAGATTGACAGCACAGCCCGGGAAAATGCCGAGGCCTCCACCCAGGTCAAGGAAAAGTCCGGCCTGGCTGGCGAAAAGGTGACTGTGAGCCATGAAAAGATGTCTGCGCTGACGGATGCCATGTCCGATATTCTGAAGGGGCACCAGGAGATCAGCCAAATCATTGAAACAATTGAAAACATTGCGTTTCAGACGAATATCCTGGCTCTGAATGCCGCGGTGGAGGCCGCCCGGGCCGGCTCCAGCGGAAAGGGCTTCGCAGTCGTGGCCGACGAAGTGCGCAATCTGGCCGCCAAATCGGACCATGCCGCCAAGCAGACCAAGGAGATGATCGAGCGCTCCACCAAACATGTGGAGCGGGGCGGCCAGTTGACTGGGGAGGTCAGCGCGGTTCTGGAAGAGACCACCCGTCTGGTTCAGGATACCGTCGCTTTCATTGACCAGGTGGCCGGCAACATTGTCTCGGAGGCCCACTCCATTGACCAGGTATCCGAGGGCGTTGACCAGATCTCCAGTGTGGTACAGACGAATTCCGCCACAGCAGAGGAGAGCGCTGCGGCCAGCGAGGAGCTCTCGGGGCAGGCTCAGCTGCTAAAGGAGCTGACCGGGGGATTCACCTTCCGCAAGGACGATACCGGTACTGCTCAGCCTCCGCAGTAACCATATGGGACCTTCCGCCGTAAAGCAGACTTCCCAAAGCCCAGGCGTCCCCGCAACAAAAAAGCTGCATGGAATTGAATTCCATGCAGCTTTTTTGTTGCCTATTTTCTTATCCGTGCAGTGAACAGCCGTTCAGCGCTCCGTTTTCCCTTGCTGTTCCCCCACCATGTGCCGGTATGCCTTCATCCGCGCTTCGCTGATCCGTCCGGCACAGACCGGACAGCCGCACTTTCGTTTTCCAGCCCTGGAGTAGACGACCGCCTTCCACACATGTCCCTCCGGGCACTGCCACCAGACCTTTCTCCGGCTCCCAACCGTCACCATTCTGGGCGTCAACTGGCCGTTCAGCGTCGGGTGCCACTGGGCGGCGACCTTCGGCTCCACGGTCTCCAGGTCGTTAAAGCCGGGCCAGACCTTCCGCCCGGCGCAGAAGGGACACCCCGCCCCCTCCCTGCTCCTGGAGGTCACCGTGGCCTTCCACGCGTGGCCCAGGGGACAGAGCCACCAGACCTTTCGATTGCTGTTGGGTGAGACATTCTCCGGCCTCAGGGCGCCGTTTTTGTCCGGATGCCATTGAGCGGCCAGTTGGGGAAACTGGCTGGCCAAATCGTTTTCTCCCGGAATGATCTGCTTGCCGGCACAGACCGGGCAGCCGTTTCCCAGACTGGTTCGTGACAGCACACTGGCCTGCCATTCATGGCCTTTGTCGCAGCGCCACCATACCTTGCGTCTGGTACCAGCCGTAAGGTCTCCGGGGGTCAGGCTTCCGTTCCGGGTTGGATGCCACTGGGCGGCCAGCTCAGGGCGCAGGGTTGCCAGGTCGTTTTCCCCTTCCGCCAGCTTACGGTTGGCGCAGACCGGACAGCCGCAGCCGTTTACCCTTGTCTTTACCTCCGCCTGCCACTCATGGCCCTTCTCGCAGCGCCACCACACCTTCCGGTGGCTGCCGGGGAGCACCTCGCTCGGGGTGAGCGCTCCGTTTCTGGTCGGGTGCCACTGGGCGGCCAGCTCCGGCCATAGCGTGGCAAAATCCGTCTCTCCCGGCCACGCCATGACGCCCCTGCAAAAGGGGCAGCCTGTGTGGTTGCTGGTCCTGCTCGTCACTTCTGCCTGCCACTCATGGCCTTTCCCACAGCGCCACCACACCTTCTTTTTACTTCCATAGCTCACCGTCTCAGGGGTAAGCGCTCCATTTCGCTCAGAATTCCACTGCCGGAGCAGCTCCAGCTCCCCGGTTCGTTTACAGTAGTCGAACAGTGTTTCGCGCATGGTGTACTCCTCCGTTAGCGCGGCAGCGGGCAAAGGGAGTGAAAACGGTTTCCGCAGAAGCCGCCCCGCCGCCGCGGGCGTCCCCGGCCGTTGCCCAGGCGCCCACCGCCTCAGCCGCCCTTAACGTGGCGGGCAACCCGCTTGTCCTCGGTGCGGATATGTGTAATCAGTGTGCCCACCAGAGTGTTGAGGGTATGCAGGGATTTCACACTGGGCCCCTCCGCGCCGATCTGGTTGGCCGCCGCAGCCAATTCGCGCTCATACCCCTCGTGGAAGGTGTGGTGGGCGTTGTAGCCGGGGTATTTGCTTTGAAGCTGGAGCTGCTCCTCATCGCGGAAATGCTTGCTGACATAGCTGTTCAGAAACTGCACGGTTTCATTGATCTTGGTGCGTCCGGCCCCCTGGGCACAGGCGTCCATTAGGGCGTTGATGGCGTCAAAGAGCTGTCTGTGCTCACTGTCAATCAACTGGTTGCCGGTCAGCAGGTCCTGAGTCAATTCATAACGCATAGGTACAATCTTCCTTTCCAGTAAATCAAATCCATATAGGACTAGAGGATATTCTCTATACTTTTAAATCGTCCATCCGTTTCAAAAATTAACCCCTTCCAGGCAAATTCCGCAGTTCCAAAAATTTTTTCAAAAAGGACTTAATAATTCCAGCTTTGCACCGATCAAACAGATAGTGCAACGCACTGGAGGGCGGCGTCCTCAGTCCAAACCGCCGCCCTCCCTCCTCCAAATTTCAAACAGGCTGTCCCGGGCGGGGCTGCCCTGTCTGAAATAGATTCACAACACCTCCGCCCTGTCCAAGAACCTGGAGAAGCTGTCCTCCGGCTACAAGATCAACCGCGCCGGTGACGACGCCGCCGGTCTGGCCATCTCCGAGAAGATGCGCGCCCAGATCACCGGCCTGGAGACCGCTCAGAAGAACGCCAAGGACGGCATCTCCCTGGTGCAGACCGCCGAGGGCGCCCTGACTGAGGTCCACGACATGCTCAACCGTATGGTGGAGCTGGCCGACCAGTCCGCCAACGGCACCTACGACGTGGAGACCGACCGCGCCAACCTGCAGAAGGAGGTTGAGCAGCTCAAGAGCGAGATCAACCGCATCGCCGACTCCGCCAACTTCAACGGCATCAAGCTGCTGGACGGCTCCATGGACGCCGCTGCTTCCCTCAAGGCCTTTGACGCCAGCACCATCACCGGTGTTCTGGGCGGAAAAAATATCACTACCAACGCCGCTGTGAAGAACACGGATAAGCTTGCAAAGGCACAGGGCACATATAGCAGTGCTGCTGATATGACCGCCACCGTGGTCTACACCGACAAGGATGGCAAGGCGCAGTCCATGAACATTGATCTGGGCAATGTAGCCGATGTCAAAACTGATCTTACGCTCTCTGCTGTTATGAATGCGCTCAAGGGCAACGATACCCTCTCTCAGATGTTTGATTTTAAGACCGATGGCAGCATCACGAACAAGACTGCCGGTTTGAACGCGAATGCGACCAATGGCACCAGTGGTCAGCCCAAGATCACCAACATCATCCTCTCCGGTAAGAAGGCGGACGGTACTGCCCTAACTGAAGCTGAGATCGGCAAGCCGACGCTAACTGCAGGTAATACTACCTCCACGACCGGCAAGGATGCTACTGCGGTGCTGTCTGGTACTCCTCAGGCGGGTGACTTCGTCATGATTGATGGCATGAAGTATACCTTCGTTAAGGGTGCAGACGGCTCCGACGGCGCCACTTTCGGTAGCGCGGACGCCCTGAAGGCCGCCGCCGCCAAGAACGGTATCATTATCCGCAATACTGCAGATGGTCATTGGGCGCAGAACACCGTCCAGAAGGGCGGCACTGCTCTGACCCTCCAGATCGGCGACACTGGCGACGACTTGCGACACCGACGTGGCCGACGAGATGATGGCCTACACCAAGAACAACATCCTGATCCAGTCCGCCCAGGCCATGCTGGCCCAGGCCAATCAGGTGCCCCAGGGCGTCCTCCAGCTCCTCCAGTAAGAGATCGAAACGGTATCACAGCCACAACACCGCGGGGGCCGGGCTCAGTGCCCGGCCCCCGCTTTTGTCTGGAATGAGGTAACATTGTATGGATACGATCGAAATCGCCCGCAGGCTGGCGGAGCTGGGACAGACCGGGGAGGCCCAGGCGGCCTATACTCTGGCACTCCAGGAGGCGGCGGAGCGGAACCCGGAGCTGGAGCTGGAGGCGGCCAGCTATCTCTTTTTTTCTCGGGGGAGCTATCAGGTGGCCTATACCTCCTTTGTCTCCCTCTATAACCGTGGTCTCTACCGGGCAGAGCTGCTGGATTTGATGACCCAGGCCTTCTACCTGCCCAATGTAGAAAAACAGCGGCGTCAATATGAGCGCAACTGCGCCGCCCTGGCCAAATATCCCTATCTCTTTCGGAAGGACTTTCCCCCCTTTGAGGACCTGCCCATCCAGTTCTTCCCCTTCAACGACGAGGGGTATGTCCCCTTTCTCAAAGCGGAAGACCGATTCGATAAGTATGTCAATTTCAATGATCCAGTAATCGACCGGTACTTTTTCCGGGATCTAGAGCAGCCCGTTCTGGCGGTGGACGTATACTCCCAGTACCATCTGGAGTACCTGAACGACAACGTCCGCAAGAGCGAGTGGGTGGGCCGGGAAAACCACATCTACCTCCACTACACGGATTGGATGACATTCTGCGCCTACTTGCAATGCTTGGAACTGCGCCCCCTCCTCCCTGGAAAAAAGCTGGTCTTCTTAATTGAGGGAGAGGTGGGGCAATACCCTATCGACTTTCAGGCCCGTTTCGGTATCGACTACAGCCAATACCCCGTCAAGCCGGTGAGCATCCGGGAGGTCACCCGGCTGATCTGGCACACCCAGTTGGCCACTCACAACGGCGGCGACTTCTTTAACGAGATCTTCTATGGACACCCCAATCTCCTGGCCTATGAATCCGTCATTCTAGACGATCTTCGCAAGCGACTGACAGAGCTTAAAGCTGAGGGCCATCAGAGGGCGGACTGGCTGGCCCCCCGGCTCCGGCAGCAGTTAGACCGTATCAAGCGGCCCACAGAGAAGGATCTGCTGGTGGCTCTCTTTTTGAACAATCCCTATATCAGCGGAGGCTTGGATCCTACATCCCGGATCGCCCCCGCCCTCTTCTTCCAGCCCCACTTCTACAACATCCTTTACGAGATCCGGGAGTCGGAGGACAGATCCACCCCGGTCCTCTATTCAGAGGAATATGAGCAGATCCGCACTTCACCACTGTTCCTTGGCTTCCCCTACATCAAGACCTTCACCCCCATGCGCCGCCCGACCACCAGCTATGCGGCCAGCGTGCGCTTTGCGAATGACAAGCGGTTTCAGGGTGGTAAGACGACCGTTTTCACAGATATTATGGCCCAGCGGCTCCTCAACCGCAGCTACCTCATCGACCCTTGGGATCGGCTGTACCGGGATAGCGTGCTGGTGCGCTTTGAGGACGGCAAGCTCAACCCCAGGGCTACCTTTACTGCTCTAGCGGAATTTCTGGATCTTCCCTATACCGAGAGTATGACCTACTGCTCCAGCCGGAAGGGTATTGACCCTGAGTCCCTGGAGGGTAACGCAAGGGGCTTCGACCCAGCCACGGTATACCGAACCTACGATGAATTTGCGAATGACGAGGAAAGGGCCTTTTTGGAATACTTTCTGCGGGACGCCTATGAATACTACGGCTACGACTTCCACTATTATCGGGGAGAGCTGGTGGACGAGGCCTGGATTGATGAGAAGCTGGGGGCCTTTACCTGTCTGGACGGCTACATCGAACACTCTTACAAAGAGACGTTACGCGTCACGGCAACGAAAATCACATGCAACGCTGACATTATTGATGTGCAGGTGGATAGTCCAGTTCCTAGCTATACGAAAAACCGCCGCCGCATCGTGGACTTTCTCCTCCGGGGCCTACATTTTACAAACCCCCACGGCCAGCCTTTAAAAATGATGAAGCCTTTAAAGCTGGACCCGGCGCTGCTGGAACAGCCGCTGTATCACTGAGGAGGAGGACATGGAACACAAGGGAACCGTATATTTTT
>PPYF01028673.1_pt1 | contig 11235 bp, 9 predicted proteins | sample 1559871 | NCBI WGS metagenome assembly PPYF01 (sample SAMN08240021, study PRJNA423297) | Human gut metagenome, whole genome shotgun sequencing project. | reverse complement strand
GAAATACACTGATTTCCTCTTTTCGTTGTTGCAAATTGGTTTACTTCGCAATCTAATCCTTGATGGTTATAAACAAACCCCACCAAGATTAAATCTTGGTGGGGTTTTGGTGGGGAATGAAACTATTTCCCCACTATTTTAATCGCCCTAAGCGACTTGAAAACCTTGATTTATTAGGCTTCCGCAATCAAATTGCGTACCCTTATTATTTAAGAGTAACTGAAGCTCCAGCTTCTTCAAGTTTAGCTTTGATTTCTTCAGCTTCAGCTGCAGAAACACCTTCTTTAATAACTGATGGTGCACCGTCAACGATAGCTTTAGCTTCTTTAAGACCTTCGCCTGTGATTTCACGTACAACTTTGATAACGCCAACTTTTTTGTCACCTGCAGATGTCAATTCAACGTCGAATGAATCTTTAGCAGCACCAGCGTCAGCAGCACCATCTGCAGCAGCAGCTACAGGAGCAGCAGCAGTTACGCCAAACTCTTCTTCGATAGCTTTTACAAGGTCGTTCAATTCAAGGATTGAAGCTTCTTTAATTTCAGCAATAATGTTTTCAATGTTCAATGCCATTGTGATTTCCTCCAAATGTGTTTTTTAATATAGTGTTTTAAACGTAGCTTAGGCTACGAGTTGTAAAGATGGGCTTATGCAGCACCGTCTTCTTTGCTTTCTGCAACCGCTTTGACAGCGTATGCAACGTTGCGCACTGGCGCTTGAAGTACAGAAAGGAGCATAGAAAGCATACCTTCTTTGTTTGGAAGTGATGCAAGAGCGTTGATTTCTTCGACTGAAGTGAACGCGCCGTCAACAACACCACCTTTGATTTCAAGAGCTTCTGCGTCTTTAGCAAATTCGCTAATAACTTTTGCTGGTGCGATAACATCTTCGTTTGAGAATGCTACTGCAGATGGACCAACGAAAAGTTTTTTAAGGTCTTCAAGACCTGCTTTTTCAGCTGCACGGCTCAAGATAGAGTTTTTGATAACTTTAAATTCAACGCCTGATTCACGAAGATTACGACGAAGAACTGTATCTTGGTCAACTGTAAGTCCACGAGAGTCAACAACAACGATAGATGCTGCTGCTTTCATTTTATCAGCGACAATAGCAACTTGTTCAGCTTTCTTAGCAATAATAGCTTCACTCATTAGTAGTTTTACCTCCGTTTTTATTTTTGGGCTAGGCACAAAAAAACCGTACCTAAACCTAGACACGAAAGTACAATACGTCACAAAAAAATAGTTACGTTTTGTGCCTCGGTTGGATGTTTACGAGTCTAGCTCCCCAACTGTCTTAGGTCAGTTTTTTTCAAACCTTATATAGAATACCATTACCTGAATCAGACGTCAAGAGAAAAATACAACTTTTTTGGATTTTTTCTCTATCTTTTTTGAACATCATAAAGCCTCTAAAAATCCAAAGATTCAAGAGGTCTTTTCTAATCATATCTAAGAGCTTCGAAAGGATCGAGTTTTGATGCCTTATTTGCCGGCAGGATTCCTACGCCTGCTGAGAAGCCTATTCTTCCCATGGCTACGCCAAGAGAGACCGTCTCTTTAAGATCCATTGCATTCCCAATTGTTCCAACTACAAGGGCCGCAAAACCTAGACCAATCAGGCCATCCAGGATGGTAGAGACCATCGATTCAATCAAAAACGAGTCAAGATTTTACGACATGTGGCGCCTAAAACGTTACGAAGATCAATCTCTCGTGTCCGCTCAGTTACAGAAACCAACATGATATTCATAACACTAATCACACCAACTAATAATGAGATCGCAGAAATATCACCGATAACAGTGGTAATGATCCCAATAACCGTTGTTGACCTGATCTAAGGCTGAACTCATATCTGCTGACTTGTACTCTCTATTGTTACCTTGGGACAAGTGGGTCAAGCGTTTAGCGACATCCTTAGCGACACTGCTACTATTTTTCACATCGGTCACATGGAAACAAATCTGACCAATAGGATCAGTATTATTCTCAGCTACTAACTAGATATTGGCCACAAGAGCTGTCCCAATTTCACCAGAGGAACCAATCGCTGTGTCTGGGTTCTTATAGACACCAATCATACGACAATCATTGTTTCCAACAATAACTACTTGATTAAGGGCATCCACATTGGTCTCAAAGATTTTTTAAACTACCATCTTATCAATGACAATGACACGCGAGAAGTTTTTGTAATCATTGTCTTGCAAGGAACGTCCTGCCAGCATCCCTAACTTTTTAGCTTTAAAGTAGCCCTGACTGGCACTTGTGATATTAACATTCTTCACAGTTTTTTTGGAGAGAAATAGAGGACATTAGGTTGTTGGTTACAAAATAACTATCGATACCTGGCATCTGCTTGGCCACTTGCTCTAGCCAAACTTCTTTAACCAGTTTGGTAGGTTTTGCCAAATCTGCATAAGCAGGATCTAGCTCCTCAGCCTTTAGTGTCTCGCCATCCTTAAAGAATTTTTCAGCCTTGGTAATAACTTTTTTTAACTTCTTTCAGCCCTGATGCAATTTTTTGTTGCTTGGCATCGGCATTACCAAGTTTGACCTTAACTTGCTTGATTTTCTGAGTCTCATCATCGTAAAGCCAGACATAGTTGTCAGTGCCTTTCTTGCTCATAGCAGTTACAGGAACCAACAAGACATCATCATTTGTCACTTCAAGATATACATTAAAACCTTGCTTAAGTTTGCCGATGGAGCTAGTCAATCGAACCTTATATTCATACTGGGAACCTGTCAGACCTGAATTGCCAGATGTCCCATCTGACTGACTGGCATTTTGCTTAGGATAATTGGAAACGTAGCTGACTTTACCTGTCCAAGTTTGATCTGGGTATACTTTGGAAGCAATCTTGACCTTTTGAACTACTGAAATATTTGGAATGTCATATTCTGTTAAGGTCCCTTGAATCTCAATTTGCCTTCACTTGCACACGAACTAGAGTTTAGCTCTCTTTTGAAGTAGGGTCCACAGAGTCCGCAACTCCTACAACTGTTCCATTAACATCTGAAACAATGATGGTTTGGTTGAGGATATCTTGCGCCTTTTCTATCTCTGATGCTGCATTAGCAACGGCATCGTTATAATCTTGCAAGGTTTGGTATTTACTTGCCTCAGTTTGCTGACGCTGTTGAGGTCTGACTGTAGGTGTTGAATCATCCTCATACGAATCACTATTTGTTTGCGTTGAAACCAAAGGAGCTGTTCCATACTGTTGGAAAAAATTGCAGTCACGAACTGCCATATTATAAGCACGACTATCGGTATCATAGGCTGCTTAGGCTGATGTACTGTCATATTGGATCAATTGCTGAGCAACACTAATTTCCTCACCAACATAGACTGTCACAGATGCATTTCGTCCAATAGTATTGTCAAAATAAACGTACTGTTCCGATTCTGCCTTCACCATACCAATTAGAAGAACGGACGAGGCAAGTTGTTCCTTTTTTACCTTCAATAATCCAAACTCTTTTTGATTTTTAAATAACTTTGGACTGATTTTCTTTCGCATAAGTCTCTCTTTTTTGTATTATATGAATAAAACAATTGCAATACTTTTAACTTTAAGTGTCAATGGCCTTCGCTTACATCCATGACACCATAATGCAGCTTTTGATTGGGCCGAACCTGGCGTTCAAAACCAAGTTCTTCAAAAACGGTATCTCGAAAATGTGCCTTGATGATAATTTTTTCCCGTGCAACACGTTTAGCTTCTTTTAGCCATTCTTCTGTCAGACGGCTACCATTAGCTAGAGGTTTGATAGCTTGTAGATTTTCTGATTCCTTTATGGTCTCTGAAAACATAGGATCAGCATAGATAATATCAAAAGAATGATCAGTCTGAGATTTTAAAAAGGTTAAACTATCACTCTTAACAGCCTTAATAGACCGCATGGCCTTTTCAATCTGCTTATTATCCGTCTGATAAGTTGCCAGACCACGAGAAACCACCTGAAAAATCACTTCTTGACTCTCAAGGGCTGTCACCCTATTTCCCACTGCTGCCATCACTAGACTATCTGAAGCCAACCCCATGGTCGTGTCAAGAATAGACTTGGGAGATTGCCCCAAAAGACTAATTAAAGCATCATGTGGAGCCTTAAGCCGAAGGACAGCCGTATCTGGATGAAAGGTCAACTCACTGGCATCTGCATTGACAAAAGACAATCTGTCCTTATATAGAAGATAAAAGGGGCCAAATCGTTCCAGACATTTGGATAAAGACAACTTGCGTCGTGGCTGATAGTCAGCTCCTAGTTCGCTAGCTAATTCTTGAGCACGTGCAATTAAGGACTCGTTTTCACGTAAAGATGTCGTAATAATCATGTTTCTAGTATAGCAGAATCTTAGGAAACAAAACTATAGCCTAAGCTTTCATTTTTAACTTCTTAGCTTACATTCGTGTAAGAAAAAAGCCCCAGCAAAGCTGAGACTCAATATTGTGTTTAGATAGCTTCTGTTGTAAAGCTGCGGCTTTCAAGCACACGCACCATAGCATCTGCTGTATCAAGGGCTGTGAAGAGTGGAATTCCTGCTTCAATAGCTGAACTACGGATAGCTGCTCCATCTTCGTCATAAGTACGTTTGTTACCAACTGTATTGATAATAGCTTGTGCTTTACCTGTACGAACGAGGGCTGGAATGTCATTGTCATCGTTTTCACCCAACTTGTTAACAAGCGTTGCGTGAACCCCGTGTTCATTCAAGAACTTAGCTGTTCCTTCAGTTGCGTAGATACCATAACCGATAGCATCGAAACGACGAGCCAAGTCAAGGGCTTCTTCTTTGGTATCATCGTGAATAGTAAAGATGACGTTACCAAAGGTTGGCAAGTGGAGGTAAGATGCTTCAAAGGCTTTGTAGAGCGCTTTTTCAAGAGTCGCATCTGTACCCATAACTTCACCAGTTGATTTCATTTCAGGTCCAAGGAGACTATCTACCTGAGCCAATTTTGTGAATGAAAAGACTGGTGCTTTGACATGGACATGGTTACTTTCTGGATAAAGACCATCTTTGTAACCTTGCTCAGCCAATGATTTACCAAGAATCAAGTTTGTAGCAACTTGAGCCATTGGGATATCAGTCACCTTAGACAAGAATGGTACTGTACGGCTGGCACGTGGGTTAACCTCGATAACATAGACCGTTTCGTCCTTAATAACGAACTGAATGTTCATCATACCGATACAGTTAAGACCGATAGCCAAACGTTTCGTGTAATCAGCGATAGTCTCTTGGATTTTCTTAGGAAGAGTTTGTGGTGGGTAAACCGCCATTGAGTCCCCTGAGTGAACCCCCGCACGTTCGATGTGTTCCATAATACCTGGAATTAAGACATCCTTACCATCAGAGATGGCATCCACTTCACACTCACGTCCTATGATATAGCTATCAACAAGGACTGGGTGGTCTGGACTAGCCTTAACGGCTGTGCGCATGTAAGAACGAAGGTCATCTTCATTTTCAACGATTTCCATAGCACGTCCACCCAAAACGTATGATGGACGAACAAGAACTGGGAAACCAATCTTACGAGCCGCTTCAACTGCTTCTTCTTCATTTGTCGCTGTTTGTCCTGGTGGTTGTGGAATGTCAAGATCTTTAAGAGCCTGTTCGAAGAGGTCACGGTCTTCTGCACGGTCAAGGTCAGCAACCTGTGTACCCAAGATTTTCACACCTGCTTTAGACAATGGCTCTGCCAAGTTGATGGCTGTTTGTCCACCAAACTGAACCACCACACCCTTAGGTTGTTCCAATTCAATAACGTTCATCACGTCTTCGAAGGTCAATGGTTCAAAGTAGAGTTTGTCTGACACTGAGAAGTCTGTTGAAACTGTCTCAGGGTTAGAGTTCATGATGATGGCTTCGTAGCCAGCAGCTTGGATAGCTTTTACAGAGTGAACTGTCGCATAGTCGAACTCAACCCCTTGTCCGATACGGATAGGACCTGAACCAAGAACGATGACCGATTCTTTATCAGATTTGATTGACTCATTTTCCCACTCGTAAGTTGAGTAAAAATATGGTGTTGATGATTCAAACTCAGCCGCACAAGTATCAACCATCTTGTAAACAGGAACAATGTTATTTTCCAAACGTGTCGCACGTACTTGGTTAGCTGTTTGATTCCAAAGATCAGCAATCTTACGATCAGAGAAACCGTTACGTTTAGCTTCTTTTAAAACATCAACATCGCCTACGTGAGTAGCCAATTCTTGTTCCAATTCGAAGATGTGGAGCAATTTATCAAGGAAGAAGATATCAATCTTAGTCAACTCTGATAATTCTTCAATAGTGTAACCACGACGAATGGCCTCAGAAATATAGAAGAGGCGGTCGTCTTGAGCTTTAACAACTTTTTCAACCAAGGCATCGTCTGTTACTTCGGCAAGCTCAGACATTTCATTGTGGTAAACTCCGATTTCAAGTGAACGGCATGCTTTAAGAAGAGACTCTTCAATGTTACGACCGATAGCCATAACTTCACCTGTCGCTTTCATCTGAGTACCGAGACGACGTTCACCGTGTTCAAATTTATCAAATGGGAAACGTGGAATCTTAGCAACCACATAGTCAAGGGCTGGTTCAAACATGGCATAAGTTGTACCAGTGACTGGGTTAATCATTTCATCAAGTGTCAAACCAACAGCAATCTTAGCCGCCAATTTAGCGATTGGATAACCAGTGGCCTTTGAGGCAAGGGCTGATGAACGTGATACACGAGGGTTTACTTCGATAACATAGTACTTGAAGCTATGTGGGTCAAGCGCCAACTGGACGTTACAGCCACCCTCAATTTTAAGGGCACGGATAATCTTCAAGCTGGCATCACGAAGCATTTGGTTTTCAATATCTGATAAGGTTTGCGTTGGGGCAAATACGATTGAGTCCCCTGTGTGGATACCAACTGGGTCAAAGTTTTCCATGTTACATACCACAAGAGCATTGTCTTCGGCATCACGCATAACTTCGTATTCGATTTCTTTGAAACCAGCGATCGAACGCTCAATCAAACATTGGGTTACTGGTGACAATTTCAATCCATTTTCAGCGATTTCACGGAGTTCTTCTTCGTTAGCACACATACCACCACCAGTACCACCAAGGGTAAAGGCTGGACGAACGATAACTGGGTAGCCAATCTCTGTCGCAAAGGCAACTGCTTCTTCAACCGTATTTACAATTTCTGATTCTGGAATTGGTTGTTCCAACTCTTCCATCAATTGTTTGAAAAGGTCACGGTCTTCGGCTTGGTCAATGGCAGACAATTTTGTTCCCAAAAGCTCTACTCCAAGCTCATCAAGAATACCAGCTTTTGACAATTCCATGGCCATATTCAAACCAGTCTGTCCACCAAGTGTTGGCAAGAGGGCATCAGGACGCTCTTTACGAAGAATACGTGTGACAAACTCAAGCGTAATAGGTTCAATGTAAACCTTGTCTGCGATTTCCTTATCAGTCATGATAGTCGCAGGGTTAGAGTTAACAAGAACAACACTGTAGCCTTCTTCTTTCAAAGCCAAGCAAGCTTGCGTACCAGCGTAGTCGAACTCAGCAGCCTGACCAATGATAATAGGACCAGACCCGATAACCATAATTTTTTTAATATCAGAACGTTTAGGCATATTTAAGATACAAAGGACGACCAGAAAGCGCTAGGATTTTAGGCAATCGTTGCAGGATGCCCGCATCCAAAACGATTGTTCTAAATTCCGAGCTTTCCGTCCGTATTCAGTTTAAGATAATATTTTTAACATGACGCTTTTAACTTGATAAGGAATCTGTAACTCCTTGTAATCAAAGCAAGCATCACTAAAATTGAAAACAATACAGTTTAATTAGTCTCTTTAACTGAATACAAGTCCTTAATTCTCCTTTCTATTTGACAACTCTCTGGTTGTCATTAAATAAGGTAGTAGACTGGGGAAAACAAGGGTCACACCCCATTATAGTCACTAGACAGTTGCAATTAACGACGTGCATTTTCAGCTTGGAAAGCATCAATCAATTCTAAGAACTCATCAAAGAGATAGCTCGCATCGTGTGGACCAGGCGCTGCATCTGGGTGGAATTGCACTGAGAAGGCAGGGAAGTCACGGTGACGAACACCTTCAACTGATTTATCGTTAATCTCTTCGTGCGTTACCATGAGGCACTCTGGAAGTGTGTCACGGTCAATGGCATAACCATGGTTTTGGCTGGTGAAATCAACACGACCAGTCGCAATTTCACGAACCGCATGGTTAAATCCACGGTGACCAAACTTCATCTTGTAGGCCTTGGCACCATTCGCCAAACTAAACAACTGGTGACCCATACAAATACCAAAAATTGGGATTTTGCCTTGGATGCCACGAATCATATCAAGTGCATGAGGCACATCTTCAGGGTTACCTGGACCATTAGATAACATCACACCATCTGGATTGAGATGGAGAATTTCTTCAGCTGTGATGTCATGAGGAACAACCGTCACATTACAATCACGTTTTGAGAATTCACGTAAGATTGAGTGCTTCAGACCAAAGTCAACCAAAACAATATTTTTACCAATACCAGGTGCTGGGTAGGCTGTCTTAGTCGATACCTGCTCAATATTGTTGGTTGGCAAAACAGTAGCACGCAATTGATCTTGCAAGTGCTCAATGCTGTCTCCAGGTTTAGCCAAAGTCGCCTTCATGGTACCATGTTGACGGATAATCTTAGTCAAAGCACGTGTATCAATACCAGAAACACCCGGGATGTTTTTAGCTTTCAAAAACTCATCCAAGGTCATTTGGTTACGCCAATTGCTGGCACGACGGCTAGCCTCTGAAACAACCACTCCCTTAGTTGTTGGCGTGATTGACTCATAGTCATCACGGTTAACCCCATAGTTTCCAACCAGTGGATAAGTAAAAGTCAAAATTTGACCGTTGTAAGACTGGTCAGTGATAGATTCTTGATAACCCGTCATACCAGTATTAAAGACGATTTCACCCGTCACATCCACATCAGCACCGAAGGCCTGACCTTCAAAAATAGTGCCGTCTTCTAAAATAAGTAAACGTTTTGCCATTATAGTAAATTGTTCCTTTCACTTAGAACAAGGCCCGTCTCAAGTCTAAAGCAAACAACAATAATGCAGCTGAGTCAAAAAGTAATTCGTTTGCACAAGGCTTAGGGCGTGTTCTTTTTCGTCTGATTCTCTCAGGAATCTGTTAACGTTGTTTACGCTTTGCCATTTAAAATAGCTTCGATAATCGCCATACGGACAAAGACTCCATTTTGCATCTGAGTAACGATACGTGCCTTAGGTGCCTCAACCAAGCTATCAGCAATTTCCACATCACGATTAACCGGAGCTGGGTGCATAATGATTGCTTGATCTGCTAACTTTGCATAACGTTCTTCAGTCAAACCATAGAGAGTATGGTACTCTTCTTTTGAAAATCCTTTGTCATTCCTATGACGTTCGTGCTGAACACGAAGCAACATGAGTACATTCAAGTCCTCAATGACGTCGTCAATGGCCACATGCTGACCATAAACATCAAACTCACTTGAATACCACTCTGTAGGGCCAGCAAAATAAATCTGTGCTCCCAAACGCTTGAGAATTCGCATATTTGACTTAGCTACACGCGAATGCGTAATATCGCCTGCAATACAAATCTTTAGATTTCCAAAAGTTCCGAACTCTTCATAAATTGTCATCAAATCAAGCAAACACTGACTTGGGTGTTGCCCAGAACCGTCACCACCATTAACAATAGAAGTCTGAATAGTCCTACTGTCAATCAACTGCTTGTAGTAATCGACTTCCGAGTGGCGAACCACACAGATATCAACACCCAAAGCAGACATCGTCAAAATCGTATCATAGAGGGTTTCACCCTTATTTACTGAGCTAGTCCCAGCATCAAACTCAATCACGTCCAATCCAAGTTTTTTCTCAGCTACTTCAAAGGACTTATGTGTTCGTGTTGAATTTTCAAAAAAGAGATTGGCAGCGAAATACTGTCGATCCAGCTGGAAATCAGCTCTACCGTTTTTAAAATCTCCACCTCGACGAATCATGCCCAAGACCTCTTCATTCGTGAGGGTTTCCATAGTCACCAAATGTTTTAGTGACACTTTCCCATCTGCAATCGCCATAGTTTTTCCTTTTTTAATGATTGATTAGTTCTTGCTACCTTTATTAGGATCTGGCAAGATTTGGTAAAGCAATATTCCAAGAATGGTTGAGCTTGCCACACCCGTGATTTGAAAACCACCAAGATCAATCATCAAACCACCGATACCAGATACCAAGATAACACTAGCAATCAAGAGATTCTTTTTATTATCAAAATCAATCTTATGTTCAACTAAAATTTTCAAACCGCTAGCAGCGATAACCCCAAAGAGGGCAATTGAAATTCCACCCAAAACAGCTGTTGGTATGGAACTCAAGAGAGCAGACACCTTACCAATAAAACTCATCAAGACCGCAATCACTGCTGCACCCGCAATAACGTAAACTGAGTAGACCTTACTGAGGGCCATAACTCCAATATTTTCACCATAAGAAGTTACTGGCGGAGCTCCAAAGAAACCAGCGATAATCTGTGCCAAACCATCACCTGTTAGAGTACGATCAAGACCTGGATCTTTAAAGTAATCACGTCCAGTTAAACTATTCAAAACCATAACATGCCCAAAGTGTTCGGTCATTGTCACAAAGGCAATCGGAGCCATTGTCAAAATCGCACTTGGATAGAGTTTGAAGTCATAATTCACAAACGGAATGTCAAAACTTGGAACTTGGAACCAATGAGCAGCCGCAACTTTTGAAAATTGGACAAACTCATGGCCCGTTAACCAACCAAGAACCACTGAGAAAATGTAACCCACGATTAAACCAAGTAAAATTGGGATAACACCGATGATTTTCTTACCATACATATTAAAGAGGATGACGGAAAAGAGAGTTACCATAGAAATCACAAGACTAAAGATACTATAGGTATCATTAACCATTGTCGCATCCTTGACTGCATTTGCCGCAAGACTCAAACCGATTACGATGATAATTGGACCAACCACAATTGGCGGTAGGACTCTATCAATCCAAGCATTCCCCACATACTTAACAACCAAGGCAACAACCAAGTAGACCAAACCTCCAGCCATGGCACCTTGAGCCACCGCTCCGATACCGTCAGTCTTCATAAGCATTTGCATAGCCGCAATAT
>PPYF01306153.1_pt1 | contig 11238 bp, 9 predicted proteins | sample 1559871 | NCBI WGS metagenome assembly PPYF01 (sample SAMN08240021, study PRJNA423297) | Human gut metagenome, whole genome shotgun sequencing project. | reverse complement strand
CCTCCTTATTATAGGCGTTCTTAGAAAGAAACTAAACGCAGAAATTTTCTATTTGTTGTATAATAAATACATAAATCAGATGGATGTTTTTATATTTATGCATCAGAAAGATTAATTAATAAATATACAGATTCACGAAAATCAAATATAGATCTCCAATAATGATAATCACTTATTTGAGTATATTGAAAATCACTAGCATATCTGTATAATTAATTGTAAGCGTATCTTATGTATTTATTTTGATGCCAATTACATTTTCTAAAATAATCGATTTGTAGATGTAATGAATAAGTTTTTTTAAGTATAATGGACTTATTCAAAAAAATATGTTTAGAATATTGTTCTGTAGGGAAAGGGAAATTTAAGATGAAATATATTGAGAAAAACAGATTTTTAGTATGGTTAATGTTCGCACCATTTTTATTCTTATTTGGGTTGCCAGTTCTAATTGGCTGGTCAGTAATTCAAGTTTGTATATGCAGTAAGGAAAAAAAGGAAGAAAAAATAAGACAAATGCCAATACAACTAAGACCTGAAATTATAGAAATGAATAAACCAGAAAATTTAACGGAAGCTGACATTAAATATTTTGATTTTTATGAGCAGTATACAAAAGAAAAAGGAAAAGGTTGGATAAAAGTAACTAGTGGTGTTCCATCTTATGAATATGTTGAAGATGAAGAAAAAAAATAAGTAAAATATCAATTACTATGAAAAAGGACGGTATGAAGTATGAATGTAATTAAAGAAATTAACAAATTAACTTGTTACTTTGATTTCGAAAGCTTCTCACATAATTCCATAAAATAAAAGAATCCTGATTAAGCATCTCTGCTTATTAGGATTCATTTTCTTTTATTAAACACAATGTTCCCTATTTACTTGATATGGACCTTCCAACAGGTCGGTGCTAATCTAAAATCCTCATCATTAAAATGATCAAAAATCTTAATACTAGCTGTCTTGTTTTTTTGATCAAAATTATAAACTCGATAAATGCTGTAAGACTTTGTTTTTGAAGCTTCCTCATTCAAACACTGTCTTGCAGCGTTTAGCTCACAAGGTGTAAGGTAGAATCCATCTACATAATTAGATGTAGTAGTCTTAACTTCAATATGAGCCTCTTTTTTACCCTCCAGTGTAAGTCTGATATCATAGCCACATCCATCACCTTCTGTTTCAGCAACATGTTCAATTTCAACATCTGCGCCTTCATATTGTTCTTTAAGAAGATCTAATACCAAATATTCTCCAGCTTTGCCAACTGAAGTCTTTTTTGATTGAAGCTTCTTATAATCAACATGTTTGCCTGTTAATTCTCGACTTGAATCATTTTTTCTACTAGGCATTTTCTTTTGGTTCTCTTCATCTTCAAAATTAATTTGAAAACCTTTAAGATCAAAGTCCTCTGTTGTTTCATTATATTCTTCTGCTGCTTCTTCCACATAAGGATTATATGGATTAGTTTTACTAGGAGTTATAAACTCCTGATTCTCAACTAAACCCCAAAAATCATGTTCATCAATCACATTCATACCATACTAATTCCAAAAATGTGCCCATGATCTTTCCTTTTTATCTTTAGAAGTCCATTCAAAGTCTTCTAAAAATTTACTTGTCGTTTGTTCAAGCGGCTTTTTTAATTTAAACGAAAGTTTTACCATAGCGTATACGTAGCCATCTATATCAGGTTCTGTAATATAGTCAATTACTCCCCCACCATAAATATTAAACTTTCTATTTTTCGTAGATTTACCTGGTCTACGATATAAGATAACATCCACAGCTTTTGGTTTATTGTTAATATGAATGTTAAAGCTGTATACCTCGTAATCACGATTTTCATGAGTCATACCTCTATTAACCAACTGTTCCTGATGTGAATCAAAAATATGGTAATATTTTGGTTTTATATCACTTAAGTAATCCTTTAATGTTTTCATGTAAATCACCTTTCTTTTTTGGCTTGTGCAATTAGTATAATTTCACTCGTCACAAGTTGTTCTGATTAAAACATAAAAGCAACATTAGCTAATAGAACCAATGTTGCTTATTTTACTTCATATAAATTCAGTACTCTTACTTACGATACTTTTCATTATATATTTCAAGAGCAATCTTCTGTGTTTTTTCTATAAATGCATACCTTTGGGTTTTACCTTTACCAAGATCAACCTTCTTTAGGATTTCGTTTTTTTTGAATCCTTCAAATAATAATCTGATAATCTTTCCCATGTTAGCATCTTTAGCTTCAACATCTTCAATAAGCTCTTCTAGTATCATTAGACTTTGTGCCTTATCATCATAGTCTGTAGTTCCAGTAGGATCAAATCCGTTATAATCATCATTATCAGTATCCTCTAAGAACTTATCTAATGAAAGTGCATCGATGTGCTCTTCATCTTTGTGCTTTAAGTAACGTTCTACTTCAGCATAAAAAGTTTTCATGTATTCATCCATTGAACCTTTCTTATTTGGTGCAAAGAATACTTTTACTTTTTTTCCATATGGAAATGTCCATGTTTCTACATTTTTGTAATCTAAGCCCATAGGCTTCAATGTAATCTTCATTTCTTCAGTTAATACCATTGGGACTAATTCTTCATCATCTCCTACTGGTACGTTTTTAAATGCTTTTCTGTTACTAAAATCTCTGTAATGCTTATCTTTTGCCATTTGCAATTTCCTCCATTGATTAACGCGGAGGAAACCGCATTACAAAAATTGCCGATAAAATATACTCTGTGACCACTTATCATATGGATTCCTCCGGTGATTTTTTGTGGTCAACAAGTCCTAATCTTGTCGACTTTACTTTTATATGAGTACGATATGAAGTTAGGAAAGCTTTTGATCAGAAGGCCATCATTTGTACTATTTGTTGAGTCTTTGAAGACTCAGATAGATCTACAAAACTTATAGGTCTATCTCAATCTTCAAATTTTCTAATTTTCCCTGTAATAATCGTATCAAACGTTGTATGATATATTCAAAAGTCGAATAAACATGTTTATTTGATATATTTATACGTTAGGAGAATATTTATATGTCAGTATGTAATAGGTATATTCTAATTTCGAATATCAAAAATTTAATGAAGAATAATAATATGACACAACAAGAATTAGCTGAAGTTCTTGACATGTCTCAGCCCAATATAAGTAAAGCTCTTAGTGTAAGCGACACAAAAAGCTTTACCTTAGATCAAGTAGTTGGAATTGCTAAACATTTCAATGTGTCTATTGATTGGCTTGTAGGGAACGAAACAAAGTCAATTCAAAATCTCTCTCTAAGAGCAATAGGAGAATTTTTAGTTAAATTAATTGAATCTGAACTAATAGAAACTTTTAGTTATCCAGTGGCAGAAACAATTTATCAAACTGAATTTGAAGATTATGAGCCTAATAAAGGCCGTAATAATAAAGAAACAGAAATAATTTATAATGCCTTTTACTTTCCTTCATATTGGTACATACCCGATGATCTATCTTATAAAGAAAAATGCGATTTATTCTCAGAGATGATGACCTGGGGAAATGATTCAATACACTGGCAAACAAATAAGTTTATTAATGATTTCTTACAAATATATAAAATGTATAAACAAAAGAGTTTAGAAGAAGATACATATAAAACTATTGTTAAAGATTTGCTGAATCATCTAAGTGATGAAAAAATAAAATCTATACAGTTTTAAAAATAAAAAGAGCACCGATCTAAAGATCGGTGCTTCACTATAAGGCAACCAAAATAATTTATTATTTAATTGTTCTGACTATTGTCCATCTCGTAAGCTATTGTATATTTCATCAGAGAAAATTCCAAGAACCTGGTGCTTCATTTCATTATCAGTTAATAATAATGAAAAGAAATCTTGATTCTGTGATAAGCCTTCGATTAATGCATCATCTATACCATCAAAATAAGAAAACTCAAAGTCTTTCTGTGTATTGTTCTTAGCACTTGTCTTGAGCTTATCTGATTTCATAAGAATATCTCTAATCTGAAGCATAGATTTTACAACAACATCGTTGTCATAATTTTTTCCAGTTTTGCTATTTATTTCATCAATGATTTCAGATAATCTCTTTTCCTTGTCCTCTGAAAGTCCAAAGTGTTCTGCTGTTGGTAGTTTCATTATTGGCTTAGCTACTAGATCTGAAGAAATATGTTCTTCGCCTTTTTTCTGAACAAATTGAGAGGCCTTAATCTTACCATCAAGATTAAACCCACTACCTGGATGTTTTATATTTATATAAGCTAATAGATAAGAAATAAAATTATATTTTTTATGTAGCTCAATATCTTCAAAGCTAGAAACCTGTAAAAGGAACTCATAATAACGTACAAATCCACGCATGTCAGCTATGGCTTGACGCTGAGTTTCATATTCATAATTTTCCAAGAGTTTCTTAGTTTTTTGAAGAAAGAACGTTAATCGCTTTTTTTGTTGGCCCGTAACCTTCTGCGAATACAATATTTCATTTGCTGCTTCTATATCCGCTGGATCAAATAAAGCATATGCATCAATAGTAGCCTCTAAATCATAAATTGCATTTGGTGTTACTGAATTTGCTAGTAATGTAGTAGTATAATACGGAGCAAAAGCTGATTTAATGTCCTCATAAGTATTTACAAAATCTAATATAAAAGTCTTTTTATTATACGGAGGACAGATACGATTCAATCTTGAAAGAGTCTGTACGGCATTTACGCTTCTTAGCTTTTTCAATACATACATTGCGCATAACTTTGGTTGGTCAAAACCAGTCTGGTACTTATTTGCTACTAAAAGTACTTGATAATCATCAGAATCAAACTCTTTTGTAAGTTTATCCTCAGAAAAACCGTTCATTGATACTTCGGTATACTCCTGATCATCATCAGGAAGTTTCACTTTTCCAGAGAAAGCTACAAGAGCATTAATCCCTTTATAACCTTTCTTGGTTATATAATCCTCAAATGCCTGACGATATTTGACTGCACCCTGACGAGATGCAGTAATAACCATTGCCTTAGCTTGTCCGCCAAGTTCCTGCATAACAGAAGTACGGAAATGTTCAACAATAACTTCTACTCTCTGAGCGATATTTGTCTCATGCAACTCAACAAAACGTGCAATCTGGCGTTTTGCTTCATTCGTTTTGCAGCGAGGGTCATCCTCAATTTCTTTATTAATTTTATAAAAGGTTGAGTACTCTGTATAATTCTGAAGCACATCAAGAATAAATCCTTCCTCAATAGCCTGTTTCATAGAATATACATGAAATGCTTCTCTTTGACCTTTTGTATTCAATTTTCCAAATAGCTGAATTGTGGTAGGCTTTGGTGTGGCAGTAAATGCAAACATTGATACATTTGATTGTTTTCCATTTCTCTTAATTTCACTTGAAATCATATCTTCAACATCAGCCTCGGCTTCATTATCTGAACCTAATGCCATAGTTACTGCTGCCATATCTTTTCCAGAGGTAGAAGAATGTGCTTCATCTATAATAACAGCAAATTTCTTGTCCTTTAATCCTGTTACGCTATTCAAAATATATGGAAATTTTTGTATTGTAGTAGCAATAATTTTAGTATTTCCACTAAGTGCAACCGCCAAATCCGCAGAGGTGCATTTATCATCCATTACACGAATTAAACCTGTTTTATGTTCCATACCCATGATTGCTTTCTGCAACTGGCGATCAACAACAACTCTATCTGTAATTATAATAATATTATTGAAAATAATCTTGTTATTAGCATCGTGTAAAGAGGCTAATCTATGTGCAAGCCATGCAATAGAATTAGTCTTTCCTGAACCAGCACTATGCTGAATCAAATAATTCTGTGCCGTACCATTCTCACTAACATCATTAAGTAATTTTCTGATCACATCCAATTGATGGTATCTAGGAAAAATCAAATTTTCAATATATTTAATCTTTCCAGTATTTTCATCAGTTCTTTCTTTTATTTCAATAAAGATGAATTTACTAATTAGCTCAAGGATGTTATCTTTTTTTAATATATCTTCCCACATGTAAGATACACTATATTTGTCCTCAAATATTGGGTTTCCTGCTCCTGCTGTAATACCTTCACCATTACCCATATTAAATGGTAGGAAGAACGTAGCTTTTCCATTAAGCTTGGTAGTCATGTATACTTCTTCTAAGTCCATCGCAAAATTAACAAGAGTACCTGCTTTAAAACGAAATAATCTAGTCTTTGGATTACGATCAGTACGGAACTGATAAATCGCATCCTGGTAAGATTGACCCGCCGCATTGCATTTCAACTCAAATGACATTATAGCCATGCCATTTAAGAAAATTACTACATCAACTCTTTCCTTATCACTAGCCCATACTTCTTCCATTACAGAGAAAATATTCTGACCGTATTTTCTTGTTAAATCTGGATTAAATGTAGTTGCGGGTTTTGTATACATAAGCTCTAACTTCTGATTTGATAATTCAATCCCATGCTTCAAAACTTCAATCAAACTACCACGTTTCTTAGTTGTCTCTGCATTAATAAAGCTAATTATCGTTTCTTCCAGATCATTTTTATAAATTTTGCGAAGATAATCCATTGTATCAGACTGTGTGTCGTTCAAGAATTTAAAGAGCATCTCACGATCCACAGCATAATAGCGGTCAAAATTTGTAGCCTTACGGACTATAAAACCATTTTCCTTCTCCAAACGCTCCAAAAGGAACTTCTGGTATTCCTTCTCTGAAACAATGGAAGTCTGATGAATTAGGCGCTTATGGTACTCTACAGCTCTTTTTGCAGTACCGTCGGTATCCTGCTGTTCCACATGAAGCTCAAGTATATTTTTATCATCCATTTGCTTTAAACCTCCTCTCTGATCCATCTGCCGGTTTTCAAATCGATAAACTCATCCAGCTTGAGTTTTCCTTCAAAATCCGCCCCGTATTCACCGGCACGAGTCTGGTCATCAAACTTGAAGCTGTTGTTATAGTATCTACCCGTCTTAGTTTTCCGAATCAGGTCATTGTCCATCATAAACTGAATCACTCGCTTATGATTCTCAATGTCATCACCATTCAAGTAAAAGCAAATCACCCCCATCGGAGCTAGCTGCACTTCCATGTCAGTGCATTTGCACTCATAGCATATGTGCTCCACAATGGCCTTCTCGCATATCTGCTGTGCAAATGACTGATTTTCAAAAAAATACATCCATTTACCACATCTATGCTTTTCGAGCTTTCTCTCCTCACCGGAAAGATACCAGTACCATCCGCCTAGTCTGATCATATAGTTGGCACCTCCTTCTTACCTGTAACGTATTCATATATCAAAGACTTTTTGTATTCATTAAGAACTTCAAGCTGTTCTTTTCTCTTCATGACAATTTCATTAATTTCACTACATTTAATATCTAAAAAATTCGAAATTGCTTCTTGCTCTCTAATTGGCGGTAACGCTAAGCGAATATTTCCTATATCAGATGCAGATATATGAACAACTTTTAATTTTGCTTTTCCTCTACTTTTTTGCATTTGCGCATAATTACTGTTTAAAGCATAATTTAAAAATGAAGGATTTTGGTTATGTCTCATCATGATAATATCTCCTCCAACTAAACATGGCGAAGTGCCTAAGTAAACTATATTCTTCCCAATTTCTTCGATTAACTCACCAGTAGCCGCAAAAAGTATATCACCATAAGTGGCAAATTTTGGAGATTCAATACTTTCCAAATTTGTATAAGATATACACTCTTTAAATGAATTCTCATACTTGGAATATATCTCACCGTATCTTATGCATTGAATATTTCCATCTTCTTTTACATCTTCTCTAGTTATTCCATTCCCTTTTGAAAGTGAACTAGCTATGTGTTTAACACGTTTAATTTTCCAATCAGAAGGTATGTCACCAATATACTCAATGCCACTATCTTTCATTTGAACATTTTGATTTAAACCTTTAGTTACTACTTCTGTAATAATAGAACGTTTATATTGTTCTAATGTTTCAATTTGAGTTTGAATATCATCTGCAAGAGCATCAATTTCTTCACACTTCGCATCAAGAAAATTAGCGATACGCTTTTGCTCTGTAAGTGTCGGATACACAATATACTGTTTTTTTAGCTCAGCAAAATTTAATATTTTACGAACTCCTCCACCCATATTATGAAATGCTTTACAGCTATCATATGCCTTTAACAAATATGTAAAGAATTGTGCAGAAATATCATTATCTAAAATCGGTGCAAAGGCAATATATGCTGATGTGATAATTCCACGCTCCTTGACAAGCGCCACTCTTTGAGTTACAAAATCGAAATTAAGATTAAGCCCGTTAAGCATTATCGTGCCCGGGTTCACAACCATGTAATTCAAGATTGTATTTGCGACATAGTCGTCATCAGCCGCATCAAAATTATCCTTTTTAACAATATTTCCATATGTGAATTTGAGTGCATTTTTTTCGATTCCAAGTTTATTTTTCTCCGTTACTTCCCTAAACTTTGCTCGAATTGGTTTGACATCCCAAGAAAATGGAATTTGTCCAACCCACTCAATCCCACTATCTTTCATTTCTCGCATATCATCACCGCCTTACTCGAACAGCTTTGACACGCGTTCAGAAACGGAAAGCTCCAAATCCATAAACTTGGCTTCCAGTTCTTCACTAGGTGTTGGCTGCTGATATTTGTAGAAATAGCGTGTAAACGGAATCTCTGCACCAGTCTTGATGACTGGTTTCTTTTTGCCCATATCCTCTTCAAAGAATGCTTTAGCATCTGGGACATGTGGCAGCACTTCTCTCAACATATAGTCATCAATGTTTTCTTCCCATTTCACCAGTTCTGTGTCTTTGGTTTCTTTATCATAAAGGATGTTTCCTTTTCTATCTTTCTGGATCTCTGCATTTTTATCCATAACAGACAAACCATCCGCAACCTTATCAAGCAACTTCTTATCTACTGTTGCATTAGCAAGGGCCTTTGTCAGAACCGGCATAAATGCTTTCGGTGAATCATAAACCTGCTCTGATACTGCTGATTTCAATGCTGCAATAATAGCATCATAACTAGGTTTATTTACTTGATAGTTCTCTAGCTTCTTTAAATCTTTACCCGACAAATTATCCATATTCTCTAATTTATCAACTTTAGCTTGATCATAAAGAGAAGAAAGTGCGCCTTTAGATATCATTGCTTCTATTCTTTCCTCAGTTATGGCATAGCTTCGCTGAAGAGGCTGCATTATAGTATATTCACGATAGATAAACTCTTCGTTTTTATAAATCTTAGAATACTCATTTTCAATGAAATCAGCGTAAAGTTTTGTGATTTTAGAACGATTTTCTGGCGAAATTTCATTTTTCTTATTACCGAGTGCCTTACGTAACTTGATATAAAATCCAGATGCATCAATCAACTGAATTTTGCCTTTTCTCTCAGCTCTCTTGTTCTTTGATAGTACCCAAATGTATGTAGCTATACCCGTATTGTAAAAAAGATCTGTAGGTAATGCAATTATCGCTTCAATTAAATCATTTTCTAACATCCATCTACGTATCTGGCTTTCACCTGATGAAGTACCGCCTGAGAATAACGGACTTCCATTTTCAATAATAGCAGCACGTCCATTCTGATCATTCATTTTGTCTATAGCAGACTGTAAGAACAACATCTGCATATCTCCTGAACCTGGAAGTCCTGCACCCCAACGGCCTTCATAACCTTTTTTATATTCTTCAGTAACTGCTCCTTCTACTCCCTCTGCAGCATCTTTTCCTCCCCAAGGCGTACCAAATGGAGGGTTTTCAATAACAAAACGCATTTTTGTTTCCTTGAAACAATCCCCCTTCATAGTATCCTGATAGCGTATATTGTCTGCATTCTGACCTTTTATTAGCATTTCTGCAAGACAGATAGCATATGACTCTGGATTAACCTCCTGACCAAAAAGACGTACATCTGCTGTTGGATTATATCTTTTTATAAAATTATAACTTGTTGAAAGCATACCACCTGTGCCGCACGCCTGGTCTAAAACTGTAATTACTTTTCCATTATCAAAAATATCGTCACAACCCTCTGCCAATAGAATATTTACCATCAACTTGATGATATCACGTCCAGTATAGTGATCTCCGGCTTCAGCATTTTCAGAGAATCTACGAATAAGATCTTCAAAAATATATCCCATCTTTACATTATCAATTGTACGAGGATCCAAATCTAATTCTGAAAAAGCTTTAACAACACTAAACAAGCGATCATTTTTATCCATTTTGTCAATCTGCTTGTAAAAGTCTAGCCCTTTCTCAGAAGATACAATAATTTCCTGCACATTAGTAGAAAAACTCTCAAGATATGATTTAAAGTTTTCTGCTAAGTTGTCCGAATCATTAATTAATTCTGCTAACGTAAACTCACTAGTATTGTAAAATTGGAAACCAGAAATACGATACATAGCTATTTCCGGATAATTTGGATTTGCTTTAAACTGTGCAACAACCTTGTCTTTTGTAGGTGCCAATGCACATTCAAAACGTCTGATAATAACCATAGGGATGATTACATCCTTATATTTATCACTCTGGTATGTACCACGTAGTTTATTTGCAATTGACCAAATAAAATTAACCTCTGTTGATACATCCACTGGGGAATCATCCCACATAGTATCGATAATTTGTTTTTTATCCACTTTTTGTCCTCCTATAATGGAAATAAAATTTTCCCAATACATTTTTTAATTACTAGATTATTATTTAGAAACCTGTGTTTTATCTATCGCCTCATCTAATACTACTTCAACGATATCACTGATATCACACTTAAGCGTATTGCAAATTTTCAGCAAAACATCAGTTGTAACATTTTGATTTTTTCCTAGTTTTGCTAAAGATGACGAGCTAATCCCTGCAGTTTTTCTCAAATCAGATTTCTTCATATTTCTATCTATCAATAATTTCCACAATTTGTTATAACTCATATACACAACTCATCACTCCTCTACATTCCAAGATTTGCCATATAATTCAGAGTTATTATTTGATAATTTCAATACACAACAGTCTTCTAATATAGCTCTTGTTTTTTCTCTACAATCATTCTGTTTATCATATGCTATAAAAATCTGTTTTTCTGAACTGTTATAAATTTTAATTATTCCATCCTCAACATCTTTTTCAAGATTCTTAAATAAAAGAGAGTCATGAGCTATTGCAGGTAAAGCTGTAGTAAATAAT
>PPYF01306152.1_pt1 | contig 11239 bp, 9 predicted proteins | sample 1559871 | NCBI WGS metagenome assembly PPYF01 (sample SAMN08240021, study PRJNA423297) | Human gut metagenome, whole genome shotgun sequencing project. | reverse complement strand
AAGTCACATATTTCGCTGGCGCGCTATATGGTGGAGAATTTAAAGGATGAAGAATTAAAACATCACAAATTTTCTTTTTATCTGGGAAGTATTCTGCCGGATATCAAGCCTTCGTTTCTCTATAAGAGACACGAGATGGACGGAACGTTTCCTTATGTCAGCAGACATATCAGGCGTCTGTCGGAGGGAGATGCGCTGATCCGGAAGAAAAAGGGGTGCAAGTATTACCGGGATCTGGGACAGATCAGCCATTATCTGGCGGATTATTTTACATTTCCGCACAACACCATTTACCCGGGCAGCCTGAAGGATCATTGTTCTTACGAGGAGAAGTTAAAGCGGGACTTAAGATCGTACCTTAAGAGCGGTGAGGCTGCCAGACATCACCGGCTGCTGCAGCTTAAGGAAGAACATGAGAAGCTGCAGAATAAGAAAAAGGCAGAGCCGCTCATCGACGCGGAGGCGATCTGTGCTTTTATCCAGAAGTCGCATGACGAGTATCTGGCGCACAAGCATGGCGTGGAGGATGATGTAGAACATATTGTCGAGGTGAATCACAAAGCGCTGGATGCGATGATGAAGTTATTGGCGAATAAACGCGCCGAGTGGAGAATCCGGCACTCATAATGTCGAAAAATGACGGGTTGTTTTCGTTGATTTTCGTGTTCGGACATAGTAATATAATGAATGTAAGGCAGGCAGTGAAGAGCAGATTTATGTGGGAATGCCCACCTTTAGTGCTATGTTAACGTCAGACATAGGAATCTTAGCGTTTTAAGGAGGATTCATATGAACAGAATCTATGAGTTACAAAAGAAGATCGAGACGGCGAGACACGAGTTGGATGAAGCACTGTTGCAGGAGAACAGGTTTGAGTACTATTACGAGAAAAGCACCAGACTGGACAAGCTGATAGAAGAATATCTTGAGAGTCAGGAGGGTGTCAGGGTCTGACAATTGAATAAACACAGCAAACAGGACGGAACATATATGCGAGGCATGTATGCGAGGTCCTTTTTTTATGCCCAAACGCAAGTTTTGGGCTTTTTTCTATTGCAATTTGGTACAAGGTGGGGTAATATTATCATACAAGTGGAGGAAAGTGGTGGAGAATGGTACAAAGTGGTGGATAAGTTCATAACTTTGTGGAAAACCACTGAAGGCAGGTGTTTGTGTTATGTTCATGGGAGAATACAATCACACAGTGGATCCAAAGGGCAGACTGATCGTTCCATCCAAATTCAGAGAGCAGTTAGGCAGTGAATTTGTGGTTACCAAGGGACTGGATGGATGCTTGTTTGTGTACCCTGCCGAAGAGTGGCACAATATTGAGGAGAAGTTCCGCAATATTTCCATGACATCGAAGGATGCCAGAAAGTTTTCCCGTTTTTTCTTTGCTGGGGCGGCCGCAGTGGAGCTGGACAAGCAGGGCAGAATTCTGCTTCCGCCGGTTTTGCGCGAATATGCCAATTTACAAAAAGATGTGGTGCTCGTGGGAGTCTTAAGCCGCGTGGAGATCTGGGATAAGGACAGATGGCAGGAGAATACCTACGATGAGGATGAGATGGACGAGATCGCAGAGCACATGGCGGATCTTGGATTCAGTATCTAAGCAGGAGGCGCAGGTTGGAGTTTAAACATTATTCCGTTCTACTGGAAGAGACAATTGAACATCTGAACATCAGACCGGACGGAATCTATGTGGACGGAACGCTTGGCGGTGCCGGACATGCCAGTGAAGTGGCAAAACGGTTATCGGAAAAGGGACGTCTCATCGGCATCGATCAGGATGCGGATGCGATCCGGGCAGCGGGAGAGCGCTTGAAGCCGTTCGACGATAAGGTTACGATCATCCGGAGCAATTACGCCAACATGAAAGAGGAACTTCATGCGATCGGTATAGAGCATGTGGACGGCATCGTGCTGGATCTGGGCGTGTCATCGTTCCAGCTTGACACACCGGAGCGGGGATTTACCTACCGGGACGCCGATGCGCCGCTTGATATGCGCATGGATGACAGACAGAGTCTCACGGCAAGGGATATTGTCAATGACTACAGCGAGATGGATCTCTATCGGATCATCCGCGATTACGGTGAAGATAAATTTGCAAAAAATATTGCAAAACATATAGTGAACGAGAGACAGAAGAAGCCGATTACGACGGCGGGAGAACTGTCGGAAATTATTCGGGAGTCCATCCCGATGAAAGTGCAGAAGACCGGAGGAAATCCGGCAAAGCGTACGTTTCAGGCAATCAGAATTGAATTGAATCACGAACTGGAAGTGTTGCAGGACAATCTGGATACGATGATCGATCTGCTTAATCCGGGAGGAAGGATCTGTATTATTACCTTTCACTCATTAGAGGACCGGATCGTCAAGACGAACTTTAAGCGCAACGAGAATCCATGTACCTGCCCGAGTGATTTCCCGGTATGTGTATGTGGGAAAAAGTCCAAGGGAAGAGTGATTACAAGGAAGCCAGTATTGCCGGGGGAGAGAGAGCTTGCAGAGAACTCGAGATCGAAGAGTGCAAAGCTCCGCGTATTTGAAAGAGCTTAGAGAGTAGTGAGGGAAGTGGCAGTTATGAGAAATGAAGCGGCAGAGAGAAAATATTATATTGACGGGAATACTGTCCGCAGGATGGAAGCAGCGCCTGCAGTGACGAGACCGGATCGCAGGATCAGAGAGAGCCGCCCGGAGCATGTCACAAGAGAGAGAAGGGAGCGCGAGAGACGGGAGCGGGAACGCGAGATTGAATTAAGAAACAGAAAGCGTGCGGCCAGAAGAAATCAGGAGCGTGCTCTGCGCATGAGCAAGAGCTATGTGGCATTTCTCACGATGGCTGTGATGGTGTTCGGCATCTTTACCGGTGCATACATCCACATCCAGTCGGAGATGACGGCGCGCATGAATCAGATATCAAGCCTTGAGAGCCAGATCGCAGATCTGAAAGCCGACAACGACGAGGCATACAAGCGGATCAATACGAGCGTGGATCTTGACAGCATCCGGAATACGGCGATGACAGAATATGGAATGTCCTATGCGAAGGAATCGCAGATTGTGTACTATACAGTGAACGATGACGATTACATGAACCAGTACAGTGAGATTCCGCGTGAGTAGGATGACAGGAGAGGCGCATGGCAAAGAAAAAAAGAAGACCGCTGTTGAAATTTCCCAGGCGCATGCAAAAAAAGCTGATTGTCATGTTTACCATTGTGGCAGGCATGCTGATCGGTCTGATCGGGCGCCTGATGTATATTGAATATACCAGCGGTGAAAAATATGAGAAAATTGTGTTGTCCCAGCAGGAATACGACAGCAAAGTGATTCCTTACCAGAGAGGCGATATTGTCGATGCAAAGGGGACAGTGATGGCAACCAGTATTGCAGTGTACAATGTGATACTGGATTGTTCTGTTTTAACGAGCGATGAGGATTACGTTGCGCCGACGATTCAGGCGCTTGTGCAGTGTTTTCCGGACTTGAGCAGCGATGAGCTTTACGGATATGTCCGGAATGATCCGCAGAACCGTTATATTGTGCTGAAGAAGAAAATATCGTACGACGAGATGCAGCCGTTCGTGGAACTGCAGGATGCGACGGATGAAAAGGGCAGAAAGGTGAACCCCGACATCAAGGGTGTATGGTTTGAGAAGGAATATCAGAGAGAGTATCCGTACGGATCGCTCGCCAGCGCGGTGATCGGATTTACGGCATCCGGAAATGTCGGAGTGAACGGTCTGGAGAATTATTACAACAGCACGTTAAACGGCATCAACGGGCGTGAGTTCGGCTATCTGAATACGGATAATAATTTTGAGAAAACGATCAAGCAGGCGACAAACGGCAACAACATCGTGACAACGATTGATGCGAATATCCAGTCCGTGGTGGAGGACAAGATCCGGGAATTCAACGAGGCGTACACAGGCGCCTACCGCGAAGGGGATGCGGGAGCTTCCCATATCGGAGTCCTGATTATGGATCCGAATAACGGGGATGTGCTCGCCATGGCGAATTATCCGAATTTTGATCTGAGCAACCCGAGAGATCTCTCCGCGTATTACACCGAGGAAGAACTCGCTGCCATGGATGATGACGCAAAGATGGATGCACTAAACCAGCTGTGGCAGAACTTCTGCGTGTCGTATACCTATGAACCGGGATCGACGGCGAAGCCTTTTACCGTGTCGGCAGGACTTGAGACCGGGACGGTGACCACGGCAGACACCTATTACTGCGACGGGTATGAGACGATCTCCGGTCATGACATTCACTGTGTCAAGAGAGACGGACACGGAATGGAGACATTGGAGCAGACGCTGATGAATTCCTGCAACGATGCGCTGATGCAGATGTCCTATAAAATAGGAAGAGATAACTTTGAAAACTACCAGCAGATTTTCGGATTTGGTCAGAAGACCAACATTGATCTGCCGGGAGAGACGAGAACCGATTCTCTGATCTATACCGGCGACAACATGACGGTGGTGGATCTTGCGACAAACGCATTCGGCCAGAACTTCAACACGACGATGATCCAGCTTGCCACAGGCTTCTGCTCGATTGTAAACGGCGGAAAGTTCTATCAGCCGCATGTGGTAAAACGGATTACGGATGAGAACGGCAACGTTGTGCAGGAGATCCAGCCGACACTTCTTCGGGAAACCATCTCGGAGAGTACGTCCGAGACGCTGCGGCAGTATATGTATTCCACCGTTACCTCAGGTACTGGAGCGACAGCGAAAGTGGACGGCTACTCAATGGGCGGCAAGACGGGAACGGCACAGAAAGCGGGACGTGACGGCGTCAACTATCTGGTATCGTTTATTGGATTTGCACCGGTCGACGATCCACAGCTTGTGATTTACTGCGTGGTCGACGAGCCGAATGCGGTGGAGCAGTACCACAGCTCTTTTGCACAGAATATTGTGCGTGAGATCTTAGAGGAAGTGCTTCCTTACATGAACATCTACCGCGATGAGCAGACCACCGGAATTCATGCAGGGTGGGACATTACGGGAACGGATACCGGAGCGACAGCGATGACGGACGTTGTAAACGAGGAGACTCCGGTGGAAGAAGGACTGGATGTGCCGGACACAACGGATACCCTGCCGGGAAATGAAGAGGAGGCGGAAGGCACAGACACGCCGCAGGATAGCGGAGACACGCCGCAGGATAACGGGGATGAACCGCAGGATAGCGGAGACACCCCGCAGGATAACGGAGATATCCCACAGGATAGTGGAGACATCCCACAGGATAACGGACAGCAATAACAGACATAACCTCACGAAAGGATGAATAAAATTTCATGGAGAACTTTCGTGAGGTTTTTTCTATATGTCACAGGAACATGCATTTTACCGGAGCAAGACATTCAACCGCAGAAAAATATGGCTGATGTTCCTCGCCGTGTTTTTCGTGCTGATGTTTCTGGGCGGACGGCTCGTCTATCTGATGGTCTTCTGCTCGGAATACTACGGGCAGAAGGCGGAGGATCTTCATGAGAGAGAGCGTGATATCAAGGCAGCGCGGGGAAGAATCATCGATGCCATGGGAAAAATCCTTGCGACGAACAAATCGGTCTGTACCATTTCCGTGATTCACAGTCAGATCGATGAGCCGGAGAAGGTGATTGCGCGACTGCAAAAAGAACTGGGGCTCACGGAGGAGGAAGTGAGAAAGCGGGTGGAGAAGGTCAGCTCCATTGAGCGGGTCAAGACGAATGTTGACAAGGAAACCGGAGACCGCATCCGTGCCTACGGCCTTTCCGGAATCAAGGTCGACGAGGATTACAAGCGGTATTACCCTTTGGATACCATGGCATCCACGGTGCTCGGCTTTACGGGTGCGGATAACCAGGGAATTCTGGGGCTTGAAGTCAAATACGATTCCTATTTGCAGGGAACGAGCGGCAAGATCCTCACCCTCACGGATGCGCGCGGGATTGAGATTGAAAATGCGGGAGAGACGCGGCTTGAGCCGGTGAACGGCTATGATTTATATATTTCCATGGACAGCAATATCCAGCAATACTGTGAGCAGGCGGCGGAAAAGGCATACATAAAAAAGCAGGCGGATGAGGTGTCCGTGATTGTCATGAACCCGCAGAACGGGGAGATCATGGCGATGGTAAATTATCCGGAATTCAATCTGAACGAACCGTTTACCTTAATTGAGGAGATGGGAGCGGATGGGACGGAGTCTGCGGACAAAAAGCAGGAACTGCTGAACCGCATGTGGAGAAACCCGTGTATCAGCGACACCTATGAGCCGGGTTCCACATTTAAGATTATCACGGCGGCGGCAGCGCTCGAGGAGGGCGTGGTGTCGCTGACAGATCAGTTCTACTGTCCCGGCTATAAGCTGGTGGAGGATCGCAGAATCCGGTGCGCGAAGACAAGCGGACACGGGGCGGAGACGTTCGAGACAGGCATTATGAACAGCTGCAATCCCGTCTTCATTGAACTGGGCGAGCGGCTGGGCGTGGAAAACTATTACAAATATTTCAAACAGTTCGGTCTGACACAGAAGACGGGAATCGATCTGCCGGGAGAGGCGGCGACGATCATGCATAAGCAGGAAAACGTCGGCCCGGTGGAACTTGCGACGATCTCGTTCGGACAGTCGTTCCAGATCACACCGATCCAGCTCGTGACGACCGTTTCTTCTATTATAAATGGGGGAACGCGCATCACACCGCACTTCGGAGTGGAGGTCCGTGAGACGGACGGAACGTTGGTCGAGACATTTTCTTATGATAAGAGAGAGGAGATCTGCAGCGGGGAGACCTCGGAGACCATGCAGTATCTGCTGGAAAAAGTGGTGTCGGAGGGAGGCGGAAAGAATGCGAAGATCGAGGGGTATGCGATCGGCGGCAAGACCGCGACTTCCCAGACACTGCCGAGAAGCGAGCACCGCTATATTTCCTCGTTCCTCGGATTTGCTCCTGCGGACGATCCCAAAGTGCTTGTGATTGCGATTATCAATAACCCGAAGGGCACGTATTACGGAGGTCTGATTGCGGCGCCGGTCGTAAAAGAAATTATGGAAAACATATTGCCTTACCTTGATAAATCATGAAAAATAACGTATACTAGTTGGGTTAAAAAGCACATGTTGCTTTCGGCAAAGATAAAATACATGAGGTGTTTATTATGACGTATGAAATTGTAATCCCGGTAATCGTATCTTTTGCAATCAGTGCATTGTTGGGACCGATTGTAATTCCTTTCCTGCGAAGACTCAAAGTCGGACAGACGGAGCGGAAGGAACTGGAATCCCATCTGAAGAAAAACGGAACGCCTACGATGGGCGGACTTATGATATTGGCAAGTATTATCATCACATCGGTGTTTTATGTAAAAGATTATCCGAAGATTGTTCCGATTCTGTTTATGACCGTCGGATTTGGTGTGATCGGCTTTCTGGATGATTATCTGAAGGTTGTGCTGCGCAGATCGGACGGACTGCTTGCATGGCAGAAAATGCTCTGTCAGATTGTGGTGACGACCGTGTTCGCAGTTTATATGGGATGCTACTCGGATGTCCCGCTCACCATGCTGATTCCGTTCTCCGGAGGAAAATATTTAGACCTCGGCTGGGGAGCGTTCCCGGTACTGTATCTGGCGGTCATCGGAACCGTCAACGGTACGAACTTTACCGATGGTCTGGACGGCCTCGCGTCGAGCGTCACCATCATGGTGGCAACGTTCTTCTCCGTGGTGGCGATCGGAACGAATGCAGGCATTGCACCGATCACCTGTGCGGTTGTGGGTGCGCTGCTTGGATTTTTGCTGTTTAATGTCTATCCGGCAAGTGTTTTCATGGGAGATACCGGATCACTGGCGCTCGGCGGATTTGTGGTCTCGGCAGCCTATATGATGCAGATGCCTTTGTTTATCGTGATTGTCGGACTGATCTATCTGGTCGAGGTACTCTCTGTTATCATCCAGGTGACCTACTTTAAAAAGACCGGCGGAAAGCGGATTTTCCGTATGGCGCCGATCCATCATCATTTTGAGCTGGGCGGATGGTCCGAGACGAGAGTGGTTGCAGTATTTTCGATTGCAACGGCGATCTTATGCATGATCGCCCTGTTAGGATTATAGGAGGAAGAACATGGATCTGACAGGTAAGACAGTGCTTGTGGTTGGTTCCGGAATCAGCGGTGTTGCCGCGACGGAACTTCTGAAAAAGAAGAATGTGAATGTGGTATTGTTTGACGGAAATAAGGAGCTGGATCTTACGGCGCTTCGTGAGAAGCACCCGGTCTTTGCGGATGTGAAGATCATCCTCGGAGAGCTGACAGCGGAAGATAGAAGCGGACTGGATCTTGTCGTGTTAAGCCCGGGAGTGCCGACGGATCTTCCGATGGTTGAGGATCTGAAAAAAGACGGGATTCCGATCTGGGGCGAGATCGAGCTTGCCTACCATTTTGCGAAGGGACGGATCGTGGCGATCACCGGGACCAACGGCAAGACGACGACCACGGCGCTCTGCGGCGAGATCATGGCAAACTATTACCGGGATGTGAAAGTGGTTGGCAATATCGGAATTCCATATACCTCCGTGGCTGCGGACACCACGGACGAGACAGTGACGGTGGCGGAGATCAGCAGCTTTCAGCTGGAGACCATTCACACATTTCACCCGGCAGTTTCCGCTATTTTAAATATCACGCCGGATCATCTGAACCGTCATCACACGATGGAGTGCTATATTAAGACGAAGGAGCGGATCGCGGAGAATCAGACGGAAGACGAGGTCTGCGTGCTCAATTACGAGGATGAAGTCCTGCGCGCATTCGGTGAGACGCTTCACACGAACGTGCTGTATTTTTCCAGCAGACAGAAGTTAGACCGCGGACTGTATCTGGACGGCGAGGATATTTACTATGTAGACGGAGAGAACACCACGAAGGTCATCAACGTGAATGAACTCAATATTTTGGGAACGCACAATTACGAGAATGTGATGGCTGCGACCGGCATGGCGTTAAGCCTCGGTGTTCCGATGGATAAGATTGTCGAAGTGCTGAAGCGTTTTCAGGCAGTCGAGCACCGCATCGAGTATGTGACGGAGAAGCGCGGCGTGAAGTTTTATAACGACTCTAAGGGCACCAACCCGGATGCCGCGATCAAGGGCATTTGTGCCATGAACCGTCCGACCCTTCTGATTGGCGGCGGCTATGATAAGCAGTCGGAGTATGACGAGTGGATTGAAAGCTTTGGCGGAAAAGTCAAGCTGCTCGTGCTGATCGGACAGACGCGGGAGAAGATTGCAGCCTGTGCGCGGGCACATGGATTTGAGAATATTGTGCTCTGTGATACGTTTGAGGAGGCGATCGACACCTGCTACCGGAACGCGGTATCCGGTGATGCGGTACTCTTATCCCCTGCATGTGCAAGCTGGGGAATGTTTAAAAACTATGAGGAGCGCGGACGCATTTTCAAGGAATATGTGCGTGCCTTAAAAGAAGACTAGGAGTGGAGAATGGCGCGAAGGCAGGAAAAAGAAAAAAAACAAAAACCAATTCGATATTTTGATTACAGCCTGCTGTTTTTGATTATCTTTCTGCTTTGTTTCGGTCTGGTGATGCTCTATAGCACGAGCTCTTACTATGGTTCCACGCGTTTCGGGGATACGGCGTATTATCTGAAAAAGCAGCTGTTTGCGACAAGTCTTGGAATCATAGCGATGATCATCGTCTCGAGAATCCCGTACCGGTTCTGGATGAGAGTGAGCGGTCTGGCGTATCTGATGGCGTTCGGACTGTGTACGGCGGTTATCTTTATCGGTACGGAAGCCAAAGGACAGGCGCGTTGGATCTACATCGGACCGCTTTCGTTCCAGCCATCCGAGTTTGCGAAGCTTGCGGTCATCATTTTCCTGGCGACGATCATCTATAAGACGTCGAAGCAGGTGGGGGATTTTAAGACGCTGGTCAAGGTTATGGCGATCGTGCTTCCCGTCGTCGGGGTGGTCGCATATAATAACTTAAGTACAGCGATTATTATCCTTGGCATCGCGGTGTGCATGCTGTTTGTGGCGAGCCCGAAATATTCGCATTTTCTGATTGTGGGAGGCGTGGTACTCGCAGTCGGCGTCATTTTTATCGCGCTTGCATCCTACCGCGCCGAGCGTATCCAGATCTGGCTGCACCCGGAAGAGTATGAAAAAGGTTATCAGACGCTGCAGGGACTCTATGCGATCGGTTCCGGCGGGCTGTTCGGCAAGGGACTCGGGGAGAGCATGCAGAAGCTCGGTTTTATCCCAGAGGCGCAGAACGATATGATCTTCTCCGTCATCTGTGAGGAGCTGGGACTTTTCGGCGCGATCTGTCTGATCCTTTTATACCTGCTGATTATCTGGAGATTTATGGTGATTGCGAACAATGCGGCGGATCTCTACGGGGCGTTGCTTGTGGTCGGCATTATGGCGCATATTTCCATCCAGGTGGTTTTAAATATTGCCGTTGTGACCAACACCATTCCGAATACCGGAATTTCCCTTCCGTTTGTCAGTTACGGTGGAACCTCCATTCTGTTTCTGCTCTCGGAAATGGGGCTTGCGCTGTCTGTGTCAAGGGGAATAAAGTTTGAGGTTACCTAAAGTATGATTAGAGAACAGAGAAAAAAGAAAAGAAGACGGAAAATCGGACTGACGGCTGCACTGATCCTTCTGATGCTTCTGGCGATTGCATTTCTGATTGTCTGGAAAGTATTTACGGTGGAGAATGTCGTGGTGGAGGGAAATGAACTCTATTCTTCCGAACAGATCGAGCAGCTGGTGTTAAATGATGAGTATTCGTGGAATTCTCTGTATGTTCTTCTGAAATACCGCATCAGGGATACCGGCAAGGTGCCTTTTGTCGACACGATGGAAGTGACGCTGGATGATCCGCACACGGTGCATGTCCTGGTATACGAAAAAGGAATTCTGGGCTGCTTTTACATTGACGCCATCGGGCAGTACGCCTATTTTGACAAGGATGGATTCGTCGTGGAGACTTCTTCGGACGAGATTGAGGATGTGCCAAAGATCACCGGAGTGACATGCGATGAGGTCGTGCTCTACGAGAAACTGCCGCTGGATCAGCCGGATGTGCTAAACAACCTTCTGAGCCTGACGCAGATTTTGAAAAAATACGACCTTCTGCCGCAGGAGATTCACTACGACAGCAGCTTAAAACCGACGCTGACCTACTATGGCATACAGG
>PPYF01526237.1_pt1 | contig 11240 bp, 8 predicted proteins | sample 1559871 | NCBI WGS metagenome assembly PPYF01 (sample SAMN08240021, study PRJNA423297) | Human gut metagenome, whole genome shotgun sequencing project. | reverse complement strand
ATGGCAAAATCCTGAGCAACTTTTTGTTGCTCAGGTACTTAAAAAAAATATTTTATAATAGTGTTGCGGAATTAAGGTTAATGTAAAAAATAATGAATTCAACAATTAAGAAAACGACGCTGTTTTTAGGCGCATGTATGGCCTTCCAGCTAGGTGGCATACCACAAATGTTAGCCGCCCCTAGTACTTCGATGGAAGTCATGCAACAAACAAAAAGAATCACTGGTACCGTGAAAGACGCAACAGGAATGGAAGTCATCGGTGCCAATGTTATCGTAAAGGGAACGACGAACGGAGTGATAACCGATTTGGATGGTAAGTTCAGCTTAGAGGCCGCCCCCGGCTCTATCATAGAGATCTCCTACATTGGTTATATGACCCAAGAGATTCCCGTAACCGCCCAAACATCCGACTTACAGATCACCTTGAAAGAGGACTCACAGAGCTTGGACGAGGTAGTGGTAGTAGGCTATGGTGTACAAAAGAAAAAGTTGGTGACAGGTGCGACCGTAGAGGTAAAAGGCGATGAAGTCGCTAAACGTAATACGATCAGCCCACTAAGCGCATTACAGAATCAAAGCCCGGGTGTCAATATCGTGGCTTCTTCCGGTCAGCCGGGTGACGGATTTAAAGTAAACATCCGTGGTGCCGGTACGAATGGAGATACGGCTCCTATCTATGTTATTGATGGTGTGGCCGGGGGCGATATCAATTCCTTGAACCCTGCCGATATCGAGCGTATCGACGTATTAAAGGATGCCGCTTCCTCCGCCATCTATGGTGCCCGTGCGGCGAATGGTGTTATCTTGGTTACCACAAAACAAGGTAAAGAAGGAAAAGTGCAAGTATCCTATGACGGCAACATCGGTTGGCAGAATGTAGTAAAGATGCCGGATATGCTTACCGCCAAAGAATACATGGCCGTTCAAGACCAGATCAACTTCAACGCCGGCGTATCGCCCTTCAATTGGTCACAATACCTAGACGCAGATTTACTGGAATCCTATCAAAACGGTTCCAACCCGGGTACGAACTGGCTGGAGTTACTTCGCAACAAGAACGCGATAACCACATCTCACTCCGTGAACGTGACCGGAGGTTCAGAGCTCTCCAAGTTCTCTACTGGCGTAGGTTATCAGTATCAAGACGGTATTTTCGGTGGTCCGGTTAAATCCGACTACAGCCGCTTCACCATTCGTTTAAATTCCGAGCATATCCTTTGGAAAAACAAGGATCTGGATATCATAAAATTCGGTGAGAACGTATATTACCAACACACATCCAACCAAGGTATCCAAATCGGTAACCAATACTCCAACAGCATCTATAGCATGATGGGAGCCAATCCATTGGTTCCATTATACAATAGCCAAGGAGAGTTATTCGACTACGACGACTTGATCGCGCAAGGATCCGGATCAATGGGTTTACTCGGGCTCAACCAATACATCAATAACCCGATGAACACCTTGTTAAATACCACCAGTGGCAATAATAAAAGCCGGAACCACAATCTTAGCGCCATCGGTTATATAGAGATACAGCCGTTAAAGGATTTGAAGTATAAAGGCCAAGTCTATTACAAACAGAACTCCAGCCTCTACAAAGCATATAACGGCATCTATAAAAATAATAACAACGACCAGAATACGGATGATTATCTGGACGAGAATATGACCATCGGTTGGAATTGGGGTATGACACATACATTGAGCTATGCTTTCGACGTAAAGGAGAATCATTTCGACGTATTGGTCGGTACAGAGTATTCCAGAGAAGGTAATAATATGTCGGAAACCATCGAAGGACACGCCACGACCAGCATCTTCGGAGATTTCTCGCATGCTTACTTCAACAACTTCTCCGGTCGTACCGCTGGTATAGTGGGAGGATATCCCGTGGATGATCACTCCATCCTATCCTATTTCGGCCGTATCAACTACGACCTCAAGGAAACTTATATGTTTAGCGCGATTGTCCGTGCCGATGGTTCCTCCAATTTCTCCAGCGGTCATCGCTGGGGTTACTTCCCCTCATTCTCCGCAGGTTGGGTGATGAGTAACGAGAGCTGGATGGAAAACACGAAAAACTGGATGGATTTCTTGAAGGTTCGCGCCAGTTGGGGACAAAATGGTAACGAGAATATTGGAGCGTACAAATACGCCTCCACATACGCGTTCGGTGATTTAGGACTTTATTCCTTCAATAATAATAAAAACGGAGGAACCCAAGGCGCTTACCCCTCTTTGTTTCCCAATAACGAGATTACATGGGAAACATCGGAGCAGACGAACGTAGGTTTAGACGCACGCTTCTTGAACGGCCGGTTAAACGCAAACTTCGATTGGTATAGTAAGAAAACAAAAGATTTGCTGATCGACGTACCCGTATCTTCAATCAACGGTTTCTCTTCCATGGTCGCAAATGCCGGTACAGTTAAGAACACGGGTATCGAGCTTGCCTTAAATTGGAGGGATGAGGTAGGCTCAGACTTTAGCTATGGCATCGGCTTGAACCTCGCGCATAACAAGAATGAGGTAACAGAAGTTAATAACGGTACTCATTACGTAAATGGAGGTAACGCTCTTCTGTCCGAGGGAACCACCTATATGGCCCGTATGGAAGAAGGACATCCTATCGGTTACTTCTGGGGCTATAAGACCGATGGCGTGATGCAAAATCAAGCGGATATACAGACCTATCTTGACCAGAATTGCGGTGGGGATGCCTCTAACTCCCTGCAAGGCACCTCGATAGCCCCGGGTGACTTGAAATTTGTCGATGTCAATGGCGATGGCGTGATCAACGACAGCGATAAGACGGAGATCGGTAATCCTCATCCAGACCTTACGATGGGCTTGAATCTAGATTTTAGCTGGAAAGGCTTTGACTTGAACATCTCCACTTACGGAGCGTTCGGCATGCAGGTTGCCCACACGTATCGTAAGTTTGGTAACGGACAGTTCGATAACTATAGCAGCAACGTCTACAATTACTGGCATGGCGAGGGAACATCCAACCGATACCCGATCCTGTTGCCCGGTAACACCGTGAACCATATCAACATTTCCGATATTTACGTGGACGACGCAGACTATTTCCGTATCCAAAACGTAACCCTAGGCTACGACATCAAACGTCTATGGAAAAGTTGCAAATTCCAGCAGCTTCGCTTGTATGTCTCCGCCCAAAACCTCTTTACCTTCACAGGTTATAAAGGAATGGATCCAGAGTGCGGAACCGCTCTCAACGATAAAGAGAGCTGGGTAACGGGCGTGGATGTAGGTAACTACCCCCAAGCGAGAACCTATATGGTAGGAGTTAATGTCAAATTCTAATAATTGATTATCAAGATGAAAAAAACAATATATTTAATCGGTATCGCGGCCTCGATCATGGGGGGAATCACCTCTTGTACGCTGGATGCCGAGGATTACGTAACAAAAAGTAGCGAGAACTTTCCCGCTACGACCGAGGATGCCACACAAGCGTTAGCCGGTATCTATCAGAACTTGAACCAAGTGTCCGCCACACCTGAGTGCTCTTTCCTTTACGCCGCCATGTTGGCCAGCGATGATTGCCTAGGGGGTGGAGGTCCGAACGACTTGCACATGCAATCTCTGGACATGTTGATGAACTCCAAGCAAGACATGACCCAACAATTCTGGAAAGACCGTTACCAAGGCATCAACCGTGCGAACTCCTTGCTGGATGGTATCGGAAATATCGAATTGGCAGAATCCGACAAGAACCAGATCGAGGGAGAAGCGAAATTCCTTCGCGCTTTCTATTACTACGAGCTGGCCTCCATGTACGGACGCGTCCCTCTGACAATCACCTCGCAATCCGTAGAGCCAAGCCAACCAACCGCAGCTGAGCTATGGGGACAAATCCTGCAAGACCTACGTGATGCCGCCGAGATCATGCCCAACACTCGAAAGACGGACGGACATGTCGATAAATACACCGCCGAAGCCATGCTTGGCCGTGCTTGGTTGTTCTATACGGGTATGTATTGCAATGGAGAAGACTTGGCCGCACTGACCAGTACCACTTACTCACCGTTGACTTCCGTGGCTTTGCCCGACGGCTCCACACTGACAAAAGACCAAGTGATCGGCTACATCGACGATTGCGTTAACAATTCGGGATACTCACTGGTCACGTCGGACTTCCGCAACCTTTGGGCCTATACAAACCGGTTTACGGTAGAAGATTACGACTATACCACCGGACAGGGCCTGAAATGGGTGGAAGATGACAATGCCGTAAATCCTGAGACATTGTTCGCTATCAAATACAACAAATTAGCCGACTGGAGCACAAGCATTGGTTACGCGAATAATTTCGCCCTACACTTCGGCGTACGTGGCATGGCAGGCGTGGCCGAATCGTTCCCCTTCGGGCAAGGCTGGGGAGCCGGACCTGCCGCCCCGAACCTCGTGAACGACTGGAGAAGCTCCGAACCTAACGACAAACGTCGTGACGCATCCGTTTCGGATTGCGCCGCTTGGACCGAGCAAGGATGGGCATTCGGTGGAGGTGGTGAGTTTATCCAAGAAACTGGATACCTCTCCAAGAAATGGCTCCCTGTAGCCGCAAAGAATGGAGACGCCTACTCCGTATGTTTCGAGAACCTGATGTACGGAACCGATGGCTGGGCTCAGAATTCCGAGAACTTACAGCTAAACAATATCCACGACCTTGTGCTTATCCGTTTCGCCGATGTATTACTAATGCAATCCGAGTTGAAAGAGAACACGGATGGAATCAACCGGGTTCGCGAGAGAGCCGGCTTAAGCCCTATTTCGTCCTACTCGCTCCAAGCCCTGCAAAACGAGCGCCGTTGGGAACTCGCATTCGAGAGCATTCGATGGAACGATATCCGTCGCTGGCATATAGCCGCCGCCGCATTGGAAAAGCAGACCAACGTGAAAATATACACCAATGGCCAAGAGGACTCTAACAAGGCTCACGGAGGTGGCTACGCCACCCGATATAACGCTACCGCCGGATTCTTCAAGATACCGGAGAGCGAGGTGGATATGTCGAACGGCAGCATTGCCCAGAACGCCGGCTGGGAAGGCTCGGACAGCCAATATAACCGCTGGTAAAAACGATTTCAACAAAGTCAAACTTTTAATTAGAAAATCATGAAGAAATATAGTATAGCTATCCCGCTATTCGCGATGCTCCTCACCGCCTGCGATCCTACGATAGAGGAAGAAGGCTCCATAGCAGCGAGCATAACAGAAACGGATCTGCAAGCCCGTGTAGAGCTTACGCAAACGACGGTCGGACAAAACAAGTTCACCTTCTCCACCAATCCCACGCTGACCGTACAGGTATTGGATCAAGACGGGGCCATCCTAGCTACCGGAACCGAAGGTTCCATCATAGGCACTCCCCCTTTGACAGCCTTAACCGTACGAGCTATAAACCAAGACGGCTCGATCGTATCTTATTCACAAGATGTGACAATCAATGAATACGTCGACGTTCCTTCTATCTACAAGCAGCTCTTCGGTCCGGAATACAATAGCCGCACGTGGGTTTGGGATACAACGGACGCTCCTAATTACTGGGGTAAGGGTGGTTATATGAGCGATAGCGGCCCTAACTGGTGGAAGTTCGAGGATATAGCGTCAGGCAATACAAACGAAGCTTTCGATAATCAATGTATTGAAAAAGGTTATCCGGATGATACCCTCGAAAAAGGATGGATGACATTCACCTTGAATGGGAAGAAAGTAGAGATGAGCCGTGGCGAAAGTGGTAACATCTCTTGGGATCTCTCTGCCATAGCCAAGGAAGGCTGGGATGTCGGCACGCTGTCATTCTCCGGTACGAATCCTTTATTAGGAGTCCAACCGAACTCGGACAACGCACCCGAGTATAATTACCACATCCTAGTATCAGATGACAACCATCTATATCTTTGCGCTCCCGAGGCTGGCGCAGGCGAAGGAGGTACGGCTTGGTTCTGGATGTTCAAGGCCAAGGAATAAGGACAAGAATTCGAGGAATAAGGGTCTAACCCCTATTCCTCTATGTTAAACTTTTAATTTATATCATTATGAAACGAGCATTTTTATTTTTAGCAGTTCTTTTATTCGCAATAACAACAGAGGTAATAGCAGCAAATGGAGTTCTAGGTCCTCATCCTATGACTTATGAAGCTGCCACTCCTAGTGGCTATGGCAAAGTCGTAGTAACTTCAAATCCAGAATATACCGGAGGATGGATTGAACTCACATCTGAAACAGGTGGTAAAAATATGATCCACGGAAGTGTAACCTATATGAGTATATGGTTCTATTTTGTTCCTAGCGGTAATTACACCGTTACAGATATGAGCGATGACCATACAGTAACAATAAATGGTTATGGCCAAATTAGCATTGGTGATGTTGTAACTTTTTATAATGGTGGACATATTGGATTTAAAACAAAAAATTAATCCTAGAATATCTTTTAATCACCACCCAAACAAAAGGCGAGGCTATCAAGTCTCGCCTTTTTATGCTATATGGCACCTTCCCTAAAAATATCCTTCTATCTGCAAAATTGACACCAAACAATCTTTATGATCAATATAAAGCACTTACTATAACACACTCGTTTTACAAACGAAACAAACTAGCGAGAAAGAAATAGCCATAAAAGTACTTTTTTGTTAAAACAGAGCGTTTTTCACCTCTGATAGGCACCAAAAGCCTACACGACTGGTCGTGTTAGGCTAGGCCGATACTGCCGTTGGACATCGTAAGTAGTCAAGAATAGGGTTATGAGTAGTCGCGAATGGGCATTCTTACCCTGTTATAACCCTATTGTAGCACCGTTTTTCTTCCCTTCCTGCCCCCAAAACATGAAATACGATGAATAAATCCCGCTAGAATAAAAGGCCGTTTTCCAGCATTACCCTATCAACCAATCGATTGTCGTTTTTTTCTTTCGTTTTCGGGAGCATACCTTACCTTTACCCGAAAGAATCGATTCTCCATGACTTAAATTTACAAACTGTCACTTTGCTAAAAGACGCAAGACAAGGAGATGTCAAGTATCCGTGAAAGATGATACATCTTACAACGGTAAGATCATACATCCTACAACAGTAAGATCATACATCTTACGGCGATAAGATGCTACAACTGTATCTTGCATCCTCAATGGAAATAAGTTCGTGCATTAAACTCCATAATCAGACGTTTTAAGCTGAATAACGTCGTGAATATTGCGACGTTTCTCCTGTTCTAATGTCGCATCAAGTACTTAAAATATGTAAGCCATTATGACCGGCCGCTGACTAAAGAGAATATTTGTGCATGGCAGGCCGCATTCTTCCAACCGGTTTCAGTGAGGGCTCGCAAATAGAGATTGGCCGGTATCGCACCCATGAGGAGCATATCGTTTCCTGTATGTTTGGACGGGAGGAAGAGGGCATGCGAAACAGACGCAGCCGAAAATTCTCATTCGCATCCACAAACAGCGTCTAATCCGCATCTGAAAGTTCCTCCGAAACAAGTGGCACCTATACCACTCAAATCGATTTATCCCAAGGAGATACTTACTCAATCATCCTAAACGCAGGACCTCGTAGTGTTATACCTGTCTTGAAGCTATATGCCTCAAACGGAAAAGAAGAAGCTTTTAAGGTGGTACTGAATTAGTCCCCAGACATGTCCCCATGAGAGAGTATATCTTCTCTAATACAGTCCCCACACATAGGTACAAGATCTGTATTACAAAAGAGAAAAGTTTATAGCACAAGAAAAACTTGGTGAGGGGTATATAAAAACAAACCAGATAGCTTGACGAGTCAAGGGCTACCAAAAGTAAAGAAGTAAACTATCGGGGTGCGCTTTAAGACGCAAAGTTTGCTATTTTTCTCGCCAAACCGGGAGGGATTGCCAATACTTCGGGAATCCCATATCTTTAAGTTCGAGCAGATGACAATCAGACTTAAGCAATTCTTTGATATGCTTTTTGAAGTCGCTACCGGGACTAATGATGTCAAGGATATAGGTGATACAGGAAAGCACGGCAAACAACTTGTTTGTGCGAATTTGTCCGATTGTGGTTCTATCCATAAACAGATAAAGAGTGTTGTATGGTAAGGTCACGCTGACCATAAAGCGGCGATTCCAAACGCGGCTGTGGTGAGCGCAACAGTTGCGAAGATTGGATATGGCGTGTAGCCAATTCTCCAAGATAGCCACTTTCTTCAAGCCGAATTGTTCGGTGATATCCTCTTTGCGGTTGTCTAACTTTAAGGATTGGAACAAACGACTCAATGTGGTAAACGACACCACTTCGAGCGCCATCCAACTTGGTGGCATCGGCGGGTCATTGTATTTGGAGTTGTAATGCTTGATAAAATCCTCGTTGCTACGGTTTACGTCCGCTTCGATATGTTCCATCAAGTCGTCATAGCCGAAGCGATACAAACTTTCATCATCGTACCAATGGCTATTGCCTGTGCTTTCGGCATAAACTTGTACAACCTTTGTGCGTACTGCCACTTCAATCTTTTCAATTGCATTGAAAATGAGTGAGCGCAGTCTGCGATCGAAGCAATAAAGGGCAATGATGTCCTCAAAGTGAATATCTTTACGGGTAAAGTTATGGTCGCAATCTTCACCGTTCTCTTGGAACGGATAAGTGTAAGCACGAAGCCGATAGTAGCTAATGTTGAAAAGATAAGAGGTTGCCTCGCTTTCATCATCGAAAATAAGCCCCCGTTGTTTTAGCCGTGCAATTTGCTCGGCGATAGTCAACGGCTTCTTTGTATAATCAATTTTATCGGTCAATTTTATCAGAAGTTACCATATAAAAACTCGAAGACCTCCCCGGGTGCGCTGTTCTACGGGAAGCGTGGGAGGTCATATTGCTTGCGAAGGTAATACTTTTATCTGAATCTACAAAGGTTATACAAAAAAGTATTTGTGCATTACGTTTTTTCTATAATTCAGTCCCCTGCAAGGGCAAGGCATTTTGAATAAGTAAATAGTGGTTCATCACACCATCCCCAAAGTCTCGAACATCCCCCGGTAAATAGCGGCCTTCTCCTCCAACGGCCTCGGATAAGCTCTAGAGGATGAAGGCATACGGAACAGCCTCATCGTCCTTCCCATACAAGAAAATTCCGACGAGAAGCCCACTTTCGGCTCCTCCGTGCCGGGCAATACGGAGAGGAGAGTATCCATCGCTTTCTGCCCGGTTACCACGATCGCCACGCATTCCGGTATCTGGGACAAGACCTTTTCCGGATCGATCGGCCGTACCACCTCAAGGAACTTATCGGAGGCGTTCGCTTTCAAGCGGATCACCTCCATGGCGGTATCACCGATCCCGATCCCCTTCTCCCGGCAGAAAGCCTTCGCCTTCTCCTCGCTGAACGCCTTCTTGTCTCGCAGGAACGCATCCTTGTTCCCATAGAAAATCAAGCCAAGGATGCGCCACATATCATTCTGGATATTCGGGTAATAAAAATCCATGCTCCAACGAGCTTTTGGAGGCGGGAAACTTCCCAGCATCAGCAATCTCGTATTCTCCGGGAGGAAGAAACCTAGCGGATGCAGCTCGGTGGTCATGCTTCCTTGTTCTTTTTGAGTTCCTTCTTCTGGTCCTCTTTCGCCAGAAGCACGACGTTATACACGAAGTCCGTGATCCATTGCTCGGAGTAGCCTAGTTTCTCGGCATACTTACGCACGCTCCACGCGGCCTTCTGCACGCTGATATCCTTCCACTCGGACTTGGTCAAGATTTCGTGAACCGTCTTCGTCGTCATATTATACAGCAACTTCTTCACCAGCATGGAGAAGCGGAACTTCCACTGCATCAGATTACCAAGCAAGTTGAACAAGTCATTGCAGAAACCTTGGAACATGAAGAAATACGTCTTGATATCGTTCTGGTTCTTGCAGTTCTTCTTCACCGAGCTGTCGATCTCCTTGAAGAAAGCCTCGCTTAGGCCGTAATCCTCCATCAACACCTTGCGCACACGGGATTTCTCGGCGACACCCAATTTGTTATTCTGGGTCGGTATCTTCAACATGCGTTTGAACAAAGCCATATCGGCGAGCATGTTCAAGTTGGTGATACCCAAGTTCACAGCCATAACGGCTTGATAATATACACGGATTAAAGATACGAACTCCTCCACGGAACCTTTGCCGGCCTCTTCCGCCTCAGATACGTTCTTCTTGAATAGCTTAGAAATAAAATTCATCGTACGATTATTAAATAGTTTCGAGCCGCAAATATACGAAAACTTACCGCCAATGCAGAATAACTATTCAATTCTCTCCACCGTAACCTCCGGAAATTGCTCCATCAATAGCAACAGTGGACTTTCCTCCGTGTTTTTACGGGCCTTCAACACGATGCTGACGACGTACTCGTCCTTCTCCTGATGCCCCAGTCTTTTCATGTCATAGCTTACCAGCAGGAAACCTTTCTCGTAGATAACACGGGCGATCCGGTTGATCGCCTCCTTGTCGGAGGTAGAGAATACCACCAAGGAACTTCGCATCCCAATGCTTTTAAAAATAACGCTCAACAGCTCCAGCCCGGCGAGCGTCAACAAAGTGGCGGCGATACCGAGCCCGTACATGCCTGAGCCGACGGCCAGACCGATACCGGCGGTCGCCCAGATACCGGCGGCGGTAGTCAATCCCCGCACGAATTGTTTCTGGATGATGATCGTACCCGCCCCGATGAAACCGATGCCACTCACCACTTGGGCGGCCACACGGCTCGGATCGAGACTTACGCTATTCTCTAGGATGACATCTTGGAAGCCATATTGGGAGACAACCATGATCAACGCGCTACCCAACGAAACAAGGAAGTGAGTCCGGTAACCCGCCTCCTTCGCACGGTACTCACGGTCTAGCCCGACAACGGCGCCCAGAATACCTGCCACGAAAAGTCTTAGTATGAAATCCCACATCATAATCAACGATCTTTTAGGTTTTACCCCGAAAGATAGGAATTATTTATTGATTCAGCCGCCATTCACGGTGATAAGAATCGATCGCCTCCCGGACGGAGCCATGTAGGAGCAGGAGATTCTTGCTCTGCTCGTAATCCAGACGAAGCTCTTCCATGATCATACGGGTGCCACGGTCCACCAATTTTTGGTTGGTCAGTTGCATGTTCACCATCCGGTTCCCCTTCACCCGGCCCAGCTTGATCATCGTGGAGGTCGTGATCATATTCAGCACCATCTTCTGGGC
>PPYF01130976.1_pt1 | contig 11240 bp, 10 predicted proteins | sample 1559871 | NCBI WGS metagenome assembly PPYF01 (sample SAMN08240021, study PRJNA423297) | Human gut metagenome, whole genome shotgun sequencing project. | reverse complement strand
CGCTGCGTTTCATTCACGTTAGCCAGAATGAAAAATTCGCGGCGCATCTTGGCGCATTCTTATCTGGAAATAGTATAATTTCTGCATCACACGAAAAATCCCCCTGCGCATACGCTGATGCGGGGGAGGTGAGGCGGCGTGAGCAGCATGTGCTATCAGACGCTCAGCTTCGTGGAATGTCTGGAAATCCTGCGGCAGGCGAAGGCAGTCCGCGCGGCGTTCTTTGACGGTCACGCGCCGTATGTTGTGCCGATGGGGTTCGAGTGGTTCGTGAACGGGATGCAGCCGGTCGTTTGCCTGATGATGCCGAAGGAGGGCCGCAAGGCGGAGGCATTATCCGTCTGCACGCAGGTGTGTCTGGAGTTTGAAGCGCCGGATGCGGCGGCGATTCAGGTCGTTCTGGCGGAAGGAAAAGCCGTCCCCCTGCACGAGGAGGACGGCGCAATGGTCTATGCGATTCCGGTGGAAACCATGTCGGGGCGGCGTTATTTTTTGCCTGATGACTGAGCCGGGAAAGTCAGCGTGATGGTCGTACCCTCGCCCAGTGCGCTCTGCATGGCAATCTGCGCGTGATGCACCTGCGCGCCGTGCTTGACGATGGACAGCCCCAGTCCCGTGCCGCCGGTCTGCTTGCTGCGGCTCTTGTCCACGCGGTAGAAGCGCTCGAATACGCGCTGCTGATCCTCCGGCGCAATACCTACGCCGTTGTCCGCGACAGTCACGACGGCGCGTCCGTCCGCCATTTCTGCCCGCGCCCGGACGTATCCGCCCGCGTGGTTGTACTTGATGCCGTTTTCCAGCAGGTTCGTCAGCATCTCTTCCAGCAGGGCGTGGTCGCCGGAAATCAGCACAGGGCCATTTCCGCTGGCGCTGATGCTTACCTGCGCATTCTGCGCGGCGGGCGTCAGCTTCTGGACGCAGTGCTGAATCAGCGCGGTCAAATCGACGGGGGTCACTTCGCCGCGCACACCCTCGTCAAGGCGCGACAGGCGGATGATGTCCTCAATCAGCGTCAGCAGGCGGCGGCTTTCGGCGAGAATCTTCCGCCCGAATTCCGTCGCGTCCTCCGGCTTCTGCAGCATCCCGGAGGACAGCAGCTCCGCGTAGCCGCTGATGGTAGTCAGGGGGGTGCGCAGCTCGTGGCTGACGTTGGCGGAGAATTGCCGGCGGCTTGCTTCAGCGGCCTGTGCGGCGGTGACGTCCTGCATCAGCAGCGCTGTGCCGCCGCCTTCGACATGGCTGAGGGAGAGGTGGATGGTCATGCCGTTCAATTGCATCGCGCATTCCGTACCCTGCCCGTCCAAAAGGCGGAGCAGCGCCTCGTCGCGGCTGACGGCAATCATCGGCTGCCCAACCGGGTCATTGGTGATGCAGAACATTGCCCGCGCCGCGTTGTTCATCGTCAGCACATGCCGCTTCTCGTCGAGGATGACGAAGCCCTCCTTCATACCGCCGAGGACGGTATCCAGCTCATGCCGCTGGGCGGTCAGGGACGCCATCTGGTCGGCAATGCGGGCGTTCTGCTGTGCCATGCGGCGAAGCATGGGCGAAAGCTCCTCGTAAACGTCGCTTTCCAGCGGCTGGTCAAGGTTGACCTCGTTCATGGGGGCAGCAAGGCGCTTCGCCAACGGGCGGGAAAACGCCATCGCCGCACCGAAGCAAAGCACCGCGCCCAGCAGCAGATACCCCAGTAAATCGCGCACCTGCCGCAGCATTCCGCGCTGCGTGCCCGAAACGCGGATGACACGCCCGTCCGCCAGCCGTTTGGCGTAATACAGGCTCGTTTGCCCAAGGGTCGCGCTGCTGCGGGCGGTGAACGCCTCGCCGTTTTCACGCGCCTGCTGAAATTCTTCGCGCCCGGCGTGGCTCTCCAAGCGGGACGCATCCACTTCGCTGTCATACAGCACCGTGCCGTCCGTATCCAGATACGTTACGCGCTGGGTGAATACGCTCCCTTCCAGCAGGGAAACCGGGTCATCCGACGCATCAAGGTAGGCGGACAGCTGCGCGGCCTGCTGCCGGAGCTGCTCACGGTTGTCGGCGGTCGTCTGGAAGTACATGCCCGCGAATACCAGCGCGCACATCAGCAGAAGGGTCAGCAGTGTTACGCCCGACAGCGTCAGGCGCAGACGGGAAGAAAGGCGGTTTTTCATCAGCTTTCACCTGCTTCCGGATGTTCGTCCATGCGGTAGCCGACGTTGCGGATGGTGGTAATCAGCCGCCCGCTGTCGCCGAGCTTCTGCCGCAGGGTGCGAACGTGAACGTCAATCGTGCGCGTGTCGCCGGAGTAGGCGATGCCCCACACGTCGTCCAGCAGCACTTCGCGTGTGACAGCTTTGCCCGCGTGCGCCATCAGGAACGCCAGCAGCTCAAACTCCATGTGCGTCAGGGCGACTTCCTGTCCGCCCGCGGTGACGCGGTGGCTCTCGCGGTCAAGCGTCACGTCGCCCAGCGTCATGACGGCGGAGGGCGTTTCCTCCTGCGTCCGCCGCAGCAGCGCACGCACGCGCGCCAGCAGTTCCATCACGCCGAACGGCTTCGTCAGGTAATCGTCCGCGCCGCAGTCCAGCCCATTCACCTTGTCCATTTCCGCGTCGCGCGCGGTGACGAGAATCACGGGCACGCGGCGTGTGCGTGCGTCGCGGCGCAGGAAGCGCAGCAGGGACAATCCGTCCTCGCCCGGCAGCATCACATCCAGCAGCACGCAGTCCGGCACGGTCTTTTCCAGCGCCTGGCGGAACGCGGCGGGGTTCTCGAACCCTTCCGCCTCATAGCCTGACTGACGCAGCGCGTACAGCTCCAACTCGCGAACGCCGTGATCGTCTTCGACAACGAAGATCATTTCAGCTCTTCTCCTTTATATAGCCCGGTGATGGCGTACACCACCCATTCAGCAATGTTGACCGCGTGGTCGCCGATGCGCTCCAGATACTTGGCAATCATCAGCAGGTCAAGGCATTCCTCCGTCCGGTCGGGATGCCCGCGAAGCCCGGCAATCAAGTCCGCCTTCACGTCGTTGAACAGCGCGTCCACAATGTCGTCGGACAATTCCACCTGCTGCGCCAGCTCAATATCTTTATGGACGTACGCGTCAATCGCGCGGTGCACCATCGAAATCGCCGCCTGCGCCATCGACGCGAAATGCTCCGGGCGCGGACTGCGCAGATGACCCATTGTCGCAATTTCACAGATGTCGCTCGCCTGATCGCCGATGCGCTCCATGTCGGTAATCATTTTCAGCGCCGCGCTGATGGTGCGCAGGTCACGCGCGACGGGCTGCTGCTGGAGCAGCATGTGGATGCACATCGCTTCCACCTCGCGCTCCTTTTCGTCCACAATGTGGTCGCCGTCGCGAAAAACCTTCGAAATTTGCATTTGCATCTGACGAAAAATCCATTCGCCAGCCGACCACCTCATTTGTGCGGTGTTACCTTAGAAGTGCGGATTCCGAAAATCTGACGACTTCCAATAAAAGTCAAGCTGGGTAGGGGAAACCGAAGGGGTCAAGGGGGCGATCGCGGACTTCGTCCGTTTCCATTGCTCCTTGTCGCCTCCGCAGAGGCGAAACCCCTGCTTGCGGAAAAGTCATGCTATGTCTGGAAGAACAGCGCTGCGGTCGCGCCAATGGGCGCGACAATGTGCAAGTGATGGATAGAGCAGCTTGGGGGGCGCTCCTGCGGGAGCGCAAAGTTACTGGCAGGGACGCTTCGCTGCCTGCACCCTTTGCTGGCGGCTTCCTTTGGAATGGTCGCCCGACCAGTAGTTGGGGCGTTGCCCCAAACCCCACCAGAGGCGCCGCCTCTGGACTCCGCAAGGGGCATTGCCCCTTGACCCTTTTTTGCGTCCCGGCTTGAGCGCGTTCCCCTGCTATCCTTTATCCCTAATCCGCCTATCCTTTCCCCAACATTATAGCAAAAAATCATTCCACTAACAACCCTTAGCCGAAGCGGCCCGTGATATAATCCTCCGTCCGCTTATCCCGCGGCATCGAGAACAGCTGATCCGTCGCCCCAACTTCCACCATATCCCCCAGCAGGAAGAATGCCGTTGTGTCCGCAATGCGCAAAGCCTGCTGCATGTTATGCGTCACAATCACAATGGTGTACTTCCCCTTCAGCTCCATGCACAATTCTTCAATCTTGCTCGTGGAAATCGGGTCAAGCGCCGAGGTGGGTTCGTCCATCAGCAGCACCTCCGGTTCAACCGCCAGCGCACGCGCAATGCAAAGCCGCTGCTGCTGACCGCCGGAAAGCCCCAAAGCACTCTTGTTCAGACGGTCTTTCAGCTCGTCCCAAATGGCGGCGTTCCGCAGGCTGCTTTCCACAATTTCGTCCAGCTGTGCCTTGCGGTGGATGCCATGCGTGCGCGGGCCGTAGGCAATATTGTCGTAGACGCTCATGGGGAAGGGGTTCGGCTTCTGGAACACCATGCCGACGCGCTTGCGCAGCAGGTTCACGTCCATGCTGCCGTAAATGTCCTCGCCGTCCAGCGTGATGCTGCCCTCGACGCGGCAGTCGGGGATGAGGTCGTTCATGCGGTTGAGCGTCTTCAGCAGCGTCGATTTGCCGCAGCCGGACGGCCCGATGAACGCGGTGATTTTGCCGCGCTCAATGTCGAGGTTGATGCCGTGCAGGGCGTGGAATGCGCCGTAGTAGAGGTTCAAGTCCTTGATGGCAATCTTTACGTCCGCGGGCGTATCAGCCGGATGTGCGGTTTTGTTCTTGATGGCTTCCTGCATGTCGATAATCATGATGCTTTTCCTCCGATTTTGCGGGAAATCAGGCTGGACAGGCTGTTCAGCCCCAGCACGAGCAGCAGCAGCACCACGCCCGTGGCGTATGCTTGGTCGTAATGCAGCCCCTCCAGCGACAGCTGATACATATGCACCGCCAGCGTGCGCCCGGACGAGAGCAGAAAATGCTTGGGCATGTCCGCGACCGTGCCGGCGGTAAACAGCAGCGCGGCGGTTTCACCCACGATGCGGCCAATCGCCAGCACCACGCCGGAAAGAATGCCCGGCATGGCGGGCGGCAGCACGATTTTGATGACCGTGCGCAGCTTGCCCGCGCCTAAGCCGAAGCTGCCCTCGCGGTAGCTGTCCGGGATGGAGAGCAGCGCTTCTTCGGTCGTGCGCAGAATCAGCGGCAGCACCATGAGGGAAAGCGTCAGCGCACCGGAGAGCAGAGTCAGGTTGATGCGCAGGGCGGTAAAAAACACCATGCCGAACAAGCCGTAGATGATGGAGGGGATGCCCTGCAGGGTCTCGGCGGTCAGGCGGATGGTACGCACCAGCGGCGAGTTGCGCTTGGCGTACTCCGCCAGATAAATCGCCCCGCCCACGCCAATCGGGATGGCGACAAGCAGCGCAACCAGCGCAATCAGCAGCGTGTTGATGATGGCAGGCAGCATCGACTGATTTTCCGTCGTGTATTTCAGGCTGAACAGCTCCGGCGTCAGGTGCGGAATGCCCTTGACAAGCAGGTCAATGACGATGGCAAGCAGGGCGAAAATCGTAATCAGCACCGACAGGCGGCACAGCAGCCGCAGCAGCGCGCTGGCTGGATGACGCCGCCAGCGGTTGCCTTCATTGCGGAAGAAATTCTTGATGGGATGCGCGCGGTACGCGGGGGCGGTCATCATTGCTGTTCCCTCCTTTTCAGCACGGAGAAGGAAGCGTTGATCAGCAGAATAAAGACGAACAGCACGATGCCGGCGGCAATCAGCGCTTCGCGGTGCAGCCCTTCGGCGTAGCCCATTTCGATGACGATGCCGGAGGTAAGCGTTCGGATGCCGCTGAGCAAATCGGAGGTCAGGCGCGGCTGATTGCCGATGACCATCTTGACCGCCATTGCCTCGCCGATGGCGCGGCCAATCGCCAGCACAACCGACGCCAGAATGCCGGATTTCGCCGCCGGGACAGTCGCGCGGAACACACTGCGTTCATCCGTCTCGCCCAGCGCCAGCGACCCCTCGTAGTAGGAGTTCGGCACGGCTTTGACGGCGGCGGAGGTCAGCTGGATGATGGTCGGCAGAATCATGATGCCCAGCAGCAGCGACGCGGTCAGGATGCACTGCCCGCGCCCGCGTCCGCCGAACATTTCGCGGATGAGCGGCACGAGCGTCGTCAGCCCAAAGAAGCCGTAGACAATCGATGGCACGCCCGCCATCAGCCCAATCATCGGTTCGATGATTTTGCGCAGGCGAACCGGGCAGAAGCGCGCCAGATAAATCCCCGCGAGGATGCCGACCGGCGCGCCGAAGAGCAATGCGCCGCCCGTGACGTAGAGCGAGCCGACAATCATCGGCAGGATGCCGAAAATATTGTTCGCGGGCTTCCACGTCGTCCCGGACAGGAACGCGCCCAAATCATATTTCGTGAAGAACGGCAGTCCGTTCAGAAACAGAAAAACGCAGATCAGCGCGACGGCCGCGATGGAGAACGCCGCTGTCGCCGCAAAGACCCAGCGCATGACCTGCTCCTTGACTTTCATGTCGATTGATTCCTTCTTTCTTCATGCTTTCCCGCTATTTAGGATAGCACGGGAATGTAAAATGCGCGGGCGGGGGAATGTAAAGAGCGTGTAAAATCACAAGCACAAAAAAACCTCAATCTGTTGATTTTGTGTTATTTATATGATATAGTAAGAATAGGTAAGGTGCGTTGCTGTGAAAGGAGGATACATTATGAAGAAATATGCCAAACTTCTCTGTGTGGCGCTTTTGTCGATTAGCTTGAGCTTTTCTCTTGCAGCGGCTGAACCGTCACAATGTGAGAACTGTGGACAGAAGAGAATGTTTATCGTTTCTTGTGGCGCGTTTAGTCGTTGGAAGCAAGAATCAGCTGCATGTGCAAACAACTATAAATGCACGAAAAGAACGTCTTTATATACGACGATATATACTTGTGTTGACTGCGGCTGGAGTACCATTTCTGGAACACATGAGCATATGGTAGAGCATACGATTTGTGAAGACGAGTTTGTTTGTCCGCTCGGAGATGAATGATTGTGCGGTGGTGCCTTAAGGCGGGATAATTGACTGTAACGCACCTTGCTTTCCTAAGGAGGTATGCTGATGAAGAGAATTTTGGCACTTGCGTATTTAGGGTTCATGCTTTTTTCGCTTTCATCAACTGCAGAAAATGCAATATCAATCAATTTCTTAGGCAATGAGCAGGAAGATGCGCGATTTTACTTTTTAGAGTGCAGAGAAGAAATATTAAATGAAACAAAATATAAAATATTCTATAAAAACGCAAATATTACGGTAGAAGATTTGTCACTTCTGACGAATCGAGAGTACGATGCTGTTCTGCTCTATCAGAAGGTGCTGCAAGCAGCAGTGGAAAGAGATCTGCTGCTGCCTATAAATGATACTGCGTTGAATCACGATTGGACTGCGCTTGCTGTTTATTTGTCAAAAGATGATGTAATGTATGGACTGCCATACTATTACATAGCGAATCTTTTTTCTCTGGATGATACGCTTGCATACCGTGCGAATTTTCAGTTTCCGCAGTCTGCGGGATATTCGCTGGAAACACTGCTGTGCGCTTGCAATCAGTCAGATTTATCGCAAACGGAAGACATATGCTTAATGTACACAAATCTAAAAACCCCACTATTTCTAATGCAATATTTGTCTGCACAGTACAACGAAACTGGTGATTTGCAATTCGATACTGCAGTTTTCCGTAGAACAATTTCTTGCTATGCTGAAATGGTTCGCAAAGGGTACATTATGGATTATGACAATGCTCAGCGGGTTAAGCCGATTCTGCGGTTGACACCAAATCCAGACCACTATGTACCGTTCCCTAACCTTGATGGAATGAATTGCATTGTTGTTGATTTGTATGCTTTGTGCATCCCGAAAAGCACAGCTTATCCTCAAAAGGCGCAGAACTTTCTTTCGGATTTTGCTGATGAAGTCTGCCAAAGTCAGATTGCATTGGGCAATTGGAGTCAGATGGTTTATCAATCGCCTGAAATATATGGAAACGAAATCAGAGACAAATTCCCATTTTATTCAGAAAATTTGCGCCAAGAAATAATGAACGATGGCGTTCCACGCTTCCCTAATACAGAGTTTATTCGTTACTTGAATCAAACAGGCATTATCACAAACTACGTCAATCAAGAAATGACAATTGATGAACTCATCGCTGCGCTTCAACAAAAATGGGATGAAATTGAGTAAAAACGAGAAAAACAGTGTTTTTGAAGAGCCTACCCCGAATTAACACAATCTTAACCTAACCTGCCTTTCCGCCTTTACATTCCCGCGGTATCATACAGGCGTACCCAAGGAAAAAGACAAGGGCAACAGGACATCAGGAAGGTGTCCCGGACAGAAAGGAAGGTTTTCTGCAATGAAGAAGTTTGCTGCTATCCTGCTTTCGCTCGTGCTGACGCTCACCGTCGCGCTGGCGGACTCCATCTACGTTGTTTCCCGTGAGGACGGCTCCGGCACGCGCGCCGCGTTCATCGAACTGACGGGCGTTGAACAGAAGGACGCTGACGGCAACAAGGTCGACATGACCACCGTCGAAGCGGCTGTGTACTCCGGCACGTCCGAAGTCAAGACCACGGTTTCGCAGGACGTTGCTGCCATCGGCTACATTTCCCTCGGCTCGATGGATGCGTCCGTGAAGGCGCTGAAGGTCGCCCGCAACCCCGAAGATGGTGCGGAAGCCGTCTACGTCGAAGCGACCCCTGAAAACGTCGCCAGCGGTGATTACGCCATCGCGCGTCCGTTCAACATCGCTTACAAGGCGGACAGCCTCTCCGCGACTGCGCAGGATTTCATCAACTGGATTCTCTCTGCCGAAGGTCAGGCGATTGTGACCGAGCAGAAGTACGTCGCCAAGGAGCCGCAGGAATATCAGGCGGCGCCCGTGGCAGGCAAGATTGTCATCGGCGGTTCTTCCTCCGTCGGCCCGCTGATGCAGAAGCTCGAAGAAGCCTACGAAGCACTCCACCCGGAAGTGGACATCGAAGTGCAGATTTCTGACTCCTCCACCGGTATGCGCGGCGCTGCGGACGGCTCGTTCGACATCGGCATGGCTTCCCGCGAAGTCAAGGCGTCCGAGCTGGAAGCGGGTCTGACCCCTGTGACCATCTGCATGGACGGCATCGCGGTCATCGTGAATAACGGCAACGCGGTCGAAGGGCTGACGCTCAATCAGATTCGCGACATCTTCACGGGCGAAATCGTTGACTGGGACGAAGTCAAGTAATCAGCCAAGGACAAATCAAACGCCGAGCAGGTCGAAAGACTTGCCCGGCGCTTTTCAAATACCAAGCACAATAAAAAAACAGGCTATAGCCCATTCGCCATAGCCTGTTTTGCCTGTACCCCTTATTCCGCCGCCAGCTTCATCAGCGCCGCGGCATAAATCTTCATCGCCTTGACCATTTGCGATACGCGGATGTACTCGTTCGCCTGATGCGCCAAGTCCTCATCCTCCGGGAATGCTGCGCCGTACGCAACGCCCTGCTTGAGCACCTTCGCGTACGTTCCGCCGCCAGTAGCGTGCGGCGCGGCGGGTTCACCCGTCACCTCGGTGTAGGAGTCCAGCAGCGAGCGCACCAGCTTGCTGTCTGCCGGAACGTGATGCGATTCCTTGATTTCCAGCGAATCGACGCTAAAGCCGGGCAGGTGCGCGCGAATCGAGTTCGTCAGCGCGGACAAATCCGCCGCCACAGGGCAGCGCAGGTCGAGCGACGCCGTCACCTTGCCGTCCTTGATATGCAGGATGCCCATGTTGCACGTCAGCGCGCCGGAAATCTCGTCCGAGCACGCGCAGCCCAGCGACGCGCCGTCGTGCTCCATGCCGACCGCGTCCGCCAGCGTCTTCAGCGCGCCGGTCACGCCCATCTCGCGCAGGAGCACCAGCATCATGCCGATGGCGTTGCGGCGGCCTTCGGGATACGCGCTGTGTCCGGGGATGCCCTCCGCCGTCACCCACACGCCATCCGCGGTCACCTCTGCCGTGTAGGGAAGCCCGGTCTTTTCGGCATAGGCCGCCACCTTGTCGGCAACCTCCTGACCGCCCGCGATAAGCGCCTTGGATTCGCCGGGAATGACATTCACGCGCTCACCCGTCCACAGTTGCTTGACCTGCAGACCGTCCTCCGCGAGTTTGCTCGTGAAGAAGCCGTGAATCATGCCCTTTTCGGTGTTGATGATAGGGAAGGAGGCGTCCGGGGAGAAGCCGACTTCCGGCATTTCCGTGTGCGCGCAGTAATACGCCATGTCTTCCCAGTCGGATTCCTCGTCGCAGCCAAGAATCAGGCGGATGGATTTCTTCAGCGGAATGCCCGCTGCCTTGATGGCGTTCATGGCATACAGCGCCGCCAGCGCCGGGCCCTTGTCGTCGCTCGTGCCGCGCGCGAAAATCTGGTCGCCCACGCGCGTCGCGGTGAACGGCGGGGTCGCCCAGTTGTCGCCCGCTGGAACGACATCGAGGTGTCCCAGCACGGCGATGGCTTCCTCCGATTCGCCCGGCAGGGTGATATCGCACGCATAGCCGTCGAAATCGCGGGTTTCATAGCCGAACGCCTTTGCGTCCGCCATGGCCACATCCAACATCCGGCGCACATCCTTGCCAAACGGCGCATCGGGCGTGGCTGCGCCCTTCACCGACGGCACTTCCACCCAGCGGCACAGCTGAGCGGCATAGTCCTCCGCGTGCGCATCCAGATAAGCAAATACTTTTTCGTACATGGGAAAATTCCTCCTTATGCTGAAATCATGGGGTCGAGAATGATATTTCGCGGTTGCAGGCGAAAATTCCTGCTTGATGCGGAAGAAAAAAGTTAAGTGAGACTAACTTAACGTAAATTTTCCCAAAACAATCAAAGACAAGCCGAAGATAGCCCCAAAAAGTGGCAGCACCGAAGGGGTCAAGGGGGCGACCGCAGACTTCGTCTGTTTTCATTGCCCCCTTGTCGCCTCCGCAGAGGCGAAATCCCCTGCTTGCGGAAAAGACCAGCTATGGTCGGAAATCATGCAGCGTGGTCGCGCCCATTTGGCGCGACAATGTGCAAGCAGCGGGTAGAGCAGCTTGGGGGCGCTCCTGCGGGAGCGCGAAGTTAGTGGCAGGGACGCTTCGCTGCCTGCGCCTTTGTTGGGGGCTTCCTTGGAGTTGGTCGCCCGTGAAACAGTTGGGGCGTTGCCCCAAACCCCACAAGGGACGCTGTCCCTTGACCCTGCAAGGGGCAGACGAAAAGGGACGA
>PPYF01159580.1_pt1 | contig 11241 bp, 9 predicted proteins | sample 1559871 | NCBI WGS metagenome assembly PPYF01 (sample SAMN08240021, study PRJNA423297) | Human gut metagenome, whole genome shotgun sequencing project. | reverse complement strand
AATATCCGCAGATTCAGTCTTTGAAAGAGGCAAACCTGTTGTTAGGAACAAGGCGAACCTTTGGTATTTATCAGATCAAAGATGATTCACCGGGCGAAAATTATGCATTTATGAATATGAGTTTTATTGAAAGTCATGGTATGCAGATAAAAAAAGAAGATTATAAGCTGGTCTATGTTGGAGAATTACTGGGAAATACGTCACTGGATGATATTTTTGAAAGGTTCAACATTGATAGACCGAAAGACTTCCGTGGGCATTCCCTGTCTGTCAGTGATATCGTTGTTTTGAATGATGGGGAAAAAGTAACAGCTCATTTTGTAGACAGTATCAGTTTTGAACAGCTGGATTCTTTCTTGAATCTGGAAGAACAGGTTCTTAGTGAACTGGCATATGAGGTAGGAGAACGGTATTTTGCTATTCAGAGGACAGAAGAAGGATACGATTATTCCTTTTACGATGAAGATTTCCGTCTGATGGATGGTGGCGTCTATGAAAATGATGAAATTTCTATTGAAGAAGCGGCAGAGGAACTTTTGGAAGACGAAGGCTGGACTGGAGAACGCATCCGTGGGGATTATGATCAGTTGATGGAAAAAGTGAAAGAAATGGATGAGGTTGTAATGGCAGAGATTCAGAAAAGCCAGGGCGAATATAAGCCACTGGCTAAGGTAGAAGAACTGGAAGAGGCGAATTATAACATGATTGACAATGTACTTAACAATATGCCACTGAAGAAAGAACCTTATCTGGAATACTTTGCCACAGAATGTGATGAGTTCCATGATATGGGAGCTTATGAAAAAAGTACCGATGTTAATCAGATAGCTGCAGTCTATGAAAAATATAAGGAGAATCCAGAAACTGCGTATCTGGGATGCTCGATGGGAATTATCTATCGTGATACGGAAGACAGTTACTACGATGATGCTGAATTTGCAATCGTAAAAGGAAATACAGTACTTGGAAATCTGATGGATGATGTTCGGTTTTATGGAGAGCTTGCACTGGTACGGGAAGGGATTGAGAAAATTCATGAAGCATTGCCGGACTACAAGTATGTACCGATGAGGGATGTTCGAGAAGCAATGTATCCAGAGAAGATGACCACAGAACAGCTGGCAGAGGCACTGGATGAGATTGCAGAAGCTTTTGATCCGTATGAGTATCGAGATAATGTGGAGCCGGGAGAAAATACGGTACAAGAGGTGATGTTGGATTTGCAGAGTGGCAATACACATTCTTATATTTCTTATCTGAAGGATATTGTAGACGAAGAATGCGACTTGTCTGTTCGTGCAGGTGTATTGATGGAAAGACTGAAAGCCTATGAACCGGAGCTTCCAAAAGATATGGAACCAATGGTGTATGTGAATTATTGTGAGAAAAGTGAGCTGGGGAATCCAAGATGTCAAAAGTTATCTGATCTGGATTCAAAAACCGTAGAACAGGACAAAGCCTGGTATGCTGATCGTGATCCAAACACTAACGAACCAAAAACGACAGCACAAATGTTTTTTACAGTATATTATGCTGAGAAAGGTGACAAAATGCTGCACCATTTTCAGGGGAAGATAGATATTGGTACCGGAAACGGAGGTATCATCAGTCAGTTAAAGATGCAGAATGAAATGAAATTGACGGATGAAAGCTGGATTAGTTATCAGCAAGGAAAAGGAAATGAAGAGTATCAGAAGTATATGGAAGATCTGACGGATATGCAGAATCATGTACTGCCGCATTTGCAGAGTTTTTGCAGTCTGGAAGAAAAAGGTGTGAAGGAGAGACGAGAACAGCAGGTGGCAGAGAAAAATGAGAGCAGAGAAGCTGTGCCGAGAGCTGGTGTTGAAATAAATACAGCAGTTAAGGACGCAGGGAAAGCTGAAAGAAAGGCAGTAGTACAGAAAAAGACAATGCCAGAAAAAGAAAAGAAACCGTCAATCCATGAACGATTGGAAATCAATAAGAGAATCATCCAGGAAAAGCAGGGAAAAGATAAGCCGGAGAGAGGAGCTGATTTGGGTGTAAGGACAGTGTAGTATAAGCACAATGAGTCGGAGGTCACGGATGATAACGTGGCTTCCGGCTTTTTTGTTTTGAATGATACAGAAACGACAGACCTCAACGAGGTCTCGGTATTTTTCTTTTCTGGAGAGCAGGTGGATACTATGCAGTTTTGGAGGAGTGTGGTAAAATGTGATTGTTTATCATGTTAGGAGATTAGGAAGGTAGATGAAATGAGGACAATTTTGTTATTGGAAGATGATGAGAATCTGAACCGTGGAATCGCGCTAAAACTGCAGAAAGAAGGGTATCAGGTTTTTTCCGCTTTTCAGATTTCAGAGGCAGAAAAATTGTTTGATGAAAATAGAATAGATCTGGTAATCAGTGATATTACTCTGCCGGACGGAAACGGACTGGAGTTTTGCAGGAAGATTCGAAATAAGAGCAAAGTCTTTGTACTGTTTCTCACGGCAATGGATTCGGAAATTGATATGGTAAACGGCTATGATGCAGGGGCGGATGATTATATTACAAAGCCATTCAGCCTGATGGTACTGGTTTCAAAAGTTCAGGCATTTATGAGAAGAGTGGAAGGAGTCTGCGGACACAACAGAATCTTATCGGGAAATATCGAAGTAAATTATGGAGAAATGAGAGCGTTAAAACGAAATGCTGATGGAGTGACTCCTTTGACATTAAGTAAAAAGGAACTTCAGATAATGATTTACTTTATGGAAAACGCAAGGCAGATTTTATCAAAAGAACAGATTTTAGAGTATGTCTGGGATGTTGACGGGCAGTTTGTAGACGATAATACAGTTCCTGTAAATATCAGCCGATTGAAAGGAAAAATCGGGAATGATTATATACAAAATGTAAGGGGGATGGGATATATATGGACCGAAGAAAGCGTACAGGAGTAGCTCTGGCAGCAGGGCTGCTTTTTCTGTTTGTGACAGAGATATTGTTGCTGTTTCTGGCAGGAAATAGTTTATACAAGGAAGAGCAGGGGAAATTAGGGGCGTTAGTGCTGTCCCATCCGGAACAGGAGACGGAGTATATAGAGTTATTTGACAGAGGAAAGCAAAGAAATCGTCAGGAAGAGGAAGCGGGGAAAGAGCTGGAGGAGCGTTACGGGTATACTCCTTTTGATGGGAGAAGCGTGAAAACTTTTGCTGCATATGGAATAGGAATGGCGATGGTTTTTGTGGCAGGACTTGGAGTTTCATGGGTTTTGTTTTTGCAAAATAAAAGAGACCGGCAGCAAGATGAAAATAACCAGGAAGAACTTCGGGAAAAATATATAGAACTGCAGAATCATTTTGAAAAAGTAAGAGAAAAACTTTCCAGAGAAGAAAACAATACAAAATCTTTAATTACAGATATTTCCCACCAATTGAAAACACCGATTGCTTCATTGAAGATGAGTTGTGAACTGGCGGGGTCTGCCGATTTAACCTGGGAGGAACGGGAAGAATTTTATAAAAAGGAATGGGATGAAATTCAAAGACTGGAAAATCTTTTGGATTCACTGATTCATGTGTCCAGATTGGAATCTGGGATGATTCAGATTCAGCCAGAGATGGGCAGTCTGAAAAATACATTGGTACAGGCTGTAAACAGTGTGTATATGAAAGCGTATGAAAAATCCATAGATATTTCTCTGGATGAATTTCAGGATGTGCAAATTGTACACGACTCGAAATGGACAGGAGAAGTGTTCGTAAATATTTTAGACAACGCAGTAAAGTATTCGCCGGAGCATACAGAAATCCGAATTCGGGTAACAGAGCTTGCTACCTGCATGATGCTGGAATTTATCGACCAGGGAACAGGTATTCCGGCAGAAGAGGCGCATCGGGTATTTCAGCGTTTTTACAGAGGAAACCAAGAGTATGTAAAAAAACAGGAGGGCTCTGGGGTTGGACTTTATCTTGCCAGAAAAATTTTGGAGGAGCAGAAAGGCACGATTTGTGTAAAAGTAGCACCTGAAGGCGGTAATAATTTTGTGGTGACATTACCAAAGAAATAGATTTCTGAAAAAAAGATTTCTTACAAAATTGTTATGCTTTTTGTAAGCCTACTGTAAGACTGGATTGATAGAATGACATTAGCAAAGAAAGAGGAGGCTTCAAAGTTTATGAAAGCAATATTAGAAACAAGAGATCTTGTGAAATATTATGGAAAAGGCGATAATTTGGTGAAAGCTATTGACCATACAGATTTAATAATCGAACCAGGTGAATTTACAGCAATTGTAGGACGTTCTGGATCGGGAAAAAGTACTCTTCTTCATATGCTGGGAGGATTGGACCGTCCTGATTCCGGAAAGGTTTTGATAGAAGGAAGAGATATTTTTCAACTGAAAGATGAAAAACTTGCAGTGTTTCGCAGAAGAAAGATTGGGTTTATTTTCCAAAGTTATAATTTAGTACCATCCTTAAATGTTTGGGAAAATATTGTGCTACCCATTGGATTGGATGGAAAGAAAGTGGATACAGAGTATGTTATGGATATTATCTGTAGAATCGGAATGGAGGATAAATTGAAATCCTTACCGAATACTCTTTCTGGTGGGCAACAGCAGCGGGTTGCTATTGCAAGAGCGTTGGCATCCCGCCCGGCGATTATTTTAGCAGATGAACCAACAGGAAATTTGGATTCCAAGACGGAGTTAGAAGTGATTTCTATGTTGAAATCCTGTGTTTCAGAATATGGGCAGACACTGGTTATGATCACGCATGATGAGACCATTGCGCAGATGGCTGACCGTATGATTGTCATTGAAGACGGTAAGGTGGTGAGAGCATGAAAACAGTAACAAAAACAGCGCTTGCCAATGTAAAACAGAACAAAGGAAGAAACTTTTTATGTGGATGCGCCATTGCACTGACTACGTTTCTGATATTTGTTGTTTTAACGGTGGGATATGGAATGATCCGCGTACAGCTTGCATCGGTGGATGCTTATTATCCAACTTACCATATTATGTTCCGCCAAGTTTCCGAGAAAAACACCAAAGCACTTCAGGTGCATAATGATATAGAAGAAATCGGTCTGAGAATGGATTTGGGACAGATTATAGATGATGATGCCACAATCATTATGACCGCTATGGATAATAATGGGATTCGGTTGAACAAAGCGGAGTTAGAAGAAGGAACTTTCCCAAAAAATGAAAAAGATATTGTTGTTTCCAAGGGAGTTTTAGAGGAACTGGGAATTCAGGGGAAATTGGGTGATGAAATCACGATTCCATACCAAATTTACGAAAAAGACGGTATGGGATATGCGAAAGAAGACACTTTCCGCATCTGTGGCTTTATGGAATCTTCTGATTTGAATAAAGAAAAGAAAATGTATTTTGTGATGAATTCCATGGAATATGCGAAACAGATGATACCGGAAGCAGACAGAGAATATCGTGTGATGTTCCGTCTGGCAGATGCAGAGCATATGACAACAGATGAAATCGAAGAGAGGGGAAAAGAAATCGGAGAGGATTTTGGTGTACCTGAGGGAAATGTGGTAGAAAACAGAGAGTATTTGGTTGCAAATTATACGGATCCGTCATTTGTAAAAGGAATGATCGTGGTAATCGTTATGGTTGTTTTAGCAGGAATCCTGACTATTTACAGTATTTATTATGTGTCTATGATACCAAAAGTACAGGAATATGGAAAATTAAAAGCCATAGGCTCCACCAAAAGACAGATTCGGCAGATGGTATTCCGTGAAGGAATGCTTGTTACGGCGCTTGCCCTCCCTGTAGGATTGCTTATCAGTAGTTTCCTGTCCAGATGGATTATGAAACAGATGATTACTTTTATGGCAGGCGAAGACCCTCTAATGCAGGTAGCAGCAGAACTTGTAAAAAATGGTGAGGTATCTTTGTTGCACTGGTGGATTTATGCGATTACCATTATGACAGTGCTCTTTACTTCCGCAGTTTCTTTGGCAAAACCGATGCGAATTGCTGCCAAAGTTTCGCCCATTGAGGCTATGCGTTATCAGGGGTTAGAAAAACGTGGGAAAAAAGTACGGAAAGGCTATCAGAATCTCACGATTTTTCGTTTGACAAAAGCAAATATGGCAAGAAATAAAAAGAGGACTGGGATTACGATTGTTACATTAGGAGCAACTGGTATTCTGTTCATGGTTGTGGCAACTATTTTATCTTGCGCGGCACCGAAAGAAATTGCAAGAAAGGATATTGAATCTGATTATAAAATTGAATTGGAAACATGGGGTGGGGACAAAATGAATCCGGACAGAGACTGGAGACAGGTTCAGCAGAATAACCCTTTGACGAAAGCGTTTATTGATCAGGTTCGTGATGTAGACGGTGTGGAAGAGGTAAAGGTAAAAACATTTATGAATGGCGAAATTCCGAAACTATCTATGGATGGTGAAATTTGGGGCGCGGATATTATTGGACTGGATGCATCTTATGCAGAAACGCTGGAAAAAGGAGAGATACAAGGACATGTGACATATGAAGAATTGGAAAAAGGAGATAAAATCCTCATGTCTGCTAATATGCTGAGCGTTTTGTGTTATGCATTTCTGATTATTCTGGGTGGAATTGGAATCATGAATCTTGTGAACACTATGATGAACAGTATTTACACAAGAAGGCGGGAGCTTGGAATGATACAGGCGATAGGAATGTCTGAAAAACAGTTGATCCGTATGCTGCAACTGGAAGGAATCATCTATACTTTGGGAACATTGGCAGTTTCTGTGGGCATTGGAAGTCTTGTAGGATATGGTGCATTTCTTTATGCAAAAACCAAACACATGTTTCAGATCAGTGAGTATCATTTTCCAGTGGTCCCAGCAGTGCTTTTGATTTGTGTGGTTGCCTTTTTACAGGTACTGCTCACATATGGAGTATCTGCAAATTTCCGAAAATTGAGTTTGATTGATCGGATACGATATGCAGAGTAATATATTAAAAACATCATATATACAAAGGGAAACGCTATAAAAAAACAGAATTGCCAAATATGATTAAAAGGACCGCCGTGCCATAAAGAAATCCCTTCTAAATAAACAAGATTTTATTATTTCTCTTGTCTACTTAGAAGGGAGCATATCATATCTTCACGCGTCATTTCTAAATTACGGCGGCTCTGATTTTTCTCAAAGCCGCCGCTTCATAGGCGCATGGAAATGTGTCTGCTGGACGACGGCTTTTTTTCTTTTGCCGTCGCCCGGCAGTTTAATAACTATTTAATATCAATTTATAATTGGCATCACTATAAGAACTTTCCTTTTCATCGAGCATTTTAGTTCAAATCCTTAGTTTCCACATTGTAAATCGAGAGAAACGCAAAGATTAAGGAAAGTATCATAAGTACAACAGGAAGAATGGCATTATCCGCCAAAGAAAAATCGCCCACATTAGCCTGTGTCAAAAAAATCAGCAGAAAAGATGATACGATGGTAGCTTTTGAGGACTTCATAGCCATACCAATAAACAAGGCGATAAAACTCATGGTTACAATGACAACGGACTTTAAGAGTAACTGAATATAGAACCCCATACTTGCCATGTTGTAGTCCAGTGGGAATGAGGAAACCATGAATTGTGAACCAAGTAAAATGCAGCCGTAAATCAATAGTTTTGTCAGCACCAGAGCCACAAAATTGAAAATCCATACAGCTAACATTTGAGAAACGAGAATTTTCTGTCGCTTAATTGGATACGAAAACATTAAGTTCATGGTTTTGTTTTTATAGGCGCTCACAATGTATGTGGACAACATGACACTGGTAAACACCAGAAAAGCCATGCTTGTAAACAGCTCGATAGAGGAAGAAATCGCACTGTTACCCGGCACCGCATCAGGAACACCCGTATCAGGATCATTGGCAATTCCCAAATAGCAAAGGGCAAATATGAACAGGCAGATCAGAGCCGACATGATAACCACATTGCGAATGTACTTGCCTACATTATTCTTTTTCCATTCCAGCCTAATGAGTTTAAGCATGATATTTCACCTCCCCGGTCAGCTTCAAGAAGTAGTCCTCCAGCGTTTCAGATTTCTTTCCAATGCTCACAACTTCAACATCATTCAGAGCCAGTATTTTCGTCAACTGCTGGGTAGACGCTGCATGGTCATATATGCGAATTTTACCGCTGTCAAGAATCTTAAAATTTTGCAGACCCAACTTTTCAGTCAAGACATAGGCAGCCCGCTTTTCATCCGTGACAGAAAGCTCCACATAATTGAGGTTAATTTCCTCAATATCTTGCATACGAATTTCTTTCATCATTTTTCCGTGATGGATAATAGCAACGGTATCCGCAATACTCTCCACTTCAGATAAAATGTGACTTGAAATCATAACGGTAATACCGTACTCCGAACAAAGTGTTTTTAATAAATCACGGATTTGTTTCATTCCTGCTGGATCAAGGCCGTTTGTGGGTTCGTCGAGAATAAGCAGTTCCGGCTTGCACATAATGGCTCTTGCAATTCCGAGGCGTTCTTTCATGCCGAGGGAATAGTTCTTGACCGGCTGATCGGCTGCTGATGTCAAGTCCAGCATTTGCAACGCACTTTCAACACTGTCAACATTGTAATAGCCCATATACTCACAATGAAGCTGTAAGTTCTCACGCCCGGTCATGTGGTCATAAAAGGTGGGAAACTCGATGATACTTCCCATTCTTTTTAAGACTTCATAGGATTTTGGAGTCAATACCTCTCCAAACACCTCAATAGTCCCACTGGTAGGTTTCCAAAGGTTAGTAATCATCTTCATCACTGTGGTTTTACCAGCTCCGTTAGGACCAAGAAAACCATAAATTTCCCCTTTGGGAATATGAATATTAACATCAGTGACAAGTGCCTTACTACCGATCTTTTTAGAAAGACCACTTGTTTGTAAAATAAATGGCATTGTCTTGCCCTCCTTTCTACTGACATTATAGAAAGTTCGATTTTCAAAACTCTTGAATAATTCTTACAAATTTCTTTCTTGAAAAAATGACCTATGGTTTAATAGGCCATTTTCTTGAGCGTAATAGTGAAAACTGTTTTCTGGTGCGGATGACTTTCTAAAGTAATATCGCCACCGAGTTGCAAGGCAAGATTTTTCGCAATCGTCAGTCCAAGACCATTTCCCTGCATAGCACTATTTCTGGAATCTTCCATCATAAACAGCCGATCAAAAACCGAATCGGCAAATTCTTTTTCAATTCCACGGCCCCTGTCCACAATGTCTATATAGATATGTGCCTGATCTGCCCACAAAAACATACCTAAATATTTTCCATCGCCGCCATAGCGAATTGCATTGGAAATCAAATTGAACATAATTCTTTGCAACGCATCTTTATTGGCATTTGCATACAATACATGATCGGGTATGTTAATTTCCACTTCAAAATTTTTTTGTGAAAGGAGTTCATAGAAATCCAAAATATTTTCCCGGCAGGCTTCGTTCACATTCAAACGCTCCAATGGCATATCTGTATCGCCAGCCTCTAATTTAGCAAGCGTAAAGAATTGTGTAATCAATCCCATTACCCGCTGGGCAGTGCTTTCTACCTTTTGCAACATTTCATTGCTTTGGGTTCCGTTCAAACGCATAATCTCCAAATAGCCAAGAATCACTGTCATGGGAGTTTTAATGTCGTGGGAAATGTTAGATAACATCTTTTTGGATGCCATTTCAGCCCGCCGATACTCAACTTTTACTTTTTGCCGATCTTCCAACATTCGATTGATTTGTGTTGCAAGCTCTATCAGTGCCTTATTATCGGTAAAGACTGTCACTTTTTCGTCGCTGTCGGTGTCAAGAAGTTCTTTCAATTTGCTGCTGATCTCATGTATTTTTGCTTTTGTTCCGTTATGGAATACAAACTGCTGGTACACAATGATACAGATTAAAATCATAATACAGAGGGTTAGTAAAAAGATAATTATCGCATTGCTCATTTCTGTTCTCCCAGCTTATAGCCAATTCCCCATACAGTTATAACAACTTGTGGCTTTCGTGGATCATCCTCAATTTTCGTTCGTAAACGGCTGATGTGAACATTGACGGCATTTTCATCCCCCATATAGGCATCATTCCAAATTAAAGAATAGATTTGAGCCTTTGTGTAGACCCTTTGTGGGTTTTCCAGAAGCAGTCGTAAAATATCAAATTCTTTTGCGGTCAGTTCGATAATCTCGCCTGATTTTGTGACGGTGTGATTTTCCAAGTTCATAACCAATGGGCCCCACACAAGTTTCGTTTGCTCTGGCTGTACGGCAGCATATTCGGTATTTCTCCGTATGTTTGCTTTAATACGCGCCATAACCTCTGTTATGGAAAACGGTTTTGTAATATAATCATCCGCACCGAGGCCCAAACCTAAAGTTTTGTCGGAATCCGAATCCTTTGCAGAAATGATGATAATTGGCACCGTACTTTTTTGACGAATATACTTCATTACATTCATACCTGTAATTTTGGGAATCATCAAATCCAACAAGACGATACTATAAGAACCAATGTCGAAAGCCTCACATGCCTTTTGACCATCGGTAGCGCAGACAACTTCAAAATTTTCTGCTATAAGATAGCTACATAACATTTCACTTATTTCTATATCATCTTCAATTAAGAGAATCTTCATTATTCTTTTTTCCTTCCTTTCTGCGCCTATCAGTCGGCTTCTCCGCAGTTTTAGGGAGCAGCCAAACACCGGCCATTTTCACAGCACCGGGGATACGCCCACCAGCACAATAATAATTTACCCTACGAGGTGTTACGCCCCACTTCTCGGCGGCCTCTTTCAATGTCATATAGTCCATTTCGCACCTCCACAGAGTACATTATAGTTCTTTATCTCGAACAATACAAGTTGGAGGCTGCATATTGATGAAATGAAATACTACCTTGTGTAAAATCTCATTACATTCTCATAACCCGACCCGAAATGTACAATGATATAGGGTGATATGAGAATGGACCAAGAAGAAAGAAGGTTTGACTTTCACGGCCTCGGGGCGGCTCTCAAACGAGCCAAAGAAGAAAAGGGATGGACACAATCCTATGTTGCGGAATTAGTAGACCGTGACTCCCGTACCATTTGAATATTGAGAACAAAGGTCAGTATCCCAGTTTCGACCTTTTTGTTAAACTCATTACCATGTTTGACGTTTCAGTTGACCAGTTTATTCATGCGGACGGAGGGGCAAGGTCAAGCTCTTGCAGAAAGCACATTGATGT
>PPYF01103481.1_pt1 | contig 11243 bp, 8 predicted proteins | sample 1559871 | NCBI WGS metagenome assembly PPYF01 (sample SAMN08240021, study PRJNA423297) | Human gut metagenome, whole genome shotgun sequencing project. | reverse complement strand
TACTAGGTCTTAACATAAGTCATTCTCCTTTCATGAGATGAAATAAATATATATTAGCACTATTGGGAAAATCCAAAGTGTCGAGTTTTTAAGAACTATGGGAATTGGATTTTTCCTCTTCCTTTGTTCTACTTGTGTTATAACACTTTATTTAGCACTCGTCAAGGGGGAGTGCTAAATTTATTTGTGAAGATTTTGTGAAGCCTTTATATTACTGGATTTCAGCGCTTTGTACTTTCTCAAAATGTATATTTTGCAGTTAATTTACGACACTTTTACGACATTTCATTGTATTTACGACATAAAAACGCCACCAAGTCTCCCTGATGGCATCCTTTGCGTTATCCAAATTTTATCATCTTTTGCATTTCACTTTCCACTCTGGCAACGTCCACGTAATTATATACGTTCATTGTAACGCTTATGTCCGAATCTACAGCCATTTCTAAAATCGGATTAATCATGTTATGGTATTTCTTTACCGTAGCGGCGGCAGCTCCCTCTTTCGATAACCCAACATAAAAAGATTTAATGTGCATCTGCTTAATCTGGCACACCTTCATATTACCGAGTTTGGAACTCCTTACCTTGTTATTCCACAACATAACATAATTTTCTCTGGTATTATCTCTTAAATCTGTTTTATTCTCCATGTAACAATCAAAAAGTTGATTCAATGTCATATTTGCCTTGGAACTATCTATTCCATCCCGTAAATCTCTTTCAATAGCCTTTATCTTATCTCTAAGGCATATATCCGGGCGTTTGCCATCTGGTGTCTTATCTGTAGGAACCAACGTCCACGAATAAACACTTTTTCTTTCAGTTTCCCACACATTACTACTTTCGACATTCATGCACTATATTCATTGCCATTTTAAAACCAACCACAAAACCGGCCTTTTCGGATGCTCTAGCATAACTCACCGCAGTATCAAAAATCTGCTGCTGTTTCTGATAGTCCTCTTTGGAATCGCTTGGAAACAGAGATTTAAGAATACTGGTAAAAGCTTCGAATCCTGTTACCTGCTCCTTTGCCGCTTCAATGCGTTCTTCGTTCACTCCCTCAACCTTTGCGGAGAACCACGATCTGTGCAGTGCCTCGGAGAAAGAGATCTCCATCTTGCGAAATAGCTGCCAAGCCTTTGTCATGATGTGCCTTAAATCGTATCTCCTCATGTCTTTGCCTCCTGTAATCTGTAACAGGCCTCGGCAAGTCTTAAAGCTATCTAAGGTATCTTGACTGTCTCATTATCCCCTTACCCTTGTCCGATGTTATGTTGGTGTCTCCAGTACGCTTTCGCCACCTCGTTTTCACCCTTCGCTTGTTCTCCGTCTGTTTTGTTTACGATTACATTATACATAAATTCGATTATCTCTCCAATTACTTCCTACACTTTTTTGATTACATTTTATATTTTTATGATTGCATTAATTCTGTTTGTGCTATATAATGTAATTATCAAAACGAAAGAAGGTGTTTCAATGGTTAGCGACAAAATAAAAGGATTGCTCAGTATGAGAGGAAAAAAATACAAAGAATTGGCAAGCCTTTTCGGAATCAGTGAACAAGCTATGAGAAATAAATTCGTACGCGGTAGTTTTTCAGCAGATGAACTCATAATGATAGCTGATTTTGCTGGTTGCCAACTCGCCTTTGAAATGGATGATTCACAAAAAATTCTTCTCACAACTGCAGATTTGAGAAATCCATCATCAACTGTCAAAGAATAGTTTCTATCTCAACGTATGTAACAGCTGAAAAAGGAGGTTCTAATCTATGCCATTAGCACAAACCAAACTTTACACAGAAGCAGACTATTACGATTTGCCGGAAGATGTCCGGGCGGAGCTGATCGAGGGCAATCTGATCTATAATCAGGCGGCGCCCTCCAGAATCCATCAAACAATACTCATGGAGCTTTCCGGAACGATACGGAATTATCTCAAAGCAAAGGGCGGTTCCTGCCGTGTCTATCCCGCCCCGTTCGCTGTCAAGCTGAGGACAGATAGGCGAACCATAGTAGAACCGGACATAAGCGTTATCTGTGACCGGAACAAACTCACTGACCGGGGCTGTACCGGAGCTCCAGACTGGATCATTGAGATCGTTTCCCCGAACAATTCCAGTTACGATTATGTGATGAAGCTGAACCTTTACGCTGATGCAGGTGTCCGGGAATATTGGATTGTGGACCCGTCCAGGGAGAGAATTCTGGTTTACCATTTAGAGCAGACAGATTTCAGTGTCGAAACCTATACGTTCCAGGATTCCGTTCCTGTCAAGATCTATCCGGACCTGCAGATAGATTTCAATTCCCTGGATCTGTAAACCAGAGAGGTTTCCCACATTTTCCTCCTTTTCATGGGGATAAAACCAATAAAAGCACTCAGAACATGTGAACTGCTTCCCGTCAAGTAGACAATCAAAAAATATAAAGTTTTTTCTGCCAGTAGGTATTACCTGCTGGCAGATTTTTATGCTGCCTGCAAATATGTTTCGTGTTTTTCCATTGGTGTTAATACGCCAAGATTTCTTTGTAAGCGTTTGTTGTTATAGTAACTGATATATTCCTCAATCATTTCTATAAGAGATTATCTGTCTGTGAATCTTTTACCATAATATCGTTCCCTCTTTATAATTCCCCAGAATCCTTCCATTCTCCTGCATCTAAAAAAAATATTTTTTTTCCTTTTTCGCAGCATCCTGAACTGCTTCAAAAAATGTATTAAATTTCTCGTTTTCTTGCGTTCTTAATCCCTGCATTTTTTCAACTCTCTATAATACATAATGGGTTATGATAAAATCGGCTCTTTCTTATTCAAGAGGGAGTCTAATTTTATTTGTGAAATTTTTGTAAGCGGATTATATACCATACTCCCCCAGCATTGTCTCCTGATATGCCGCGCGTTTTCTAAGAAGCATGAGTTTTTTTATTTCCTGTAATTCTTCTGTTTCGATTTTTTCAAGTTTTTTGAGGCGGCTTTCATCCAAAACAATCTCCGACTCATATTTCTCGTACAACTCAGATTTGTAATTCCACAGGACTGCTTTTTCCCCGTAACGTATCTTTATATCACGAGCTATTAAAAGTCCTTCCGGATCGAAATCCCCTGAATAGTACAGGATATGATGTTCTGCCAGTCTGTCCAGGAGAAGATGCACAGCAAGCTTTGGCTGCCCATTTCCGCACACCAACGTACTGTTAGGATATTTATCCACAAGCGCAGAAAAAACTGCCGGGTTCTCCACAACATAAACACACTTTTCCATACCGGAAATCACTCCCAGACTGCCAAGAGTCTTAAGCGTAAGCTTCATCACTTCCCTGCAGCGGAAAAATCCCTCAATGCCCTCATGAAGCTGCCCGTCCTTTTTCCAGGCGCGGATTCCATATACAAGAACATCATTGGACAACTCGTCTTTTAAGATTCCCGCCTCAAAATACAGCTTCATCTTATACTCTGCTCTGGACAGCCCCTCCTGCTTTTCTGCGCTGAGATACCATTTCAGATAAAGAGACAGCAGCTTTTGTGCGCTTGTGCCCTCATCAAAATAATGAGGATTTCCTGTTGAAGCGGCTGCAAATACAGGAAGCAGCTCTTTTTTCCCAGTCTCCCTTAAAGTGGCAAGAGCCGTCACTGCTTCTGTAAAGTTTTTCAGCAGCTTTTTCAATTCCTCTTTGTCTTCCTTATACTGCTGCATAAGAAATAAATATCCTTCTTTCTTCTGCACAAGTACTTCCCGAAGAAACTCTGATACAAAATCATTGGGGCAGCTTTCCAGAATCCTGCCCCAAAAATCCTCACAGCGTTTCGTTTCCAGAAGTTTTTGTTCCTTTTTCCCAACCAGAGCTTCCCCATAATAGGTTTCCAGAATCTCCTCCCAGTTAAGCTGAGCAAAACGGCTGGATTTCAGCGCCTTTTCCAAGGAAGCGGCTGACACCGACACAGTTTTATTTTCCGTATAATCTTTTTGCAAAAAGCCGCCAAGCTCCTGTTTTTCCTGTACCGTCAATCCCGTGAGCGTTACTGTACCGCCGAAATGTCCAAGGCTTTCATATTTACCTCTCACTTTTGCAAACAGCTTTCTGTAAACAGGACGGTTCCTGAAATATTCCAGACACTGCTCCATCAAATTTTCCATATTGTTTCCATTTCTCATATACTTTCATTTACGTTTTTATCCAGAACCATTTTCTTCCTGTTGCCATTCCAGATATACCGGATCACCGTTACGTATTTCGCATTCTCCGGACGAATCAACTGATAAATGGCAAGCCCGGGAACCGTATCGTAATCTCCCCAGAGAATCTGGGAATTTATCATAAAATCAAAGTCAAACTCCACCATCAGACGGAACATATCCCGAATATTCATCTCATCCACACCGGCAAAAGCCTCGTCAAGAGAAATAAGCTTTGGCGCATCCTTACGCGCTCCCGCATACTTCGCCACAACTGCAGAAAATAGCGGTACATACATCGCCATAGCTTTTTCGCCGCCACTGAACGTAAAGAATACTCTGTCTGTCAGCTCTTTCTTTTTCTCACCTGTTTTCTGACACTCCAGCTGAAATTCAAACCACTGGCGATAATCCAGCACCTCTCTCATAATGGTATGGAAAGACTGAACATTGGAAGACTCCCCTGCTGCTTTTCTGGCTTCTTCGATTTTTGAGCGGAAGTGAACGGAAAGCTGCTGCGTTTCTTCCGGGCGCATAATTTCCGCATCCTTCTGAAGAAGTTCCACAAGAGCTTTTGTATCCAGCTGTTCCTCCTTTTCCGCACGTTTATTCTTCCACTTAAGGCTCAAAGTCAGACCGCTTGATGTCTGCATAGACTCCATCAGACTGTTCATTTTTTCCACCCAGCGTTTGCTTGCCTGAATTCTTGCCCTTATTTTTTTGCTGATGGTATTTGCCAGAATATCCTCAAAAAGCTCCCTGTCCTTATCACTCAGAAGACGCTCCTGCATCTGCATATCCTCTTCCATTCCGGCGATCAGTTCTTTAAATTTAACGGTAATTCCTCTGTATTTTGCAGAAATATCAATTCTTTTCATGCTCATTTCCGTAAAAGAGGTATCTTCATCCAGATTTTCAAACAGGCTCTTTAATGTGATCTGATATTCCAGAAGCTGTCCTCTGTTCTTATGATATTCCTCCTGCAAACTTCCCAGAAGATCGCTTTGTTTCCGGTTTCCAAATTTTCCGGCAAGCTGGCTGCAGACTTTTCCTGCCTGATCTTCCATATCTTCGGTGATGACAAACTCTTTCTTTACATAATCCAGTGCATATTCCAGTTCAAACGCTCTGGCGCTCCACTGTCTGCGTTCTCTTAAACGAGTAAGGGAAAACTCATTCTCCTGGTATTTTTCCCGAAGGATTTCTCCCTCTTTCCTAAGGCTTGCCTTCCGCTCCACAGAAGCGTCTCTTTCTCCCGGAAGAACAGCAAGACGCTCCGTACAATAATCGAAACGTTCCTTTATCTGTTCATAATCCGTAAGCTTCAACTGTTCAAGGACAGAATTCAGGGCTTTTTCCTGCTCTCGTTTCTGGGTGATCCCCCGTCCAAGGTCATAGCGGATATCATCCAGCGCGTCTTCCACTTCCTCCAGATACTCCTCTTTCACCCGCAGGCTCTGTATTCCATTGATATAGGAACCGTGGTTCACCTGCAGACCTGTAAGAAGTTCCCGGTAATCCTTCAGGCTTTCCAGCGCACTTCCAAATGCGTCCAGTCTTGCCGGAAGATAGCATTTCCTGCAGAGCTCCTGTACCTTCATCCTGATTTCATCCAGCTTTTTCCGTTCTGCTTCCAGAAGCTCTTTCTGAGTCCGGATTTTGCTGTTTATGACAGTAAGCTTTTCTTCCCGGCGTTCCAGTTCCCTTGCAGCAATCTTTAAATCCTGCTCCTTTGGAAAGTTCCTCCACTCAGTTTCCAGACATTTCTGTCTGTTCTCTAATTCCTTCCGTTTCTCTTCGCATTCCCGGATTTCTTCCTCCTGCAGACTGCAAAGTTCCTCAAGCTCCCTGATTTTTCTGAGACGGTATGCCTCTCTGGCGCCTGAGCCGATGAAACAGGGCGTATAATTCTTTGTAATAGTACCTTCCAGAATTCCCATACCGAAATTTCCGTTTGCGTCCACCCAGGTTCCGCCTCTTGTTTCTTCCTCACTGTTTCCGGATTTCCATCCTATTCCGGTAAGTATCCTGGATACATTCTGATAAGTGAGAATATCATTTTTTTCATCGTCAATATCCAGAAGCTCCATGAGATTAGACTTCACATAATCAGCATCTGTAAACAGGTAGCGGTCACATACGTCTCCATCTATCGAAAGAACCTGCTCTTTATACTGCGACGGAATAATCAAAGCATCCAGAATTCCCATCTGCATAAGAGCTTCCTCCAGACGGGCAGTCTGTTCCTCATTTAAGTTCCCATCAAAGTCCACCATCTTATAGAATTCCCAAAATGGAATTTCCGCTTCCCGAAGTTTCTGACGGTTTCTGAGCACCGGTTCACTGCGCTCCGGCTCCGGCTCGCGCTTTTCCTTCCACTGGGTAAGTTCTTCCTTTGTCTTTTCATAAACCTGCTGCTTTTCCTCTGTTTCCAACTTTTTTCTGTTTCTGGCTGACAAAAGCTCTTCCTGCCTTTTCTCAAAGGCATCCTTCGCCAGATTTCTGATTTCCCAGTAATCCGTGTCTGTGCGATAACTCTCAATTCTCCTTGACATTTCCTGAAGAGTTTCTTCTTCCGGATGAAGTTCTTCATTTCCTCTTGCCCATTTATAGAGCTGTTCGATAAGCTCCTGACGAATCTCGTGAAGCTGATTATCGTATTGAAGAATTTCTCTTTCCGTATGGTTTTTCTCTTCCTGAAACTCATCCAGCTCCTGGAGAAATCGACTGTACCGCTCCTGTATATTTTTTTCTTCTGTCAACGCCTCTCTGGCGTTCTCAACTTTCTGTGTGTAGTCTTTCAGAAGCTGCTCATGGGAAAGAAAAGAATACGCTTCCTCGCCGTTTCCCAGAAGCTCTTCCTTCATAAAACTAAACTCATCAAAAGGAATTCCCTCCAGCGTACTCTCCATCTCTTCCAGAGAAGTCTCAATCTCCTCCCATTTTCGTTCATTTCTTTCTCTCTGCAGCCGGATGGTCTCTTCGGCATCCAGTCGTTTCTCGTCCTTTTCTTCTTTCTGGCGTTCCTTTTGAGAAATGATTTCCTCCAGTTCCATTATCTGTCTGCGGATTGCGACTTCCTGATTTTTCAGTCTGGTGGCGTCGCTGTCTGAAAGCGACTCCTTTTCTGCCTGAAGGATCTTTTCCTCTCCTGTCAAAGTTTCATAACGCTGCTCTTCTTTTTTCCTTTCCTCCTCAGTACGGCAGATTTTTTTCTGGAGCTCCACCGCTCTTTTTTCCGCCTCTCTGTATTTTTTAACAGCGTCTGAGAATAAAAGAGCCTTGTCATAGAGGACAATTTCATTATAACGGTCATATACCTTTTCAATCTGATGGGCTGCCTGAATACTCTCTTTTAAATTGTCAAGGTTGGTTTTCAGACTGTCCATATTTTCGATTGCCTCGGACATGGGTCTAAGGTCATCCTCAGACAAAGTCTGGAGAGAACTGCTCAAAATCTCATTGATTACCGTTGGCTTAAAATCCTTGGAAAGTTTCGGTGTACGAAGCTGGATCAAAAGGTTTAAAAGTTCCTTATACTCCTCCTGAGTCTCAAAACCAAACAACAGCCTGTTTACACACTGTGCATACTCGCTCTGAGTTTCCATGACTTTTCCGCCTTCCCCGATGCGGTTCTTCAACTCCCGCATGGTACAGGTAACCTTACTCTGCACGTCTTTGTAAAGAAAAAGGTCAAAACCAATCCTCCTGCCGTCTGTGATGCAGAAGTACCAGGAATCCATCTTTTTGTTCCGCCTTGCGCGCATTCCAATTCCCAGAGTAAGAAATTCATCGCTTTCTGCCCGTTTCAGTTCCATATACAGATACCCGGTCCGCTCTTCCCGTCCATCTCCCTCTTCCAGAAGATAGTTTTCCATTTTCCTCGCTTTTGAGCCGAAGGGATCAAGACGTTCCGGACGCATATTTCCGTCCAAAAGAAGAGGAATAAAGCTCTGCATGGTAACTGATTTTCCTGATCCGTTCGCTCCCCTCAGAAGCATTCTGCCATCCAGAAAATAAAATTCCTCCTCATCGTAATACCAGAAGTCCACCAGACCTACCCTGTATATCTGCCATTTACTGTTTATCACCTTTCTCCTCCTCCATAAAATCTTTCGGATACTGTCCGGCAATTTTCCCCACTGCCGCACTGATCTTCATTTGCTCTTCCGTTTCCTGTATGAAGCCAAGCTCCTCCATATAATCTTTTACCCCTTTGCAAAAATCCCTGGTTGTCATTTCCCGATAAGTTTTGCTGAAACCTTTTCCGTAATTTTCCTTACATTCCTCCAGAATTCCCATAAAAACCTCTTTGGGCATATAAATTTCTTCTTCTGCCCCAACTGGAATTTCCCTGTTCTCTATTCTTTTTTGAATCAGATGATTCGTCAGAAGAACTGCGTCTGACAAGGTATTTTCTTCCGGAAAACACCTGCCCATTCTACACTCCTCTCCAAGAATCAAAAAAGCGCTGTTTCTGTGTACGTGAAGTTCACAGTCAAAGAGCTCCGAAAGTTCTCCCTGTATCAGGTTGCGTTGATTTCTGAGATAAGCAAAGTCCTCTTCTGTATCAGCAGTCCTCTCCATTCCCATAGTCATCAGAAGTTGTCTGTAAACCCTCTGTCTGCGCACAATCCCCCTGTCTTCATTTACATCGATCCACTCCTCCTTTTCAAAATCAGAAGGAGTCGTATACCCCATGATATCCTGAGTGAAATTTTTCATGAAATAACGGGAAGCTCCTGTATTTTCGTACAGAACCTCGCTTCCTTCCTTTGCAAAACTCTCTTCACTTCCGTCATTGATATCCAGAATCCCTGTATTTACGCAGTATTTCAGCACCTTGATCAGATGTCTGCGATACTGATAAACGGTCCAGTCTATCTGTTCCTCTCTGTACTGGCTTTGTATATATTCCGTAAGCTGTGACAAAACAAACTGCTCCTGTATCTCTTTTTCTTCCAGAAACATCAGCACAAGACACAGGAATATGTATTCTATTTTTTGCGTAAATTCCAAAATCCCCATCCAATTTTCCGGTCTGGCAGGCATTTTTTCCACCTTGATCAGATAGGGATTTACAATGACCTGATAGCCCAGTTTTTCCATGAGAAACTTCTTTACGCTTCCCAACTCATCTTTGATCTGATAATAAAGCTCCCTGTCACGGCTCTTTAAAATCCATCTTTTGCTCAGCAGAATTTCCAGTGTTCTCATAATCCCTCCTCAAATCTTATGGTATATGCCGGCATCTCCAAAATACCATCCGGTGACCTTACGATACAGGTTTGCCCCTCATCCGGCTGTTCCAGCCAGTACACCTGACCGTCTTCTGTTTTTCCCCTGAGATTCTTATTTTCCAGTGCCTTTGACAGCCAGCCAAGGAATACGTCCCTTACATGAGGTTCGATTTCCGGGAGAGCTGCAAATTCCAGACAGTTGTTTTTGATATAGCTTTTTAAAAGTCTTCGTTCCTCTTCCAGTTTTTGAATCGTGGCAAGGCGGGTTTCTTCTTTTTCCTTTGTCCTGTCTGTAATCCCGCTGCGGGCAGCCTTTTCCTTATAAGTACGGATTCGTGGAATCACAGTTACCATATGAGGAGTTTCCTCAAATACACCGCTGTTAATACTTTCTGTGCTTCTTTCCGAAAGCCCCTTCAGATGGAGCGGCTTCTCGATTCCGAATACAGCTGCTGCCAGCCTGTGCGCTTCTTTCATATCCCTGCATTTAGAAAACATCACCGCAAGCTTATGGTATTCTTCTCTTCTGTTTGATCCGCTGTTGCTCAGTTCACTGATTCTTGCCGCATACCGGGTGATTTTTCGGATAATCTCATTTGTATTGTCAAAAACCTTGACTGCTTCCGATTCCTTTCCGTCTTCCGCCACAAACCATTCCTTCAGGCTCTGCCAGCGTCCTTTTATCTTATCCTCAATGACCTGTCTGCTGATTTCCATATCCATTCTCGGAATGGACAGCTCATACTCCGTCACCTCATTGTATATACGCGTAATCTGTTCTTCCTCTGTCTCTCTGAGAATCTGTTCTATGACTGATGCATTCGCCTGCAGGCCTTTTACAAAATTACGCAGATATTCAATCAGCCTGTCCTTAAATACCAGAAATTCCCTGGACTTCATCATTTCTTCTGCCTTTACGCTGCTCAGTTCCCTCATATAATCCTGATAATTCTGGTTCAGACGGATAAAATCGTTATTCAGGTCGTTCCACCATGTATATATTTTTTCTCTGTCTTTATTCTGCATTTCCGGGACTTTTCCAAGATTAATCCGTATACGTTCCAAAAGTGTGGGTTCCAGAGAAGAACTCTCTATAAAAAGATTTTCCACCCGGATCACCATTCGTTCAATTTCCACCGTGGCTTCCGAGAGTTGATAACGGAATTTTTTGTTCTTAAACTCTTCTATTGTGGACACTTTGCGGGTATCCTGCATGGTGATCAGGTTTCCCCAGGATACCAGAGCATTTAGATCCTGCTGACACTGTTCCGGTGTATAATCTCGAAAATAGGGATCTTCTTTCAATTCCTCATATACTTCTTCCTGGTAAATCCAGTATTTCAATTTCTCTGACTTTAAATAAAAAAGCCTGATGATGGGACGATATCTGTCCGTATTTTCTACGTTCAAATACTTCGCTTCCAACATCGGCTTTCTAAGGGTTTCATTTGTCTTCATCGTATATTACCGCCTGTTCCTCTCTGCGCTAAACGCCTCCGGTAAAAATTTCCGGAATTTCGGACGTTATTGAATCTGTACTAATAAATATCTGTAAAACTATAATAAATCATATTTATTATACTCATTCTTTTCTCTTAAAGCAACGCTATTTCCCTCTTTTATAAAATTTTGACTTTGAAGAGAACATATGCTGGGTTGATATTTTGATAGTCTTTATTGTATGTCAGAGATTTTTTATTGAAGGATTGACTGCCGCAGTATAAAAGGTTAATAAAAAGAAGCTAATCAGGGAAATTCTGCACCTTGAAAAACAAACAGCAAACTAGTATAGAATAAACTAAATTTCTGCTATATAT
>PPYF01028670.1_pt1 | contig 11244 bp, 7 predicted proteins | sample 1559871 | NCBI WGS metagenome assembly PPYF01 (sample SAMN08240021, study PRJNA423297) | Human gut metagenome, whole genome shotgun sequencing project. | reverse complement strand
AACGAAGAATCCTATACAAAAGGAAAAGCCACATTAGGAACAAAATTCGAAACAGCAGCAGCAAAACTTAAGAAGAACCAGGTAAGCGGAGTCGTTGAATTAGACGATGCATACGTGATCATCAAGATGTTAAATCCAAACGATACAACAGCAGCTGCATCAAACAAATCCACACTGCTTCAGGAAAAACAGCAGGCAGCATACGAGAAAGTCTACAAGAAGTGGACAAAAGATGCTGACAAGAAGTGGGATGACAAGAAGTCTGTAGATCAGGATCTGTGGAAAGAAGTTACGTTCAAATATAAAGCAACAACAGCATCTACAGCAGCAACAACAACTACTACAACAGCAGCGAAGAACACAACAACAGCTGCAAAGAGTAAATAATTATAAGAAATAAAAAGACCGGAGATAATGGGAATGGTTATCTCCGGTTTTTTTGTCGTTTATTTATTTTTTATCATATACTCAAAGCCTACAGTTGGCCAAATATCCTATGCCTGAGCTTTAGCCCATTCAGCAAATTTAGTGCTTTCAATCTGAGCAGCATCCATACTATGTGCTTTCACACCATAGTAGAATTTGATCTTAGGTTCTGTACCAGAAGGACGAACGCAAATCCAAGCTCCACCTTTAAGTTCATAATAAAGAACCAGATATATTACCTGTTAATGGAATATATTCCCCACTCTTAGTATCTTTTACATATACACCTAAACGGCCAGCATCAGGGTCAGTAGCAAGAACAAGATCAACTTCTTTTTCGATCACTTCATATAAACCTGCAGTTACGGCATCTTCCTTAGACATTGTCTTGCAAGTTGAAATGTCAGTGATCGCATTAACTTTGGCTGTAACACCTGAAGCATGAGGGTCTGTAAACTGAGCAGATTTGAGAAATTGGTAAACTGCTGTTTTTTAACTTCTCCAAATATCTCGACAAATCGGTGTTCATCAGTTTCTTTCACCTTCCGTTCACGAATACAAAAATCATTAGCCAATACCGTATCTCATGCAATCCCAACGACTAACCTTCAAATCACAAAATCAGAATTTGAATTTCAAAATACATTTTCCGAATCATTCACTTTTCAAAACAAACTATTTAGAATCTGAATACCTACATACGCTTTAAGTATTTCCACAAATACAATCCATGTGTTATGATATTAACAAAGATAAGAACAGATTCAACGATGTTATGTATTTATACTTGTGCAATGTTAAAAAATATAGAAAATTATTTTAGGATGATTGTATATTTAGGATAATTTTTATATATAATTACAAGTTATCCTAAATTATTTTTGGCTGCATTTGTCACAAAAATAACGAACTTTGTGAAACAAAGATACAAACAAAAGAGAATCAGAAAAGGATGTAAGGTGGAATGAACGAAGAGAATAGTATAGGAAAGATTAATAAGCTGGCGTTTTGGCCGGCGGTTATTGCGTTGGTGGTATTTGTTATTGCTGGAATTGTGAATACACAGGCAGTGGGAAATGCAATGACGAAGATCCTGAGTGTGATCGCAAATTATTTTGGAGCGTATATCAATATTTTATCACTGGTATTCTTAATACTCGCGGCAGTGATCATCATTGGAAAGTATGGGGATGTGATCATTGGCGGAAAAGATGCCAAACCAGATTACAATATGCCAACATGGTGTGCGATGTCAATCTGTTCAGGAATTGGAACGGGATTGTTATTCTGGGCGATTGGGGAACCAATTTTCCATTATATGCAGACACCAACAGCGATTGGACAGGCACAGACAAGAACAGCAGGTATCTTTGCGGTAGCACAGGCGATGTGGGATTGGAGTTTTATCCAGTATGCAATGTATGCAGTCTGCGGAGCAGCATTTGCGGTTTTATGTTTTAACAAGGGAAAGAGTTTATCAATCTCTTCGATTGTGGAATGTGTTACAAATAAAAAGATTCCATGGTTAAATACACTTGTGACATGTCTTGTAATCTTCTGTCTGATGGGAGCGACAGCAAATTCTATGGGAGTTGGACTGATGCAGATCGGGGCTGGACTTGAGACGGTCTTTGGAATTGCACAGTCACCAATTGTATGGATCTTGATCGCAGCATTTGTATCAACGATATTTATTTTATCCTGTGTTTCAGGAATTGGAAAAGGATTAAAAATTATTTCAAGCATTTGTATGTATTTCTTTATCTTCTTACTAATCTTCGTTTTCATCTTTGGAAATACACCATTTATCGGAAAGATTACATCCGAGGCAATCGGATTTATCATTGACCATTGGGGAACTCAGACCATGCTTATGAATGCTATGGCACCAAAAGATACTTGGTTCTCTGAATGGAGTGTTATGTACTGGAACTCATTTATCATGTATGCGCCAATTATCGGAATGTTCCTTGCACGTATGGGTAAAGGAAGAACTGTTCGTACATTTATGTTAGTACAGGTATTAGTACCATCCGTTTTCTGTATCATCTGGATTGGAATCTTTGGTGGACAGACAATCTTTTTACAGACATCTGGAACTTTAGACGTATGGGATGCAGTTCAGACATCTGGTATGCAGGCGACGGTATTCCAGATCCTTGGGAGTCTGCCGGGCAGCAAGATCATCACGGTCTTATTCCTGTGTACGATCACTTTAAGTTTTTGTACACTTGCAGACCCAATGGCATCCGTAGCATCAACATTATCTGTTGACGGATTATCTGCAGATGATGAACCACCTAAGAAACAGAAAATTTTAGTTGGCATCATTCTGGCAGCGGTTGCATGTACTCTTGTGATCAGTGGAGGAACGACTGCGATCAAAGGTATGATCAACTTAAATGGATTATTACAGAGTGTTGTTATGATCCTGTGTGCAGTTGCGTTCTTTAAATCTGGTAAAAAAGAAGATAATGAACATGTAGATTAAATATTGATTGACACTTACAGTGTAACATAATAAATAACCAAATGAGGGAGTCATCTGATATGAATGAATTATTGGATGACTCCCTCATTTTATTTTTAAGATTTTCATAGCTGACGAGGCAAGTCGAATCAATGCTTGCCTCTGTACGATCATGTACTATTCATATTCTAAATAGTAACATACAGTACCGATATTTCACATATAAATACAATGCTGTTATAATATTAACAAGGTTAGAGAAAAGGAAAAACGATAGCTGATATACAAAGGAAAATCAAGGGTTTCAGGGAATGACAGAAAATAAAAAATCCTTGGAACAAATTTGCTTTTAAAGATCGTGATATATTTTTTTGGCCTTGAATGTTACATTTTTAACGAAAAATATTTACAAAAAAGGGAGAAAAAGAAAATGAATTACAAAGCAGCTCCGTATTCTAAGTTTCATAAAATGTTATTCCTTTGTGCTGTTTTAGGGCAGATCGCATGTGGTTTCGCACTTGGAATTGCAGGAACAGCGGTAACAGAAGGAAAAGCTGATCTGGGACTGAGTACATTTTGGGTAGGACTTCTTGGAGCAGGAACTCTGATCGGTCTTGCCGGAAGTTTAGTAGTAGGAAACCTTGCAGATAAGATTGGAAGAAGTAAATTAGTATTGCTTGATATGGCATTCTTTACAGTATTCTCAATCGCACAGTTCTTTACATCAAGCGTACCAGTGATCATGGCATTAAGAATTCTGATCGGACTTTGTATCGCAGTTGATTATACAGTAGGAAGCACGATCATTTCTGAATGGTTTGATCCAGAAACAGCACCATCTTACTTAAGTAAATTCATCATTTACTGGACATTTGGTTATGTTTTATCATTCTTCGTAGGATTGGTTATGAGTAACTTACATACAGATTATCATATCATCTTCGCAAGTTCCGCAATTCCAGGAGCGATTGCAGCAATCGCAAGAATCACTTTAGGAATCGCAGAATCACCAAGCTGGATGGCATCTGTAGGAAGAGTTTCCGAAGCAAATAAATTAGTAGCAGAAAAATTAGGACCTGAATATAAAGTTGTTGCAGAAGAGAAAAAAGAAGAAGAAAAAGTATCTGTTACAGAACTGTTCAGCCCTAAATATAGAAGAAACACTTTAGTAGGTGGAATGTTCTATGCATGTCAGGTATTCCCTTACTTCGGAGTTGGTATCTTCCTTCCAATCTTAATTGGACAGTTAAACATGGGAGATGCAAATACATCAAGTATTATCTATGATGTCTTCTGTATGGCAGGAGCATTTGCAGGAACATGGTTATGTGCAAGAATGTCAAGAAGAAGCTTCTTAACATCAACATTCTTTGGAGCAGCGATCGCACTGGTAATTATGATCATTGGACAGAACATTTCCATCGTCATCACAGTTATCGCATTCGCAGCATTCGCATTGATCATGTCAATCGCAGTCGTTATGGAGTGGCCTTATCCACCAGAATTATTCGATGACCGTGTAAGAGGAACTGGTGTTGGTATCGTCGTAGCATTCAGCCGAATCGGTGCAGCACTTGGAACATTCTTATTACCAATCTTAATGGACAGCATCGGAGGAACAGGAACACTGATCGTATGTGCAGCAGTCCTTGTATTAGGTGGAGTTGTGTGCCAGTTATTCGCACCAGAAACATCTGCATCTTACTTAAAGAAAGTAGCAGAGAAAGAAGCAACAGCAAATTAGTTTAGATAATTAATTTTACATAAAGAAGCATTTAACAAAAATTATAATAAACCCTTAGTAATCTTTTAGGAGGAAAAATTCATGGCAAGAGATTATATGAAGAGAATCAATGCGTTAAGAGAAAATTATATGTCTCACCGCGTTGAAATGGATATCCTGGATGCATATTATGTAACACAGGGATTTAAAGAAACAGAAGGACAGCCTTGGCAGATTCAGAAAGCTACAGGTATGAAGAAAGTTTATGAAAACAAACCAATCTTCATTCAGGACAACGAGTTATTAGTTGGTGGTGTAGCATTCAAACCTCGTGCAGGTATCTTAAACCCAGATTCAGCTTGTTCTGTTATCGAAAAAGAGTTAGATACGATCAGCACACGTAAATACGATCCATTCTATTTATCAGATGAAAATAAAAAATTATTCATGGAAGAAGTAGCTCCATACTGGAGAGGAAAATGTGTCCTTGACCGTTGGAACGCTATGATGCCAGAAGACGTAAGAACAATGCGTGATGGTGGAATGTTATATGTAGACAAGAAATTCGTTCGTGGATACGGAGAAAACACACCAGGTTGGAGAACTCTTCTTGCAAAAGGTATCAAAGGTATCAAAGAAGAAGCCCAGGAAAAACTTGCAGCATTAGATGATGCAGCAGGAGAAGATACATTAAAACAGATGATTTTCTATAAATCTCTGATCATTACAGCAGACGGAATCGTTGCTCTTGCAAACCGTCATGCAGACTTAGCTGAAGAAATGGCAGCAAAAGAAACAGATGAAATTCGTAAAGCAGAATTATTAAAGATCGCTGAAGTTAACCGTCACGTTCCAGAGAACCCACCTCGTAACTTCTACGAAGCATTACAGAGTATGTTAACATATGAATTCTGTATCTTCATGGAACAGAACGCTTCTTCTTACAACTTAGGACGTATGGATCAGTACCTGATCGAATACTACAAGAAAGATATCGAAGAAGGAATCATGACTCAGGAAGATGCTCAGGAATTACTTGACTGCTTCTGGATCAAGATCGCAGAAATGGGATTATTCCAGGACGGAGAGAGTGCAGCATTCTCAGCTGGATATAACATGACAGTTCAGGTATGTGCCGGTGGTATCGACAAATACGGAAATGATGCAGTTAACGATCTTTCTTACATGACAATCCAGGCGACAGAAGATACAGCATTAAAAGAGCCTAACATGACAGTACGTTACAGCATTTCCAAGAACCCAGATTCATTCTTAAGAAAAGCTGCTGAATGTATCCGTATGGGACGTACAATGCCAGCTGTATACCATGATGATGCAGGTATCAAGATGCTGCTTAACAAAGGTGTACCTCTTTCTCAGGCATGGGATTGGACTCCATGTGGATGTGTTGAGACAAACCTTGAAGGACGCTTAAAGTCTTATACTGACATCGGAGAAGTCAGCATGGGTGGTGTCGTAGACATGGTTATGAACAATGGTAAGAGCCGTCTGACTGGAGAACAGGTATCTATCCAGACTGGTGATCCTCGTGACTTCAAGACATTTGATGAATTCATGGGAGCGATCAAAAAACAGATCGACTACTTTGTACATACAATGGCAACAATGAACTCTTATCTTGATTACTTAAGTGAAAACTACCGTCCAGTACCAGCATTATCTTTAACATATCCAAACTGTATGGAAACAGGAAAAGATTATGCAAACGGTGGAGCAGAATTCAACGTAGGTAACGGAATCAACATCATCGGACAGGCAGATATCATCAACTCTTGTGCAGATATCAAATACCTGATCTACGATGAGAAGAAATTAACAATGGACGAACTTTGCAAAGCATTAGATGCAAACTTCGAAGGATATGATGAAGTTTATAAAATGTGTATGGAAGCTCCTAAATATGGAAATGACGATCCTAAGGCAGACTTCTGTGCAGGCGAGATCTACAACTACTTAGTAGACCAGATCGAAAGCTATGATTCAGCATTCGGTAAATTAACAGCTGGTATGCTTCCAGTATCAGGAAACGTTCCAATCGGACAGAGTGTAGGAGCCCTTCCTTCCGGACGTAAAGCTTGGACACCACTTGCAGACGGAATCGGAGCAACAGGTGGAACAGACGTAAATGGAGCAACAGCATTATTAAAATCTATCAGTAATCTTCCTCATTCTCGTTTCACACAGGGAACACAGATGAACTTAAAGATCGATCCAAAACTGTTAGAAGGAGAACGCGGATTAAATAACATGATGACTCTGTTAAAAACACAGTGTACATTAGATGTTTACCATACACAGTACAACATCATTGATCCAGAAGTACTGATTGATGCTCAGAAACATCCAGAAAACTATAAAGACTTACTTGTACGTGTAGCTGGATACACAGCATTCTTCGTAGAATTAGGAAAAGATATCCAGGATGACATCATCCAGCGTACAGAAATCGAAAACTGGGGATAGGATAACAGGTTAAAACACTATGATGTATCAGACTTATGAAGGGATGGACATCGAAGGAACTGTTTTAAGAATCGAGAAAAGTTCCATTTTTGATGGAGATGGACTTCGGACGGTTGTATTCTTAAAAGGATGCCCATTACGCTGCAAATGGTGTTCAACTCCGGAGAGTTATCAAAAGAAAATACAGACAACGCTTGATGGCACGATCACATACGGTCAGATCATGACAGTAGAAGACGTGATGGTGGAAGTCAGAAAAGACAGTCTTTTCTACTTCCACTCAGGCGGTGGTGTGACATTATCAGGGGGAGAGATCTTAGCCCAGCCCGAATTTGCATATCATATCCTTCGTCGTTCCTGTTATGAAGGAATCAATACGGCGATCGAATCTTCCTTCAATGCAGACTGGGACAAGATCGAACCGATCCTTGGATGTTTAGATACCGCATTTGTCGATATGAAATTGATGGACCCGGAAAGACATAAATATTATACCGGAATAGATAATGCTCTTATTCTGAGTAATATCGAAAAAGCAGGGAAAGAAAGAAGACCGAATATGAAAATGATCATAAGAAGGCCATTGATCCCTGGGGTAAATGATTCCGAAGAAGATCTGACTGCACTGGCACAGTTTTTAGGAGATCTTAAGGGAGTTGATCATTTACAGTTACTTCCATATCATCGTCTGGGAACAGACACTTATCGAAAACTCGGAATGGAATACCCATTAGCAGAAATAGAAGTTCCAAGTGAAGAACATATGCAGTGGTGCAAAGACATCACAGAAAAATACGTTAAAACTATCATTTAATATATAAAGTATTTATAGGAGGAAAATTTTATTATGTTACGTTATGGATTTATTGCAGCAGGAAACATTATTCGTAGTATGCACAGAGGTGCAGAGATGAACGAGGATTACAATCCAGCAGAAATCGGTATCTACGACATCAACGAAGAAGTTCGTAAAGACTATGCTGCAAGAGGTTACAAAACATTTGACAGCATGAAAGAATTAATTGACAATTCTGAAATGTTAGTTCTTGGAGTAACACCAAAAGTTGTAGGATTCATCATTGATGAACTTGCCCAAAATTACAGACCAGACCAGGTTATGTTAACAGTTGTAACAGGTGTTGAACAGCCATGGTATCAGGAACATCTTGGAAAAGACTGCAAAGTCGTTATCTGTATGCCAAACATGAGCTCTCAGGTTGGAGAAGGAGCATTTGCTGTATCTCGTTCTGAAGCTTGTACAGACGAAGATGTTGATAAAGTATGTGCAATCTTAAGATCTTGTGGATTAGTTGAAGAAATTCCAGACGGAATGATGGCTGAAATCCTTCCATTCAACGGATCTGCACCAGGATTCTTCTACCACATTGCTAACTTAATGGTAAAAGAAGCAAAAGAATTAGGATTAGATCCAGAAACAGCAGTACGCTTATTTGCTGAAACAATGAAAGGTAGTGCAGAAATGATCCTTTCTTCAGACACAAGTCTTGAAGATCTTGAAAAGGCATTAAGACTTCCAGGAGGAGCTACAGTTACAGCTCTTGAAAAGATCGAATCTATGGGATTTGACGCAATGTACCATGAATTCGTAAAAGTATCTGTAGAACACTGCAGAGAACTTGGAAATCAGAAATAATTCCAGACAAACATATTAGCCTCTATATATAAATTTACTTAAAAACGTATAAATCATAAAATGATATAAAAGGAGAAAAATCATGATTACAAATCACGACAGAAAATTCAAATTAGGAATGCACAGCTACACATTACATTTATCAGGATTCGGAGAAAGCTGGGGATTCCAGGAATATGGCGAGCACCATGCATTCGAACAGGTTGCTACATTCAAAGATTTAGTAGACATCGCTGTTGAAGTAGGTCTTGACGTTCTTCACATCACATTAGTAGATATCCAGAACGATACATCTGATGAACATCTTGCAGAATGCAGAAAGATTGCTGAAGATGCAGGAATCGAACTTGAATTAAACATTTCCTTCAACGCACCATCTGATCCTCGTGTAAACTGTGGATTAGAAGAATCATTACACATCGCTCACAAATTAGGATGTAAACTGGTGAAATACAGCACAGACGTAGAACACCCAGAAAAATCTTCTCACTCTTGCTTATCGCCAGAAGTAATGAAACAGCTGATCGCTCTTTATGATGACTTTGCAGCAAACATTCCATTAATCGAAAAATACAACTTAAAAGTTGCTATCGAAAACCACTGCGACTTATTCGCAAACGAAGTAATCTGGCTAGTAGAAAAATTAAATCATCCATTAATCGGAGCTTGCTGTGATACGATCAACTCCTTAATGTTAATGGAAGGTATCGCTGACTGTGTAGACAGAATGGCTCCATACTGCTACTGCGTACACTTCTGTGACAACAGAGTATTCGCTGACCCAGACGGAACACATTCTTTAGGAACAGCAATCGGACAGGGTAACGTAGACTGCCGCGCGATCATGGATATCTTAAGAGAAAAAGCTCCAGAAGGACTTGACACAATCGACTTAGAAATCGAACTTCCATTATCTGGACACAGCATTGAAGAAGGACGTGAAATGGAACTTCAGGGATTAAAAGAGTCTGTTGAATATATGTACAAAGAATTAGGTATTGGATTCAACGCTGCTAAGATCTACGGAGAAAGCAATTACTTCTTAAATAAATAGTTTGTTGAATGAATTAAATTGTTGGAAATAAAATAAATAGCAACTACTCAGGGACGTACTCTCGTTCGATTCGCACGCAGCTGTACTAAGCTCTTGACAGGTCTATCAACCTGTTACTTGCTAAGTGCAGGCGAGCTCCTATGGTCCCTGAGTAGTTGCTATTTATTTTATTTAAATTTACTTTATTCAAAGGATTTAGGTAAGGGGTGATTGCTGATGGATAGTTGTATGATATAATGTAAGGAGTGAAAAATTGATGAGTACAAAGGAGAATTTGGGTATGACATTGCAACAATTAAAGTATTTTATCACGGTTGCTGAGATTGGTAATATTACATATGCTGCACAACGTCTTTATACTTCACAGCCAACGATTAGCAGACAGATTCAGATGTTGGAATCTGAATTGGGTTACCGTTTGTTTAACCGCCATAGTAAGCCTTTGAAGCTTACGGAACCGGGGAAGATCCTTTATGATGGGATGAAGGAGGCTCTTTCTCAGATTAATCATACGATGGAGACAGCGAAGATTGCTTCGGAAGGAAAGAGCGGAACGCTTTCGATTGCTTTTCAGACAGGATATTACTCAGAATATATGTTTTTTGAGATCATTGATGAATTAAGAGAAAGCTGGCCGGCATTGAAATTAAATTACAATAAGATGTCCACAACAGACCAACACAGAGGACTTGAAAATGGAAGTATCGATATTGCGATCGGACTGGAACTTCCGCACTGGGAAGAAGCAGGATTTCAGGTGCGGAAATTAAAGAAAGAGGAAACTTTGATCGTAGTATCCCAAGATCACAGATTAGCAGGAAAAGATCGTCTAGAATATAATGATCTGTGCGGAGAGACTTTCTATTTAACATCACCAAACGGATATCAGGTAGACCGGATTTTGAAAGATATCTTTTGCTTGGATGGTGTACATCAGGTAGGAGTAAGCTCATCAGAGATTGCGTACTTTAAGGTAATGTCAGAAAACGGAGTGACGATCTCTAATCCACATGATCCTTACTTGCTGAATAATCCTTATTATCACAGTATTCCATTCGAATCAGAATATTCAGATTCCTATGTGTGCGTAACGAATCCAAATAATACGAACCCGGTTATTAAGTTGTTTATGGACTTGATAGAAGACGAGGAATTGTAGTTTGTAAAATTTATCATAGTCTCTGATTTTATATGTGTTTCGATATTTTTCACGAAAGTGGTAAAAAATATCTGCTTACGGATTTCCTGACTTAATTCAAAACGAAACTCCTGTACACTTTTTGTACGGTATTTAGAAAAATATTTATCCTGATAAGGCAGGATCTTCATAGCACAGTAACTGATATTGATCAGGTTTACCAGCATTTCTATTCCCTTGCGACTCCGTACCATATAGTCGCAAAAAGACCAGAACGTTTTCTGTTCATAGTAGC
>PPYF01001198.1_pt1 | contig 11244 bp, 9 predicted proteins | sample 1559871 | NCBI WGS metagenome assembly PPYF01 (sample SAMN08240021, study PRJNA423297) | Human gut metagenome, whole genome shotgun sequencing project. | reverse complement strand
TCTTTTCTGTCGTTCTTGCAGAAAAACCAGAGAAAGCACTTCTTCCGATTCCGGCTTTCGCAGAATATGAACAGGCACTTCGGACGGTAGAGTGCGAGATCATTTATCATGAGTTGAAAAGAGAGAATAACTTTGCGTTGACAGAAAGCTTTTTGGAAGAACTGACAGAGGACATTGATCTTGTATTTTTATGTTCCCCATCGAATCCGTCAGGGCAGGTGATCGAACCAAAGCTGATGGAACAGATTCTTACGCGATGCGAAGAGAAGAAGATACGTCTTGTTTTAGACGAGTGTTTTATTGAATTTCTGGAAGAAACGCAGAAATATACCATGGTGAAAAAGGTGACAGATCATCCGAGCCTTTTTCTCGTACAGGCATTTACGAAGATGTATGGGATTCCGGGATTGAGATTGGGATATGCAATGACATCGGACGGAGAACTTAGAGAGCGGATGCAGCAGATCCGTCAGCCGTGGAGTGTGTCGGTTCCGGCGCAGGCAGCAGGGATAGAAGCGCTGACAGAAAGAGAAGAACAGAGAGTTCAGAAAATACGAAACAAAATCGTGGAAGAAAAAATGCGCATGGAAAAGAAAATGCGTGAGTTTGGGATTAGATTTATTCCAACAAAGGCAAATTTCTTCTTATTATATAGTGAAAGCTCATTGTTTGAACGACTGTTAGAACAGGGGATTTTGATTCGAAATTGTGAGAACTATAGAGGGTTGAAGAAAGGCTGGTATCGGATTGCAGTGCGGACAAAAGAGGAAAATGATGTTCTTTTACGGGCACTTGAAACAATCCTGTCAAAACAGTGAAGGAGGCGAAAAATATGGCGAAATCAATTATGATACAGGGAACGATGTCAAATGTCGGAAAGAGCGCACTGGCAGCAGGTCTTTGCCGTGTCCTGAAACAGGATGGATACAAAGTTGCACCTTTCAAATCCCAAAATATGGCACTCAATTCTTTTATCACAAAAGAAGGACTGGAGATGGGAAGAGCCCAGGTGATGCAGGCAGAAGCTGCAGGGATTGAACCGGAAGCAATAATGAATCCAATTTTACTTAAGCCGACGAACGATACAGGCTCTCAGGTGATTATCAATGGTAAACCAATCGGAGTGATGGCTGCAAGAGAGTATTACCGTCATAAGAAGGAATATATTCCGGCAATTATGGATGCATATCATGAGTTAGAAAAAAAGTATGATATCATTGTAATTGAAGGTGCCGGAAGTCCGGCAGAAATCAACCTGAAAAAAGATGATATTGTAAATATGGGAATGGCAAAGCTTGTAGACGCACCGGTTCTTCTTGTCGGAGACATTGATCGAGGCGGAGTATTTGCCCAGATCGCCGGAACAGTGATGCTACTTGACGAAGATGAGAAGGAGCGAATCAAAGGAACGATCATTAATAAATTCCGTGGAGATGTATCCATTTTGGAGCCGGGCCTTCGGATGCTGGAAGAAAAGACGGATATCCCGGTAACGGGAGTAGTTCCGTACTTTTATTTGGATCTGGATGAGGAAGACAGCCTGACGGAACGATTTCAGAAAAAAGAGAAACCGGGACTGATTGATCTGGCAGTGATCCGATTCCCAAGGATCTCTAATTTTACTGATTTAGCGCCATTAGAAACATTGGAAGAAGTAAGTGTGAGATATGTTTCATCTCCGGCTGAGTTTGGCAATCCGGATGCGGTGATCCTTCCGGGAACAAAGAATACGATCAGTGATCTTCTGTGGATGCGTCAGAACGGACTGGAAGCAAGAATTCTGAAACACAGCGCACAGAACAAACCGGTCTTTGGAATTTGTGGCGGATACCAGATGCTAGGAATGGAAATCTCAGATCCAACAGGAGAAGAGTACGGAGGAACTGTACAGGGAATGGGACTTTTGGATACAAAGACCGTGTTCCGTCCGGAAAAACACAGAACCAGAGTACATGGAACATTTGGCGAGATGAAAGGAATCCTGAAAGAGATGGAGGGACTTCCTTTCGAAGGATACGAGATCCATATGGGAGAGACGATTCTTGATGAGCACGCATCCGGGCTTGTAACAATAGAAAATGATTCTGATACGCTACAACAAGGACATCCGGATGGTTCACAGAAGGGAAATGTCTATGGCTGTTATGTGCATGGAATCTTTGATTCACCGGAAATGTCAGGTGGGTTTCTCTCCGCTTTATTGAAAGAGAAAGGCTATGATCCGGAGACGGTACAGGCAGTAGACTGGAAGTCTTATAAGGAAGAACAGTATGATAAGCTTGCAGATGTCGTTCGTGCTAGTCTGGATATGAAAGAAATTTATAGAATTATTGGATTGTAGAGTTTGTAATGAGAGGGGCAAAAAGATGATTACAGATTTAACGAAAGAACATCCGAACAAGACATTATGGCGGTTCCTTCTGCCAATGTTGTTCAGCGTGATGTTCCAGCAGATTTACAATATCGCAGACAGTATGATTGCGGGAAGATTTGCAGGAGAAAATGCGTTGGCAGCAGTCGGCGCATCTTATCCGATCACAATTATTTTCATGGCATTTGCCGTGGGAATGAATCTGGGGGCCTCCGTAGTTGTATCAAGACTGTTCGGAGCGGAAGACCGGGGCGGTGTGAAGCGTGCGGTTACAACAGCATTTCTCAGTTCTATGGTGCTGGGAATCATGCTGACATTATTCGGGTATTTCTTTAATCATCAGATGATGAGATGGATCCGTACACCACAGAATATTATGGCAGATGGAGTTTTATATTTGAAAATTTACATTTTCGGAATTATCTTCCTGATGCTTTATAATGTGTGTACCGGAGTATTTACAGCACTCGGAGATTCTAAGACACCGTTATATTTTCTGCTTGGTTCCTCAGCTGGAAATATTATTCTTGATTACATCTTCGTAGCAAAATTCCAGTGGGGTGTGAGCGGTGTTGCCTGGGCAACATTTATTGCGCAAGGTGTGTCAGCCGTGCTTGCATTAGTAACACTTCTCGGAAGATTGCAGAAATTTGCCGGGAAAGAAAAGCAGCCGTGGTTTGATAAGAAATTATTTGCACAGATCATGGCGATTGCAATTCCAAGCATTCTTCAGCAGAGCGTATTGAGTGTAGGAAATCTTTTCGTGCAGGGAATTGTAAATCAATTCGGTTCAGCAGTTGTTGCGGGATATTCGGGAGCAATCAAGCTGAATACATTTGCCATTAATATCTTTATGACACTTGGTTCCTGTCTATCCAGTTATACGGCACAGAATATCGGCGCGGGAAAGAAAGAACGAATTCCGTTGGGATTCCGTACCGGAGTGAAATTGTCAGAGCTTACGGCATTACCGTTTGTTATTCTGTATTTCATTTTCAGCCGTCAGATGATGGGGTTATTCTTAGGTGCGGAGAGTGTAGAGGCGATCAGCGCAGGAATGGCATTTTTGAAAATAGTATCGCCGTGGTATTTTATGATTGTAATTAAGCTGATGACAGATGGAATTATCCGAGGTTCCGGAGCGATGGTTTATTTTGTAGTAGCAACAGTTCCGGATCTTATTTTGAGAATCGGATTTGCGTTGGTTTTGACAAAAAGCTTTGGAAGCACCGGGATCTGGATGGCATGGCCATTTGGATGGATCGTAGCGACCGCATTAACATTGATCTTTTATAGAAAGTTGGGATATAAGAATGATAAAAGCAGTAATTTTTGATATGGATGGGGTTTTGATCAATACGGAACCGCTTCATTATCAATGTTGGGTTGAAATTTTTAAAGAACGATATGGAATTGATTTGGATTATGAGGTATATAAGCCATGCATCGGATCTACAAGACTCCATTTCATGAATCTGATCAAAGAAAATTATGGAATCACATTTGAAAGTCTTGAAGTAATGAATCAGATTATGAAAGAGAAGAAAGATGAAATTATTGCAAGAGACGGATTCCCTGAGATGCCGGGAGTTGGGCAGATGCTTTGCTGTCTGAAAGATGCGGGATATCGTCTGGCTGTGGCATCTTCTTCTCCGAAACCTGTAATCACAGAGACACTGGAAACGCTGGATCTGATGAAATATTTCGATGTCGTGACAAGTGGAGATGAAGTGAAGAATCCAAAGCCGGCGCCGGATACATTTCTCTTTGCAGCGAAGCAGCTGGGCATACCGGTAGATGAGTGTATTGTAATCGAAGATTCAACGAATGGAGGAAAGGCTGCTAAGGCGGCTAAGATGCCATGTATCTGGATGCATAATCCGGATTCCGGAGACCAGGAGATACCGGATGCAGTGCTCGAGATTACGGCTTGGACAAAGGAGAATATAGAAAAGATCATGAAATTTTTACATTTTGATCAAGAAAAAGTGTAAAAATAAATGAGCGATATAAAATTTTTTTGAGTAGAATACTTAGAAATAGTAGACCTGGAAGTATTATTAGGATGTGATTGAATGAAAAAACTGAAATTTATATTTGGCAAGCTTAGTATTCTCTATTATATATTGTTTTTGCTCGTGACCTGTGTACTTTGCAAGTACGGAAGCATCAGAGAGCTGAAGTTTGCATTTTTTGCTTTAGGTATCCTTCTGGTACTCAGTCTTTGTATCTGGATTGGTTGCCTGCTAGCAGAAAAGGAAAATCCTTTTAAAATGAAAGGCGCACTCAGGAAAACAGTGTTTGGTACAGAACTTTTGATTCTACTTGTAGTTACGGTTGGATGTATTTCTTATATCGTATATACTGCGACTCCTTATAATGGCGCATTGTCCTGGAAGGTAGATAGCCTGTTTAAGACGAAGAAAATTGAGTATGAACATAACAACTTCTTTCGTGATGGCGCAGAAGGGCTGATAAAAGATATCAATAAGAAATTGAAACTTCCGGACGAGTTATATATCACAGATAGTTTTGAGATGTCCTTTGATAAAGACGGAACGATAACCCGCGTGTCGGCCTATCTCTACGGACAGAATGAAAAGGGAAAAGATAAGACCTATCTGATAGATTATGATATCGATAAAAGCGATAAGATTGTTGTGCAGATCGCAGGTTGCATTTGCAGATAATCCGCCGGAATATGAGATTCTGTATTATGGAAAACGCTCCTTCGCTTCTTCGGAAGGTCTTGTTTATCTTCCGGGAGATGTGGATGGTGACGGAGCAGTCAGTGGTATGACTGATTTCACAGCACTGGATAGCGGTGGAGAAGCACTTGGATATGAAGTGTCTCTGTATCTTCCGCAGGATGAATCTGTGACGCCGGTGCGTTATATGATGGAACCAGAATATATCAGTCCTGATACAATTAGTCAGAATGAGCAGGCAGAGAAAGATTCACAGGCGAAAGAACAGGGGAAAGAGAATAATACCTGGACGGTTGATACGGACGGAAGCGGTGTTGTCCGATTCTTCTTAAACGAACAGAAAGGCTGGAAACTTTCAGTTGTTGACGCGGCTCTCGGAACACGTTATTACAAACTGGAAACTACGTCAGATGGTGGATATAACTGGACAACAGTAAATGAAGACCCATTTGACGGAAATGGCGGAGTAGGAGAAGGGATACAATTCTTCGATGAACAGTTTGGCTTCATCGGTCTGAGCGGGGCATCACAGACACATTCATCTATTTATGTTACAAAAGATGGTGGAAAAACACTGAAGGAGATAGAGCTTCCGATGGATACTGTGACAGAATATCCGACGCATATGCAGGAATATGGCTTCACGCTTGAAGATTTTCAGTACCTGGAAATGCCACAGCAGAATGGAGAGAATTACACGATTCATGTGATGACGCAGAGTGGCGAGACAGAAGGTCTTGTATTTACATCTGAAGATCAGGGTGAGAACTGGAGTTTTACCGGGGTGTTTGATGAAAATAACTTATCATAAAAAACTAATAACCTTACCCTAAGGGGCTGTCGCACTAAGGTATAGTGCCAAAGTATTTTAAATCAATACGATCCGGGAAAAGTTAAGGAGGCGAAACCATGGCATACAGCGAATTAATCAAAAATTTTAACAAGATACGTGATTACATGCGGGATTTTTATGTCTACGGTTTCAAGAGCCGGGATGATTATACGAAAAAAAGTGCCAGATCTTATGATGACGAGAAACGTCGGATAGAGAGCTGGTTTGGTAACTATATGAAGTTCCATTAGACAGCTGATGGTAAGAAAGTATTTCTGGCAGCGTTTGAGCATGCAAGAGTATTTGACATCTCTACGATCAGAAAAAACTCAACGAATATGTAAAAGAAGGCTTGTTGGTAAGACGGAAGAGTGGAAAGACGATGCTATACAGTCGTACAGAAGAGCTTGAAATGCCAAGTAGAGATTTGGAATATTTGAAAGGTGATCTCGTTAGAGCAAAAAAATAAAAGTTATTGAAAAGTTGCCTAAAGTCTATAAGAGAAATGGGAAAGACCGCTATTTAGATCCGATTCGAGAAAAATTAATTTATATTACACTAGAGGAAACAGTTCGACAAAAGTTAATCATTCATTTGACTGAGAATTTGTAGGTTCCAATTGCAGTGGTTGAATGTAAAGCACCCAATATAGCATTAGATTTAAATCAGTAACTAGTAATTATGTGATTTGGGATACTGTACAATATAAAGAACAGAATAATCCTTTACATCCTATAGCATTTGAGCAATATCAAAAATTAATAGATGAGATTGAAGACGAAGGTCTTTCACAAGCAGAAGAAAAAGGAATTTATAGAGAAGCTGAAAAACATCTTCAGAAGATTATTGTTAATTTCCTTTCAGGTATGGATGGCTATACTGTTAAATTTATTTAAAGTTTTTCCATCTACAAAAGCTCACTGTTAATCCTAAAAATTCATCAACAGTGAGCTTTATTCTTTGATGCATTTGATTTATCAGCACTTAGAATATTTATAAAATTTTCTATTATGGGCGTCTTGTTTGGTTATCTATGTTGCAGTGGAAGGATTCATTCTTCCACAATTGTTTTTGAAAGGTATAAAAAACAGCCAGGCTAAAATGGCTCCTAAGATGGAAGAAGTACTGCTACATATGATTGACTGGTTGTGAGAATGTGACTATAAAATCTATGCTTGGAGTGGATCTGATAGAGAACAACTGTTGCATGAAATTAAAGAAAAGACACGATATTTAAGTTTGAAGGAAGCTTTGGGACGAGCTGAGATTGAACCGGAGTAACTTTCATGATTGATTGGATGATGCCGTAAATACAGGATATTTGATTGAAAAATTAGAATCGAATCTAAGTTTTGCATAAAACTAGACTTAAAATAGAAAGATTTATGTGGAAAAATGCACAATATATCTCCAACTATGATATACTTATTATATTGTTGCCAGAAGATAGTATTGTATTATAATGCTAGAATGCAATGAAATAAGGAAAAGAGATTGTGACTTTTGAGTTTATTTTTTATTATACGATCAAGAGTTTGTTGGAGCAGAAGAATATGCATGAGATTGTCGGAATGAGAGTGATGCATTGTAAATCAAAAAAGAGAGGACGGATTGCTGATATAAGTAATGGGAAAATGCGTGTGATTTACGCAGATTCTGAGTATACGTATAAATTTCCAGCATGTCTAGCAGATACATTTATTTTGGAAGATGAAGAGCTTCAGAATAAATACAAGCAGGAAAGTTCGGATGCCAATTTTGAACAGTTTAAAAATTTGTATAAACATGCAGTCAATGCGGAAATAGCGTATCTACGAGAAACAGGGGGAAAGCGTTATCGTATTATAGATGGAGAGAGACTTCAAACTGAAAAAAACAACTATATTTATTCTTTTGAAACAGACTCCGAGCTACACTTCCCAGATGGAACTACGATTAAATTGTGGTTTCCTGGGAAAATAGTTCCTGCTCAAGTTATGTCTTGTGAGGAATTTACTATTATTATTCAGCCAAAAGAATTTATTGGTGAAAAGGTTGAGACCATCGAGTTTACTGCAGAACCTTGGCAACTTATGGAAGCTTTGACTGAACGTCTTGATGAGTTGGATTCAGAAACTGCATCGATTGCCTACGAGTTGGCCTGTAATGGTATTTCGAAGATCAATCAAAAAAATTTTATTGGTTTAGGACAGGATCTTGCTCTTAAAAAATCTACAATGCAACCAATTACATTTATTTGGGGACCGCCAGGAACGGGTAAAACCACTACTTTGGTTAAAATTGCTTTAGAACATATGTTACAAGGTGAGCGCATACTAATGGTCTCCTATAGCAATGTTTCGGTTGACGGAGCGGTGTTAAAAATTGCAAACATGTCTGATTATGAACCAGGACAAATTATTCGTTATGGGTATCCTCGAGTAAAAGAACTATTGGACAGTGAAACTTTAACTTCCTATTCTTATGTACTCTATAAAAATCCAGATTTAGCAGAGTCACACAAAGTATTAAATCAGGAACGAAAGAAGTTGAAAAAGGATGATCCTAGACGAATAGAACTCCGGAAGAAAATAAATAAGATTCGTGAAAAGCTATTGGAGCACGAGAAGGAACTAGTGAAAAGCGCAGCTTTTGTTGCAACGACAGTATCTAAAGCAGTTGTAGATAAAACCTTATATGCACAGAAATTTGATGTGGTGATTTTTGATGAAGCTAGTATGGCATATATTCCACAGGTTGTATTTGCAGCAAGCCTTGCGAAAAAACATTTTTGTTGTTTGGGAGATTTCAAGCAGCTTCCGGCTATTGTGCAGAATCCTTCAGATATCATGCTTACAAAAGATATTTTTGAACATACGGGAATCACATCTGCTGTAGAAAATGGATATGGACATGAGTGGTTGGTTATGTTGAATTATCAGTATCGTATGCATCCGGAAATTGCCAAATTTGTTAGCAATCATATGTATGGAAGACTTTTGCAATCAGCAAGTACAATTTATGAACATAGACAGGCTATCGCAAATCTGGCACCTTTGGAAAAAGAACCTATGAGTTTGGTAGATCTGAGTTCTTCGTATTCAGTGTGTATTAAAACTATGGATGGATCAAGAATTAATTTGTTGTCTGCAATGGTATGTATTAAATTAGCAGAAATGTTTGTAGGAAAATATGGGGTGGGTATTATAACTCCATATAGTGCGCAAGCAAAACTAGTTCTTGCAATGATACGTGATCTTCAGGAAAGAGATACACGGTTTTTTAATATAAAATCTGCAACGGTTCATCAGTTTCAAGGATCCGAGCAGCCAGTAATTATATATGATGCAGTAGATTGTTTTAGAATGCCATTTCCTGGATCGTTATTAACTTCAAAAAAGAATGATACAGCTAATCGATTGTTTAATGTTGCAATGACACGTACACAAGGTAAGTTCATTTTAGTTGCAAACAAGGAATACCTATTTCGGAAAAATATTGCAAAAGATCTTATGTTTACAAAAGCGTTGAAGTATATGACAGATTTTGATTTATCTATCAGAGGGGATGAGTTATTTGAAGAACTTGGAACAGAAGAAGGAGAAATACCTGAACTGTTCTTAGGTGATCGAGACGAAGTCGATTCATGGGAACGATACATATGTGATATAAAAAAAGCAACAAACGAAATCTTCATTGATATGCCAGATGCGATGGATGACGATATTGATGCATTAGAGGGATTAATTGTTGCATTAAGCATTGCAGAAAAGAATGGTGTAAAAATATGTATTCGAGTTTCAGAGAGTGTTTCTTTAGCAAAAGCACTGAATAAGTACAGAATTGACTCTTTATATGTGACTACACCAATTACAATAATTGATAAAGAAAAAATATGGTTTGGAGAACCGCTATCTTCTCCTGATTTTATCTCTGAAGGAAATATAATTGAAACAAAATATTATCCTTGTCTACGTTTCGAGGGGAAACATACCGCAAGAATGCTAAAGGCAATCTTTGAAATACCAACTCTAAAAAGGGAGAAAAGTAGTGAGTAAAACACAAGAAAAATTAGTAAGGGAACTCAGATTGAAGATATTATAGAATTATCGTAATGGAGGATTAACATGTTCGAAGAACCAAGAAATCTGATTGTTGTATATAAGGAAAAAGATGAGGTGTCATTGAATCAGTTGAAAAAGATGGTGGATTCAAAAGACGATGACACAGAAAATGAAACAATTGTAGGAACAGAAGATGGCACTGTGAAAATTGTTGCCTGGAATGAGAAGACTTGGCTTGATAATAAGAAAGCCGGAAATACAGGAACTCTTGATGATAAAATCCTCTTTTTAGGAGATATCAAAGGAGTAGACAAATTAATTCCAACACTAGATATTAAGTTTAATCAGTATGGTGTTTCTTACGGGTTCTCGGGAAAGCAGGCAGCGATTAGGATAGACGCGAAACCACTGAAAAAGAAAGAAATATACGATGAGTTTATTTCTGATTTAAAGAGTGTTTGCGATGCAACTACTGTGGAAGAAAAGAGAAGCTTTGATTTTGAAGATAAAACAAAGAACATGAAAAACGGAGCAAAGCTTGTGGCCTTTTCTTTTTTGTTTGGGGCTATAGGTGCCATTGCAACAGTATGACAACATGAGCGAGATTTATATTGGTTCATCCAATATTTCCAGAAGTGCATTAACATCTGGAATTGAATGGAATTATCGTTTTAATAATAATCAGGATAGTCAGAATTTTAATCTGTTTTATGAAACATTTGAAGATTTGTTTAAAAATCATTCGTATGTGATCAATGATGCAGAATTAAAAGCGTATTCGAAGAACTGGCATAAACCTGCAGTTGCAAAAGATCTTGCACGATATGACCAGGTTGATCCGGACACAAAAGTTGAAATATTGTTCCAGCCAAGAGGGGCACAGATCGAAGCACTTTGTGCACTGGAAAATAGCAGAGCAGAGGGCGCTGTGCGTGGCTTGGTTCACGCTGCAACAGGTGTGGGAAAAACCTATTTGGCAGCATTTGATTCTGCAAAGTATGAGAGGGTATTGTTTGTAGCACATAGAGAAGAAATCCTGAAACAGGCAGCTGTATCCTTTAAAAATGTTCGCCATTCAGATGACTATGGTTTCTTCGATGGAAAACAAAAGGATATAGGAAAATCTGTGATTTTTGCTTCTGTGGCAACGCTTGGCAGAAGCGAATATCTGACAGAGGAGTATTTTGCGCCGGATTACTTTACTTATTTGGTGATTGATGAGTTTCATCATGCTGTTACAGATCAGTATCAGAGAATCGTGAATTATTTTAAACCACAGTTTATGCTTGG
>PPYF01507593.1_pt1 | contig 11245 bp, 7 predicted proteins | sample 1559871 | NCBI WGS metagenome assembly PPYF01 (sample SAMN08240021, study PRJNA423297) | Human gut metagenome, whole genome shotgun sequencing project. | reverse complement strand
GTATGCATCGGCAGGTACATCGGTGAAGGCCGCACTGCCGCTGACTGCCGGACTGCCTGCCGCACGGTACAGGAGCGCTACGCCTTGTGCTCTCGTGCAGATGGTGCCGGGTGCAAATGTTGTATCGCTCGTGCCATCGGTAATGCCGTTCTCAACTGCCCATGCAACTGCCTTGGCGTAGTACGCGTCTGCCAGAACATCGCCAAAGGTACTCAGCTGCTTCGGCTCGGGCGAACCTGCCGCACGCCACAGGAAGGTTACGATCTGCGCTCGGGTGTAGGCAGCGTTCGGAGCAAACAGCGTGTCGCTCATACCTCCGGTAATGCCCTTCTGCGCCGCCCAGAGGACTGCATCGTAGTAGTAATCCTCCGCGTGCACGTCGGTGAAGAAGTTGAGCATGGTGTTGTCATCCATAAAGACTGCCTTCACCATGATCTTGCCCGCAGGCATGGTAAAGGTGTACTTGCCGCTGCCCTTGTCGGTCAGCTCGAGCGCCTTGCCGTCCTTGTCCAGCACGGTCAGGCTTTCGAGGACGTAGCCCTTGTCGGGGGTCACGGTGATGGTCACAGTGTCGCCCTTGGAGGCAGACTCGGGAGATACGGTGACGGTGCCGTGCTCATAGATGCCGGTCGGGATCTTGGTGTCGGGAATGGAGACGCTTCCGCCGCCTCCTCCTCCACCACCGCCGCCCGAGGACGAGCCGTTCGCCTTCCAGTTGACCGTCACCGTCACATTATGCGCGGGCATCTCGAAGGAAATACCTCGAGTTGTGCTTTCCGCGTCCTTTGCCTGCCATTGCAGCTGCTCTTCGCTGATTCCCTCGAGCGTCAGACCCTGCAGGGTGAAGCCGTCGCGTTTGCCGATCTGAAGACCGACCTGAGCGCCGACCGTGTATCGTGCGGTATAATCCTCGCCCGGGGTAATCCCCATGACTCCGCCGTACAGCCCATGAGCCGTGACAGTGTACTGCGTCGGGATTTCCAGTGTAAATGTTGTCGTAAAATCCTTTCCGCAGTCATAGTCGTAAGTAACCTCATCGACATCGCTGTCTATCGTCAGGATATTGCCGCTGACCGTGCCGCCCTGCCAGTGGCTGGTTTTTGCTACATCAAAACCCGCAGGCAGAGAGTCAAGATAAAATCTGTCGTTGACCGGAGTAATCGTATATGTGTTGTTCTTTGCATCCAGTTCGGCCAGCTTGGTATTCCGGCTGAGGTCCAGACTTGTGAGGTGATTACCGGCACAATCCAGATATTTCAACTCCGTAAAATATTCAATACCCGTAAGATCAGCGATTTCCATATCGTAGACATCAATATCCTGCACCAGCGCAATTTCCCATGTGCTGAGTTTACCATCCTGATTCCGATCAATATTGGCTTCTTTATCAAGAAGAAGCTCTCGGAAGTCCTTATCCGGGAAGTTGGTCTTGTTGATATCAATATCCGTGTCGCGTCCTGCAATCGCCAGTGTGAAAATAACGTCCTTTTCCGCGTCATCCAGTTCCGTACCGGTATAACCGAGGTCATAGGAATAGGTCACGACAGCGGCATTGCCATCTACTGTAAGAGTATTTCCGCTGACTGTGCCGCCCTGCCAGTTTCTGGCCTTTGAGACATCAAAGCCGGTCAGGCTCGACAGATCAAAGGTATTGCCTGTCAGTGTAATCTCGCGAATATTACCCGATGCATTCAGATCCGTCAGCTTGGAGTTACTGCTGAGATTGAGCGCGGTCAGCGCGTTATCGGAGCAAATCACCCTTTTCAGCTTCGGATTTTGGCTGAGATCCAATACCGTCAAGCGATTTGTACTGCAATTCAGCTCTTTCAGCTTGGTATTCCGTCTGAGATCGAGTTCTGTTAACTCGTTATCGTAACAGTACAGATACTCAAGCGCAGTAAAATACTCGATGCCCTTCAAGTTGGTAATGGCTCTGCCTTTGCAGTCGATTTTCTTTACTGCGGCAATCTCAGTATCGCTGAGGATAAGCCGCACCGCTCCTGCTCGTTATTGGGAATTGCCTTGAACTGCTTCTGCTCTGCCGTGTGGGTCAGTTCTCATATCGGGTCCAGTCGGGGTTCTGGCTCATGCCGATCCAGGTTTCGTAGTTGCCGGCCTTGTGCTTGAACACGTGGGAATTGGTGGCCTCCTGAACTGCTAGATAGAACCAGTCGCCGGGGTTGCAGTCCGGCCAGACGTTCATGCCGGTCAACAGGTCGCTTTCCTCCTCCGGGATGCGGTTCAGCACCCGGTTGATCATGGTCATGGCCTGTGCGCGGGTGATGTAGGTATCGGGACGGAAAGTCCCATCCTCAAAACCCTTGATCCAGCCCAGCTCCGCGGCCCGCTGGATGTACTTCTCCGCCCAGTGTCCGCTGATGTCGGAGAAGATCTGGGTGCCGCTACTGGTTCCGGTATCGAACCGGGCGCAGATGGCGGCGAACTGGGCACGGGTGATGGGGGACTGGGGGTCAAAGGTCGTGGTGCTGCGGCCCTGCACGATGCCCAGACCGGTCATGGTGGAGATGGCGGTATTGGCCCAGTAGTTGTCCGGCACATCGGTATAGGTGCTACTGGTAAGAAGACTGCTGTCCCGGACGCTGTCTTTCAGCAGACGGAAGAAGATGGTGGTGGTTTCCGCACGGGTGATCAGGCCGTAAGGTTTCACCAGACCATCCTTATAGCCGATGACATAAGCAAAATGGTCGGTGTCATTCAGCATATTGGGCGTAGAGCTGCGGTAGTTTCGCACCGTTTCGGCATTTCTGATGGCTGCGCTCTGGCTTGTGGAGAAATCGTTTTTCGTGATCTTATGCTCCGTGCTGTCCAGAACGTAGCCCTCAGGAGCCGTGACCTCGGCGTAATACCAAATGCCCTCGTAGGAATCTTTGCTGTCATCGCCGCCAGGCTTAACCGGGTCTATCGGTTTAGGATCGCCCACACGCTCAAAGCGCGCAATATAGTGGGCCGTCTTCCAAATGCTATCCTCCGGCTGCTCCCCATTCGGCTTCTGCGGGGCAAAGGACGCGTTGTCACTGAGCTTATCGCCCGTCTCGCTGTACCAACCAATGAACCGGTAACCGGCATTGGCGGCAGCAGTCGCACCGGAGGCCTTTTCGGTCGTCACCGCATTTACGGTCTCGCTTTCGCGGCTGACCGTTCCCATCGCCGCACCTGCCGTATCGTAGAACAGCGTCACCGTATCCTCACACCACACGGCGTAGAGCTTTGTATTCTCTACGATGCTCACAACCTGCTGGTTCGTGTAGGCGACTGGGCCGCCTTCCGTGGTTGCCCAGCCCAGGAAGCTGTAGCCGGGGCGGACAAAGGCGTTGACCGTGAGTGCCTTGCCTGCTCCATGGGTAAAGGTCTGCGGTTCCATTTCTCCGGTGGCGTCTGCCGCATTGGCATCAAAAGTCACCTGATATTTTTTCTGCACAAAGTGGGCAACATAGGTCGCCGCCTGATACAGGCCGCTTGCTGCCTTCTCTGGCACATACTTCAAATTGTTTTCGACCTTCGTAGTTTTCAGATACCAGCCGTCAAACTCCCAGCCCTCTGCGGGCGCGGCGGTCGCACCTACGAATGTGCCGGTCTCCGGATTGCCGGTTTCCTCTACACCGCTGGCTGGCCGCGCGCTGTTTTGATTCAGTTTGACCGTGCCGGAGTCGTACGCCTCATAGCGAATTGTAATATCCGGCAGGGTTTCCCAAATCGCATAGAGAGTGACTTTTGTCCCATCCCCAATCGGCCGATCTCGATAGGTGTGCACAGCGGCAAACTTGGCGTGATCTGAATAAGTGGGGCTACCCGAGTGATTTGGCCGTTCTGCGGCAGGATACTCGCTCCAGCCCTTAAACGCATAGCCCGGGCGATGGAACTGATTGAGATTGAGATAAAGCGACTCCTCCTCGTGGGCGGCGCTGAAGGTGAAGGGCTGATCGTTCATCGCGCCCGTCGCATCTTCTGCATCTTTATCAAACTTTACCGTGAAGCTGTTCGGTTCGAACTGCGCTTTGAAGACAAATCGCTTTCCAGCGTCTGCGGTGTCAAAGTTCGTGCTTGCAACGGTCAGCGACGCATCGTCCAACGGCCTGAACGAAGCATTATCCCCATTTTCAGGCCCCACTTCCACCGTCCATTCGGTGAAATGGTAGCCGGGGTTCGCTGTAGCCACCGATGTGAGATCGTTGCCGGTTACAGAATGACCAGCCACAGTGAACATACCGCTTTTTACCGAAACACTTCCCATATTGGGGTCGTTCACATCGAACTCCACGGTGATTTTGTCGATACTCCGGTAAACGGCGTAGAGCGTGACCTCTTCGCCATCATCTGTGACTCCCAGCATTGTGGAGTTCACGACGGCACCGGCTCCCTGTGTGTTGATAGAATCCTGATCCTGCACAGTTCTCGGATCCGTCAGGCTCCATCCGGCAAAGTAGGTATTGTCTGGCGCTTGTCCCTCAAAGTCCCTGAGCGTGATGCCCGCGCCAAAGGGAATACCGCCTTTCTCCACAACACCGGTTTTGCTGTCAACATAGGGCGTGTAACCGAATACTGTATGCCCATCCGGCGCTCTTCCTGTGCCGCCTGCCAGATTGTACTGTACGGTGTAGGTCTTGGGTGTGAATTCCCACTGCGCCGTCAGTGCCAGATCATAGCCGGGCATTGTAATGCTTTGCCCCGCTGGAACAATCCTACCGGTATCGCTGCGCTTCCAGCCTGTAAAGCTCCACGTGCCCTCCAGCTCAAGTCTGCCGCTCAGCATCACTTTGTCGCGAGACGTGGTCAATGCGCCGGCGACCGTCACATTGGAATCCTGATAATGGCTGCTGCTGTTCGGTACTTTGCTCATTTCTGCCGGTATCCAGCAGGTCTTGTCGTCACCGCCAGAATAGCTCAGCTGATACTGGCTGTTCGGTACCCACGTCCAGTATCCCACCAGCACATAATCTCGATTCACATTCGGAATAGAGCCGGTCAGATCGACGTCCGGGGCATCTTGATCCTTCCATCCGTTGAACACCCAGTGTCCAGGCACGCTGTTTACCGTATCTTCAATTGAATCGCCTTTGCGGTACTTGGTGCTGATCGCATAGGAATCGCCCTGCAGAACAATGTTGTCGTCCGGAAGCGCAGGCTGTTTATCTCCTGTCAAAGTCCCTGCCCATTGATATCTAACTGCATACTGCTTTGCAAAGCGGGCGTACACCGTCCGAGTTTCCTGCCCGGATACATGGTAGGTGTAGGTGGGCTTGGTGCTTACATATTCATCAGACCCCTCCACCGCCCAGCCGAGGAAGTAGTAACCGTTGTTGGCTGTAGCCTTGGCGGTGACGGTGGCTCCGGTCTTGGCGTAGCACGCGGCACTGCCGCTGACCACAGCAGCATCGTTCGTTTCGGCAGCACTTGTAATGGTCACCGTTCCGGCCTCTCTGCTATCCGCAAATTTTCCGTTCGTGTCTCGCAGCTGCACCTGAGCGCACTGACGGTAGCTCCACTGCGCCACCAGCGTCACGCCGCTGTGAGAGACGACTTTATCATTCTCACCGTCGATTTTGAAGGTAAAAGCGGGGTTTGCCGAGTCATAGTTGTAGGACACCGTATGTTCTGCCGGCAGTAGAAGGTTATCCCGCACGGACAGCCAACCGTCAAACCGCCAGCCGTCTGGCCCCATTGCGGCATGAGAGGTATAATCGGGCCTCTGATGTACTACTCCGCTGGCATCCACAGTTTCCTTGAAGCTCACGACGCCGGAAGTATTTCCGGGCTCATAGGTTCCGCCGTTGGCAAAGTAGGTCACGGCGGGTGACTGCACAAAGATCAGACGGATGGACACCGGATCACTGACATGCAAGGTAAATCCGTAATGCTTCTGTCCGAATGCGTCATCCTTTTCTACCTTTTCCCACATATCCTCAGGGTCTCCAACGGAATAGAACGTCGAGCCATTCGGCCCAATCACCAGCGCGCCCGCGAACTCCGTTTCCAGTCCATTATTCAAGGCATTTTTGTTCTCCCACACCGTCAGCGTGAGATCGTTGTTGTTGCGCACCACGATGGAACCGCCGTTTTTGGAAAAATCCAGTTCCTGCGTATTCCCGTTGATCTTCGTACTGGCCGTGATCTTGCTGCTGCCGGGCGTGGCGGAAATCGTCACGGTGTGGTACAGCGAGAACTGCAAATCGTCGATCAGGTTACCGTAGGTCTTGGAAACCTGTGAGCCGGCCGGGGGCGTAGAGGAATACGAGCAAAACGCAAAGGTCGTCTGCGTCTGCCCGTCCGGCACCAGATAGCTGCATTCGTAGCTCAGTCCGCCGCCGACGCCCTTGTCTCCCTGATAGGCGTTGTCCTTGATGCCGTATCCAACCCAGCATCGGTTATCAGTGGCGATGATCCACACATCCCAGCGCTCGGTATAGATATTGGAAACCTCCGTGCTGAACGGAGATTCCGAGCCAGAGCCGCCCAGAAACGTGCCGTTTTCCCCAAACGGTTTGGAGTAGACCGTCAGTCTCTGCGAACAGCCGTTATCGGGGATCGTAAATTCAAGCTCCTCCTGATTGTCGTGCACCCAGTCCGTCAGCTGCATATACTGATCCCGGCCGTTTTTGCTCGGCTTGGAGGGTGCCTTCTCCTGTGTCGGCCCGATGATGAGCGCCATTTTGTCAACGCCGATGCGGCCGCGGTGCTGCAGCCCCCACTCATACACATTGCCGCCGACGGTCGTCACATTCTGATAGAGGGTGCTTTCCTCATCGGCGTTCAGCTCGGCGAACTGGTCCCCCTCCGCATTTTTCTTGTCCGTGGAGGTATCATAATGCGGAGCTGTCTGGCTGCCCGAATTCCTGCCGAACTCGATCACTCCTTCCTTTGCTGTGGTTTCCCAAGCCGGTACGTTCTCCTGGGGCATATATGAGTAACGGCTGTCGATCGACGGGTTTTCAAAGCCGGGATTTTGGATGGCGTTCTCCCCGTTCGGTGAATCATCCGCCGCTGCGGACGGCGCAGGGAGCAGCGTCATCGTCAGAATCAACGCCAATAAGGCACTCATCCATCGCTTTCCTACTATTTTCTGCTTGTCCATAATTTTCTCCTTTGTGCGGCTTCTTATCGAAAACCAGTGCCGCTTAACTTGTATTTATTGCTTTCTCAACGCATACAGCAGAGTTCAGATTCACGGATTGGGGCCTGTGCAGTTTGCACGTCTATCTTATGGCAGGTTGACCGATTCCGGACTGATTAACGCAATACTGCCGCAGCTTTTGCATCCTGATTTTGCTCTCAAAACTGGGAGAAAGTGGTTTCGAAAGAGAGATTGCACCGGTATATACCGGTGCAATGGGGGTACCCCCATTGCACTGCCTCTCTGTTGCCAAATCAAAAAAGGGGTGCTTCCGCCCATGTCAAAACACAGGCAAACGTATCTTAATTGGGTATCGGATTTTCCTTCTTCCGGTCTGAAAAGCATATCACTCCTTCGCAGATAAGGGAAAGCGTTTGACAAAGCTGGTTTTCAGGCAGTTTATCTTCTAATACCTTTATAAAAAGCGGCAAAGACTGACCGTACCGTGAAGTTTTGCCGGATATTCTACTACATTTTATTTTGCTTCGACGCGGCAGAAGTAAAACCCATCTCATAATGAAATTTTATCACAATTATACCATATACATACTTTGGTTGCAACGTTTGCTGGAGGGGAATCAAGAAAAAGCAGGCCCGGTATAAGGACCTGGGGCTTGTGGTGTAGGCATCCATGTGAATGGATGCCTACACCACTGCTTAGCCACTGAAAAACAGTATTTTAGGGAAAAGTCCGACTTTTTGCCCTCACCCCTTCTTGTACACTTTTAGAATCCCGCACTGACACCGACATAACCACTGCCGACCGTTGTGCCGCTCCAAGTCTGGTCCCTCCACGGTTAGACGGCCAAAAGTATCGCCTATGGAGATTTGGCTTTCTCTTTTCCTAAAGTTTGTAAAATTCATGTTTTTATCTGCTTTCACCTTCCGAAAAGCGAAGTCAGGCGGTCTCGTCCCGTTCCTGATGGAAACTTGTCTACTTCTTTCAGGCAAGGATGCGTCAGCCCAACAGACGATTCATGAAGCATTGAAGCGCCAAACATGACAGAAGATTGCTTTTGTCTATCAGGTGCTATCCGGATCCACATCTGTATACCCCTGCGCCTCGATGACCACGGCGGGTACAGACACAGCTGCTGCAAAAAAGCACACAGAGACAATCGCCGCAGCTAACCGCTGAAAAGCCGGCTTATACAGGATACTTAACTTCCAACAGGGCAAAACGCTTCGCTTCATGGAACTCCCTCTTTATACAACGGAATCTATATTCCGTTGTGCAATTTTGAAATAGATATGGAAAACCCATTCCTACGTTCCGTATTATACTCCCCAAAATCCAATGTGCAAGGATTTTGTTGAAAAAACAGGTAAAATAAGCACAAAAAAATGAGCCATGAAGAAGGTATCTGCATGGCTCCTGAAAGAAGCGCCCATTTCTCCTTTGCAAAAAGGGAAATGGGCGCTTGTTTTCTGTTCCAGCCTGCCGAAAGCCCGGTCAGGCTGTTCATGGTTCACATACGGAATATAGATTCCGTTTCAGAGCACCAGCTGCAGCCGTTCCAGCTGACGGCGGTGTTCCTGTCCTGTGGTCATTAGGTAGATGCGGGTGGTTTCAATGCTGGAATGGCCCAGGATGTCCGCCAGCTTTGCGATATCCTTGTAAATCTGATAATAGATCGTGGCAAACAGGTGGCGGAGATTATGGGGGAAGACCTTGGAGGGTTCCACTCCGGCTTTCTTGCAAAGCCGCTTCATCTCCGTCCAGATCTGGCATCGCCCCATGGGCTTTCCGCCTCTGGTGAGAAAAATCTCGCCAGAGGTGATTTTTTGCTTTTTCGCGTATTTCAGCAGCCTCCTGCACAGCTTTCCCGGCAGCAGGATGGTGCGGATCTTTCCCTTCAGAGAGATGGTGGTACGGCCTTCCTGTGCCGCCTCCACGGTGATATAGCGCACCTCGCTGACTCGGATGCCGGTGGCGCAGATCGTCTCCATGACCAGTGCGATCCGCTCCCGTCCTGACTCGCGGGCTGCCGTGATGAGACGCTCATAGTCCTCACGGCCCAGTTCCTGTCCGGCGTCCCGGAACAGACGATGCTGGACCTTCAGATAATGGGTGCGGCAATCCGACCAGCCGAGAAAAGTAAATAGATCATTGATGGCGGCCAGGGATGCGTTGACGGTGGAAGGGGAATACCTGCTGCGCGGTGTACGCGAGAAAATCGGGAACATGAAGCTGGTCGATATTCGGCCGTTTCATCTGAATGAGCTGTACCGTAGCCTGCAGGAGAAGGGATTGCGCTGCACCGAGAGCAAGGTGCATATCGCCATGGACTTGGGTGCTTTTCTCAAGGAGCACAAGATTAGTCGTGCGCGGCTGTCAAGGGAGGCGGGCGTATCGCATACCACGGTAACGTCTGCGTGCCGCGGCAATAAAATATTCCGTCAGCAGGCGGAAAAGATGTCGAAGGCGCTCGGAAAGCCGGCTGAGGAGCTGTTTGTCGCAGACGAGAAGACGGTCAAGCTCTCGCCGAAAACCATCCGGGAGTACCACCAGTTTGTCCGTGTGGTGCTCGCGCAGGCCGAGCGGGAAATGCTCGTGCCATACAACGCAGCGGACAAGGCTACGCCGCCGAGGCGAGTACATACTACCGCAAACTACTTTCAGCCAGATGTACTAGGTGAAATCCTGCGGGCGCTGGAGGACGAGCCGATGAAGTGGCGTGTCATTACGCACCTGATGATTGTTACCGGCTGCCGCCGCGGAGAGATCATGGGCCTGCATTGGAGCAAGGTGGATTGGGTACATCAGCGTATCAAGATCGACAACAATCTGCTGTACGCTAAGGACCGCGGCATCTATGAGGGCACGACCAAGACGGAAAACATTCGTTATATTCGTCTGCCGGAGGAAACGATGGAGTTGCTGCGTGCGTATAAATCTAGCCAAGAAGAACTGCGCATTGCCAATGGCGATCGCTGGTACGGAGATGATTTTGTGTTCACCCGTGACGACGGACGGCCGATGCACCCGGACAGCATTACCAACTGGCTGGATCTGTTCAGTAAGCGCCGAGGTCTGCCGCATATCAATCCGCACGCATTCCGGCATACGGTAGCCAGTATGCTGATTGCGGACGGATTGGATATGGTTACGGTATCGCATCAGCTCGGCCATACCAAGGTCAGCACAACGGACGATTACTACGCACATGTAATCGAGGACGAGCGCTCGAAGAAAAGCGCATGTGTCGCGGACATTATGCTTCGTACACGAGAAATTACATAAACAAAAAGAGATGACAGAAGAAAAATGCTTCGGCCATCTCTTTTTTATGTTCGGGTATTGTTTGAAACGGTAAGGGGCAATTTAGCCCAGATACTGCGGTAAATTCCATGAACCGCGGAGGATACGGTGTATCTCAACGGCATGCGTTCTATCGTTAATATGGTAGAAAACCAGATATTGATCTACTACCATTTTGCGATAGAAGGTGTCAAATGGATAGACTTCGTACCGCTCCGGCATATTGTTTAACTGTGTGATTTTCTTCTGCAGCTCATGGAGTACACGGCTGGCGGTATTTGGATAGAAACCGGAAAGATACTGTGCAATTTCTTTCAAATCCTGAACAGCAAGAGGAAGATACTTGATTTTATAAGTCGTACTGTTCATAAAGCGTCTCCCATACACTGTCATGGTCGGCCCACTGCGTATTGGGATCAGCTGCCTGCTTTTTTGCTTCTGCAAGTTTTTCAGAAATATACCGATGGTGCAGGAATTTTTCGTATTCTGCGTAGTCATCAATATTGATGAGTACAGATTCACCGCGGCCATGATTGGTGATGATGACGTGATCGTGGTCTTTAAGCATGCCCGAAAGTTCCGCATAGTGGTTGCGCAGGTCGCGCGATGGACGAACATGAGTTTGCATCATAAGGATCCCTCCTATCTAAGAATATTGTATCACAAGATGACTACAATAACAACAGCTTAGTTTGGGTAATTGATGTAGAACTTTCCCGTAAAAATAGTCCAGCCCCATAATGACCCCACAAATCGGAATCAGAAATTATAAGTGTATCAGAAAATAAGAAAAACCGGTCATTTCTTACGAAATAACCGGTTGATCTGGTACGCCAGAAGGGATTCGAACCCCC